>ENA-OWPN01000207-OWPN01000207.1-human-gut-metagenome-genome-assembly--contig:-NODE-207-length-101829-cov-5.891524_pt1 | contig 101829 bp, 114 predicted proteins | sample MGYA00248266_ERZ651850 | MGnify/ENA primary metagenome ERZ651850 (study PRJEB26924, sample SAMEA4378296) | human gut metagenome | biome: human gut; feature: human-associated habitat; material... | reverse complement strand
ACCGGCGACCTGCTGATTACGAATCAGCTGCTCTACCAACTGAGCCACAGTAGCATGGCGCGATTTGCGTGAATTATTGTACTTCATTTTGCGGAATTTGTCAAGCCATATTTTTGCTATTTCAGAAAATTCAATTTCTGGGCCGTTCTTGTGAAAGCTGCACAGCATTGTGTCCCTGCATGACGGATTCTTCGTCGGTTTTTGAGATTGACTTTGAATAAAAATTGATATAGAATGTATATAAATTCAAACGGTAAAGCGGACACGCTCCGCCGGAACATGAAGGAGAATGAAAGTATGAAAAAATGGATTGCCCTGACGCTGGCCCTTGTGCTGGCGCTGTCTCTGTTTGCGGGCTGCGGCAAGGGCGCAGACGCAGATGAAACCGATTATGCATCCATGTCCATCGAGGAGCTGAAGCCCCTGCTGAAGACGGTCACGGACGGCAAGCTGACCGTCGCGACCAGTCCGGACTTCGCGCCGTATGAATTCTATTCCATCGATGAGAACGAGAATCCGACGCTTGTGGGCTTCGACATTGCGCTTGCGCAGTACATCGCTGATTACCTCGGTCTGGAGCTTGAGATCATCCCCATGGACTTCGACGGCACGCTCAGCGAGCTCAGCGCGAAGAAGGTCGACCTTGCGCTCTCCGGTTACTCTCCCGATCCCACCCGTGAGGACAAGATGGACTTCTCGGATATCTACTATGTCGGCGGCCAGTCGTTTGTGACTGTGCAGGACAAGGCGGATTCCTTCTCCACGCTGGCCGACGCCAACAAGGCGGAGTACCAGATCGGCGCGCAGCTCGGCTCCATTCAGGCCGACCTCGCCAAGGAGAACACGCCGGACGCCGATATCGTGGAGCTCTCGAAGGTCACGGATATCATTGCAGAGCTGCTGAGCGGCAAGCTGGACGGTGCGTTCATCGAGACGGTCGTCGCCGAGGCCTATGCCAAGAACTATCCGGAGCTGTGTGTCAAGTTCGACGTCCCCTATGAGCAGGAGGGTTCCGTCGTCGGCGTGAGCAAGGACAATGGCGCACTGCTGGCAGCCGTGAATCTCGCCATTGCCGCTGCCAAGGAGGACGGCTCCATGGACAAGTTCGTCGCCGAGGCCAACACGCTTGCCGAGGGCAATACCTACGAAGGTCTGCTGGATAATCAGGGGTAAGCACGCATCTGAAAGAGTAAGGAAATCGCAGACTTCTCCCGCCGATAGGCGAGAGAAGTCTGCCTGTCTGTCAAAATAAAAAAGGAGGGACCCCCGTTGCTTTCTGTCAATGGCTTCCGCGCCGCCCTAAAATATCTGACCATGTTCAAGGAGGGCATGATCTGCACCGTCTCGCTGTCGTTCCTGACGGTCGTGTTTGGCTTTCTGCTGGCTCTCGTTCTGGCGTTGATGCGTATGAGCCGCGTTAAGCCTCTGAGCATTTTCGCTTCCATCTATGTGGAGGTGTTCCGCGCGACACCGATGCTGGTGCAGCTGTTCATCATCTATTATATCGTTTTCGGCGGCGTATCGCTGCCGTCGTTCAAGCTGTTCGGCTTCATTCGCTTTGAGCGCTTTCTGCCGGGCGTCATTTCGCTGGCGCTGAACTCCGCTGCCTACCTCAGCGAGATCATCCGCGCCGGTATCCAGAGCATCGACCCCGGCCAGTCGGAGGCCGCCCGCAGCCTCGGCCTGACGCGCCGCCAGACGCTGCAGTCCATCGTGCTGCCGCAGGCCATCAAGAACATCCTCCCGGCCATCGCCAATGAGTTCGTGACGATCATCAAGGAGTCGTCCATCTGCTATACCATCGGCGTGCAGGAGATCATGTCCGCAGTGAACTCCGTGAAGTCCGCGACGTTCTCCATTGGCGAGCCGCTGATCATCGCTGCCTGCGTGTATTTCTGCCTGACGTTCCCGACGTCGAAGATCATCCAGTATTTCGAGAGGAGAATGAGCCGTGGCGACCGCAGATAATGTCATCATCTCCGTGCAGAATCTCTGCAAGTATTTCAAAAAGGACGCCATCCGCGCGCTGGACGGCATCTCCGTCGATATCCGGCAGGGCGATGTCATCGCGGCCATCGGCCCCTCCGGCTCCGGCAAGAGCACGTTCCTGCGCAGCCTGAACCTGCTGGAAACGCCGACGAGTGGCTCTATTCTGTTCCACGGCGTCGATATCACGCAGAAAAAGGTCAACATCGACCAGCTGCGCCAGAAGATGGGCATGGTCTTCCAGCATTTCAACCTCTTCCCGCACCGGACCATCCTGCAGAATATGACGCTGGCGCCGGAAAAGGTGCTCCGTATGCCGCGTGAAATGGCCACGGAAAAGGCCCTGCAGCTGCTGCGCCGTGTCGGCCTTGAGGACCGCGCCGACGCCTATCCCATCCAGCTCTCCGGCGGCCAGAAGCAGCGTGTGGCCATCGTGCGCGCACTCATGATGGAGCCGGAGGTCATGCTGTTCGACGAGCCGACCTCCGCGCTCGACCCCGAGATGGTCGGCGAAGTGCTCGATGTTATGAAGGAGCTGGCGCACACCGGCATGACCATGGTCGTCGTCACGCATGAGATGGGCTTTGCCCGCGAGGTCGGAAACCGCGTGCTCTTCCTCGATCAGGGGAAGCTCGTCGAGGAGGGCACGCCGGACCAGATCTTCGGCGCGCCGAAAAACCCGCGCCTGCAGGATTTCCTTGCAAAAGTGCTTTGAGTTTCAAAAAACGGGATCGCCTCGTCGGCGGTCCCGTTTTCTGTATCAGGTATGCTCCTGCCCGGCGCGGTAGACGCTCGGGGAGCAGCCCTCGCTGGCGGCAAACACGCGCGAGAAATAGAGCGCGTCCGGGTAGCCGACGGACCACGCGATCTCGGAGATATGCATTGTCGTGCCGCGCAGCAGGGTGCGCGCCGTTTTCAGCCGGGTCTCCCGCAGCAGGGCGGTGGGGGAGCGGCCGAAGCGCTGCATGAAGCCGCGGTAGAGCCAGCTGCGGCTCACCCCGGCAAAGGCGGCGATGTCGTCGACGGTGATGGGCTCGGCGTAGTTGTTCTCGATATAGGCCGCCGCGCGGTCGATGACGTCTCCGCGGTCCTCTGGGCCTTCCCGTCCCTCGATGAGCTTGCCGAGCAGCAGGTAGGCATAGCCCAGCATCTGCGTCCGGCTCCACGCGGACTGGCCGCGCGCCTCGTAGATCGCGGTGATGTAGCGCTGGAACGTCCGCCCGAAGTCGATGTGCAGCACGGGCGCGTCCGGGCGCAGGTCCGTGCGCGCCAGCAGGGCGGCGGCATCCGGCCCGCTGAAGCCGAGCCAGTAGTATTCCCACGGCGATTCCGTGTCTGCCTCGTAGCTCACCACGACATTCGGCCAGACGAGAAAGACCTCACCCGCGCGCACGGGGAAGGCCCGCCCGGCCGCCGTGAACGTCCCGCGGCCGGAGACAACGTAGTGGATGAGATAGTGATCCCGCACGCCCGCGCCCCAGCGGTAGCCGGGTGTGCATTGCTGAAACCCGACATTTTTTACCGACAGCGGCAGAGCGGCGCCGTCGGATTTATAGGAATTCTTGAAGTAAACTGCCATGATACCCGCCTCCCGTACCAGAATACCACAAAAGGCAACAAATTTCCATATCAGCGCTTGAAAATTCCATTGCATCCGCAACATATTTCCCTAAAATAGAGATATCGGTAATAAAAAGCGATCAAAAAGAAATCACAGAAAGGTGCGTCATCCAGATGTACGAATCTCTTAAGAAGCGATTTACAGATCAGTTTGGCACGAAGCCGGGCTTCGTGTTCTCTGCGCCCGGCCGCACGGAGATCGGCGGCAACCACACGGACCATCAGCATGGCTGCGTGCTGGCGGGCGCCGTGAACCTCGACACCGTGGCGGCGGTCGCCCGCAGCGAGCGCGGCACCATCCGCGTGCTGTCCGAGGGCTATCCCCTCTGCGAGGTCTCCCTGTCGGAGCTGGAGGCCGTCCCCGCCGAGGCGGGCACGACGAAGGCCCTCATCCGCGGCATTGCCGCGCGGTTCGCCGCGCTGGGCCATGCGCCCGTGGCCTTTGACGCCTATGTGACCTCCACGGTGCTGCCGGGCAGCGGCCTGTCGTCCTCGGCGGCGTTCGAGGTCCTCATCGGCGTGATCCTGAACCATCTCGGCAGCTGCGGACTGACGGCTCCGGAGATCGCGCAGGTCGGCCAGTATGCCGAAAACGTCTACTTCGGCAAGCCCTGCGGCCTGATGGACCAGACGGCCTCCGCCGTCGGCAACATCATCGGCATCGACTTTGCCGATCCGGCCCATCCGAAGATCCAGCCCGTCGCCTTTGACTTTGCCTCCTGCGGCTACAGCCTGTGCATCATCGACTCCGGCGCGAGCCACAGCGACCTGACGGACTGCTATGCCGCCATCACGAACGAGTTGAAGGCCGTGTGCCGTGTGTTCGGCAAGGAGGCCCTGCGCGATGTGCCGGAGGACGAGTTCTACGCCCGCCTCGGCGAGGTGCGGCAGGCGGCAGGGGACCGCGCCGTGCTGCGCGCGATCCATGTCTATGAGGACAACAAGCGCGTTCGTCTGCAGCTGCGTGCACTCGAAAACGACAATTTCCCCGCCTTCCTCGAGTATGTCAAGGAATCCGGCGATTCGTCGTGGATGTATCTGCAGAATGTGATCCCCGAGGGCCGCACGGCCCGTCAGGAGGTCGCGTTCGCGCTGGCGCTTGCCAAGCATCTGCTGGGCGGCCACGGCGCATGCCGCGTGCACGGCGGCGGCTTTGCGGGCACCATTCAGGCCTTCGTGCCGAATGAGCAGCTCGAGAAATTCCGCGGCGGCATCGAGGCTGTCCTGGGCGAGGGCAGCTGCCATGTGCTGTCCATCCGCCCGGAGGGCGGCATTCTGGCGGAGGTGTGCAGCCATGATTGACGCCTGCATCGCCGGCCTGCTCCGCTATGCGGAGGATACCGGCCTCATCGAGGCGGACGACCGCCTCTGGGCGCGCAACCGTCTGCTTGAGGCCCTGCAGCTCGACGGCTGCGACCCTGACTGCGCCCCGGCGGAGCTGCCGCTGGCAGACCTGCTCCGCGAACTGACGGAGGACGCCGTTTCCCGCGGCGTTGCACAGGATAATTCCGTGGCGCGCGACCTGTTTGATACGAAGCTGATGGGCGTGCTGACACCTGCGCCGCATGAGGTGCGGGCTAAATTCCGCAGCCTGTATGCCGTTTCGCCGGAGCAGGCGACGGACTGGTTCTACGCCTTCAGCCAGAACACGAATTATATCCGCCGCGACCGCATCGCGCGCGATCAGAAGTGGGTCTACGAGAGCGCCTACGGTCCGCTGGACATCACGATCAACCTCTCCAAGCCGGAGAAGGACCCGCGCGCCATTGCGGCTGCCAAGCTCGCGCCGCAGTCCGGCTATCCCAAGTGCGCTCTCTGCGCCGAAAACGAGGGCTATGCCGGACGGATGAATCATCCGGCCCGCCAAAACCACCGCGTCATTCCCGTGACGATCAACGGCAGCGGCTGGTATCTGCAGTATTCGCCGTATGTCTATTATAACGAGCACTGCATCGTCTTCAACGGCACGCATACGCCGATGAAGATCGACCGCGCGGCCTTCCGCAAGCTGCTGGACTTCGTCGGCCAGTTCCCGCACTACTTTGTCGGCTCGAACGCCGACCTGCCCATCGTCGGCGGCTCCATCCTGAGCCACGATCATTTCCAGGGCGGGCACTACACATTTGCCATGGAGCGCGCGCCTGTCGAGGAGCCTGTCCGCTTCCGCGGCTTTGACGATATCCGCGCAGGCATCGTCAAGTGGCCGATGTCCGTTCTGCGCCTGACCGGCCCGGACAGCGACCGCCTTGTGGAGCTGGCCGACCGTATCCTGCGCGCATGGCGCGGCTACACGGACGAAAGCGCCTTCGTCTTTGCCGAGACGGACGGCGAGCCGCACAACACCATCACGCCCATTGCCCGCCGCCGCGGCGTAGACTATGAGCTGGACCTCGTCCTGCGCAACAACATCACAACGCCGGAGCATCCGCTCGGCGTCTTCCACCCGCATGCGGCCCTGCACCATATCAAAAAAGAGAACATCGGCCTCATCGAGGTCATGGGCCTTGCCGTTCTGCCCGCCCGCCTGAAGGGCGAGCTGGCCTCACTGGAGCAGGCCGTTCTGTCCGGCGCGGACATCCGCGCAGACGAGACCCTCGGCAAGCATGCCGACTGGGTCGACGAGCTGAAAACGCGTTACACGTTCACGCCGGAAAACACGGCGGACATCCTGCGCCGCGAGGTCGGCGCGGTGTTTGCGCAGGTGCTGGAAGACGCGGGCGTCTTCAAACGAAATGAAGCCGGGCGGGCGGCATTCCGCCGCTTCCTCGGCACTGCAGATCAGGAGGGATCGTTATGAAAATTCTGGTAACCGGCGGCGCGGGCTTCATCGGCAGCCACACCTGCGTCGAGCTGCTTGAGGCGGGCCACGACGTCGTCATTCTGGACGACCTGTCCAATGCGTCCGGTACGGTCATCGACAAGATCGAGACCATCACGGGCAAGCGCCCCGCGTTCTATCAGGCGGATGCGAAGGACCGCACCGTCCTGCATGAGATCTTCACGGCGCACCGCATCGATGCCGTCGTGCATTTCGCGGGCTTCAAGGCGGTCGGCGAGAGCTGCCATATCCCGCTGGCCTATTACCGCAACAATCTGGATTCCACGCTGGCCCTGCTCGAGGAAATGGCGCAGGCGGGCTGCACGCGCTTCGTGTTCTCGTCCTCCGCGACGGTCTATGGCCCGGACAACGCCATCCCCTATGTCGAGACGATGCCCACCTATGTCGCAACAAACCCCTACGGCTGGACGAAGGTCATGATCGAGCAGATCCTGCGCGACTACTGCACCGCAACGCCGGGCTTCACGGCCGTGCTGCTGCGCTACTTCAACCCCATCGGCGGCCATCCCTCAGGCCTGCTCGGCGACGATCCGAACGGCATTCCGAACAATCTCATGCCCTATATCGCCCGCGTGGCGGCCGGTCAGCTGGACAAGCTGACGATCTTCGGCGACGACTATCCCACGCCGGACGGCACCTGCCGCCGCGACTATCTGCATGTCGTCGATCTGGCCAAGGGCCATCTCAAGGCCATCGACTATGCCATGGAGCACACGGGCGCGGAGGCCTTCAATCTGGGCACCGGCCACGCCGTGAGCGTGCTGGAGCTGGTGAACACGTTTATGGAGGCCACGGGCGTAAATGTGCCCTATGTCATCGGGCCGCGCCGCGAGGGTGATCTGCCTCAGATGTGGGCGGATACGCACAAAGCGGAGACCGTCCTCGGTTGGAAGGCCGAGAAGACCGTGGCCGATATGTGCCGCGACAGCTGGAACTTCGTCTGCAGCGTGAAGAAGCAGTAATGTCCGGTCAGGAATCGGAATAACAAAACAGCCGTCTCATTACGAGATGGCTGTTTTTGCTGTCTGCATCTCGTCGATCCCGGCGGCGCAGTCGTGCGGGATCGGCTTCCAGTCCACATGGGAGAACAGCGCGATGACCGTGCTGATGCGGCCGATGACGTCGAACAGCGGGAACGTCACGGCAAACCAGAGCTTCCGGTACCACGGCAGGGCGGGCATGTGCCGCCGCTCCGTCAGAAAGACATAGAGCGCGATGACCGCGTTCCGCAGCCAGCGCTTTCCGAAGCCGGCGGCCCACGCCAGCAGTGCCGCGCCGACCACGCCGAAGCTCTCCTTTGTGAACAGCCACAGCGCAATAGCGCACAGCAGCCGGGCGGCGTAGGTGAAGATGCTCCACAGCGCGCGGGGGCAGACGAGCAGGAACATGTCGTAGGACATGAAGGCCGTCGGGGCGTCGTGCGACGTGAACACATGCTTCCACAGCGGCCAGCCCGTCTCGGCAAAGGCCTGCAGGTGGCCCTTGGCCCAGCGGATGCGCTGGCGCAGGGCGATGCGCAGGGAGACGGGCTGCTCGTCATAGAACACGGCTGCATCGCAGTAGGAGATGGGATAGCCTGCAGCGACGGCGTCGGCCGTAAAGGCGCGGTCCTCCGTCAGCGAGGTGTAGTGCCAGCCGTTTTTGACCAGCTCAGAGGCAAACAGGAAGCCGGTGCCCTGAATGCGCGTGGCCAGTCCGAACACAGAGCGCGCGCGGTGTTCCATGCGTACGGTTCGCAGCCAGTGCAGGGCATAGGATGCAGAGATCCAGTTGTCGCCGAAATTCTTGCTGGCACGGCAGGACGTTACGATGCGCTCGCCTGCGTCAAAGGCCTCATTCATGCGCGAGACATAGTCGCGGTTGAGCAGGTTATCTGCGTCAAATACAAAATAGCCCTCAAAGGCATCCGTTCCGTAGTCCCGCGCGATGCAGGAAAACAGATATTCCAGCGCGTAGCCCTTTGTGCGGTGGTCCGGGTCGCAGCGCTCATAGCAGACCGCACCGCCGCTGCGCGCCGCCTGCGCCGTCCCGTCCGTGCAGTTGTCGGCCACGACAAAGACCGTGAGCAGCTCCGACGGGTAGTCCTGCAGGCGGATGCTCTCGAGCAGACGGCCGATGACGGCCTCTTCGTTGCGGGCTGCAATGACGATGGCATAACGATGTCGGCGCTTTGCAGGGGCGAAATGCCGTGTGGCGAACAGACCGACGATGGCGTAGACGGTATAATAGCAGCTCATCGCGCCGAGCAGGGCGCCGATGGCGGCAAAAATTTTGGGCAGCAGATGCAGCATAGGCGGCACTTCCTCTTTCGAACTCAAAATGCACGCCTGATTATAGCACAGAAGGTCGAAAAAGGAAATGCCGCCCGGATTAAGATTTTATGAACGTTAGATGTGTTGACGCAGTGCCGCAAGAGCCTTTTTCTCGATGCGGGAGATCTGCACCTGCGAAACGCCGAGAATTTTGGCCGTTTTGTCCTGCGTCAGGCCGTGAAAATAGCGCAGGCGGATGACCATCTGCTCGCGGTCGGTGAGCTGGGCGATCGCCTCGCGCAGCGCAATGCGTTCCAATATTTTCTCCTCCATTTCTCCCTCGGTCAGGACGTCCTCCAGCGCAAAGCCGTCCTCGCCGGAGCGCCGCTGCAGGGACTCCGTCGCGCAGGTGGCTGTCTCGGCTACGGCGATGTCCTCCGGCTGCAGGGCCGTGGCTTCGCTCAGCTCTGCCAGCGTTGGCTCGCGGCCGAGCGTGCCGGTCAGCCGCTGACGCGCGGTGCGGATGAGGGCGGCGCGTTCCTTCAGGCTGCGGCTGACCTTGATGGTGCCGTCGTCCCGCAGAAAGCGGCGGATCTCGCCCGCGATCTTCGGCACGGCATAGGTGGAAAACTGCGTGCCGTAGCTCAGGTCGAACCCGGCCACGGCCTTGAGAAAGCCGAGGCAGCCGAGCTGATACAGGTCGTCCGGGTCGACGCCGCGCCCGAAAAATCGCCGCGCGACGGACCAAACGAGGCCGGAATTCGCCTGAATCAGCGCCTCTCCCGCCTCGCGGTCTCCGTCGCGGGCGCGGATGAGCAGCTCCTCCTGATTCATTTTTTTCCACCCCGGCGTACAATCCGGCGCTTCATATGGACGGTCGTACCCTTGCCGGGCACGGAGCTGATGCGGAACTCGGTCATAAAGCTCTCCATGATGGTAATGCCCATGCCGGAGCGCTCCTCTCCACCGGTCGTGAACATGGGACGGCAGGCCTGCTCAAGGTCCGCGATGCCGCAGCCGCGGTCCTTGACCATAATGTCCAGCACATTGTCCGGCAGCAGCCGTGCCCGCAGGATGACCGGCCCGATCGTCTCGGGGTAGGCGTGGACGATGCAGTTCGTCACGGCCTCGGACACGGCCGTCTTGATGTCGCCCAGCTCGTCGAGCGTCGGGTCGAGCTGCGCGGCAAAGCAGGCAATGGCAGAGCGCGCAAAGGCCTCATTGGCCGAGCGGCTGGGAAATTCCAGATTCATGTAGTTTTCGCTCTTCATCGGTTGCATTCCTCCCTGATCTCCGTGATTTTTTCGATGCCCGCCGCGCGCAGCACCTTATAGGGCTGGGGCGGGATGTTCTGCAGCAGCAGGCGGCCCTGCAGCGTGTTCATGCGGCGCAGCGTATGGATGACCACGGCGATCCCGCTGGAATCCATGAATGTCACATCGCGGAAGTCCAGAATGCAGCGAAGGGGAAGGTAGAGATCGATCTTGGCTGACAGCGCCTGCATGATTTCCCGGGCGGCATGGTGGTCGATCTCGCCCCGCAGAGCGATCGTCAGCTGCCTGTCCTGCACATAGCTCGTCAGATTCATTGGTATGGTTCGCCTCCAGCAAAAAAAAATAACGCACACGGAACCCGTGTGCGTTTAGTATAAAGCACTGCCCGCGCGCCGTTTGTCGAAGCGGATGCGCGGGCGGTAATTTTATCAGGAAACAAACCAGTAGTTGCGTGCCGTGTGTACGGCCTGCAGGGAGTCGTCGCGGTAATTCGGCTCGAGGCCCTCGACCAGCAGGTCGACGGTTTCGACCTCCGGCAGGGCGCTCAGCGAAGCGACGATCTCGCGCACGGCCATGCGCTCCTGCTCGGCCGTGCGGCAGCCTTCAAGAAATTCGGCTGTTAGGTCGAGCGTGCATACGCCGCCTGCCAGCTTGAGGGACAGAATTTTCGTGCCCTGCGGGATGGAGTTTTCCAGCCCGTTTTCGCCCTCGAGCGCCAGCAGGGCCTCCAGCACACACTGCACGCTGCTGGTGCCCTCGGCGAGCGTGAGCTGCATCGGCACCTGCGCCAGCAGCGGCATCGTGTCGCAGGTCAGGCTGAGCGTGACGTCCAGCGTTCCGTCCAGTGCAGGCACATAGATCATGCGCTCGTCGCGTGCAAGGCCGTTCTCCAGCTCCAGCACATACAGCCGCTCCAAGGGTGCGCCCGCGATCCAGAGATCCACGGTCTGAATCTGCGGCAGCTCTGTCAGAGAATTCACAATGGCATAGACGGCCAGCCGCTCCGTGTTCCAGCTGCGCGGCATTCCCGTCAGGAACTGCGAGGAGAGATCGACGGTGCAAACGCCGTTTTCTACACTGACGCTGCGCAGTGCCGTGCCCTCGGGAATGGCGCTCTCGCTTTCCGGCAGGGCCAGCAGGCGGCGCACGATCTCCGCGGGCCGGTCGGCCGCATTCATGGCGGCGACGGTCTGCGTTTCGCGCACGAGGTAGCGCTGCGCCTCGTCCGGCACATAGAGCACGAGCTCTTCCTCCTGCTCCTCCATGCCGTTGTCGCGCAGCAGGATATCCTTGGCGGCCAGCACATCGGCCGCGCCGTCGCCGCTGCGCAGAATGCTCACGCGCTGCACGCCGGGCAGCTGCAGGAGCGTCCGGGCAAGGCAGGCATTGAGAATGGTGCGGTCGAGACTCCGGCACGGTATGCCGGAAAAGACCAGCTCCGCCGTGCCCTCGGTCAGGCCAATGGACTCCAGCGCCCAGTCTGCGGGCAGGGGAGTGCGCAGCTCCGGCGAGGCGGGCCCCTTCAGGTATTGCAGCACGACGGTGCGCAGACCGGCGTCTGGCTCGAGCGGCGCGGCCTCGGCGCGGATCACGCCGTCCTCGCCGCCATAGGCGACCTCGGCGCAGCGGTAGTAGAAGGAAAACGGGGCGTCCGCCTGCTCTGCGGGCGCGGCGGTGCAGGCGCACAGCAGCGCAAGCGGGAGCAGCAAAAGCAGCAGGCGTCTCATGTTTCGTCCTCCTCCAGATCAAAATGCGGGAACCGCACGGTGAAGATCGTGCCGCCGCCCGGCCGGGCCTGCACAGTGATGGTGCCGTAGCTGCGCTCGACCATGTCGTGCACGATGGAAAGGCCCAGCCCGGCGCCGCCCGCGGCGCGGGAGCGTGCCTTGTCCACGCGGTAAAAACGCTCGAAAATATGCTCCATGGACTCCGGCGGGATGCCTGCACCGCTGTCCTCGACGCGCAGCTCCACCTGATCGCCCGCCCGGCGGACGGACACGCCGACCCAGCCGTCCTGCCGGTTGTATTTGATAGCATTTTCCGTTAGATTGAATACGATCTGATACAGATCGTCCTCCACAGTCATGACGCTGCAGTCCGGCTCGAACGTTGTGTCGATGCCGATGCCGCGCAGCCGCGCCAGCGGCAGCAGCATGCGCACGACCTTGCGCACGACGGGCGCGGCATCGAGGATCTCGCGCTCCTCTTCCACGCTGCTGTCGAGCTTCGTGAGCGTCAGAAGCTTCTGCGTCAGGCGGCCGAGACGGTCTGCCTCGCGGCCGATGTCGCCGATGAACTCACGCTGCGTCTCGGGGTCCATCTCGTTTTGCAGGATGGAGTCAGACAGCAGCTTGATGGAGGCCAGCGGCGTTTTCAGCTCGTGGGACGCGTCGGAGACGAACTGCCGCCGCCGAGCCTCGGAGCTTTCCAGTCTTGCGGCCAGCTCGTTGAAGGCCCGGCTCAGGCGCTCGACCTCGTCGTGCCCGCGGACGGGCGGCTGCTGGGAATAGTCGCCCTCGCGCATGCGGCCGACCTGATTCAGAATGGCGCGCATGCGCCGCGAGAATGCGGCCGAGAAGAACAGGGAGAACAGCACGACGCCGCCCTCCAGCGCAAACGAAATGCGCAGAATGTTGCGCTCCAGCGCGGCGATCAGCTCGCCCTGATCCGTGTCGTACGACATGAGATACACGGCCCCCAGCGTTTTGCCGCCGCGTATGAGCGGAACGGCGGCGTGGCTTTCTACGGCGCCGTCGGCATAGCGGGCGAAAAAGACGTCGCTGCCCTCCAGCGCCGTGATAAGCTCCGGAAACAGCAGCGTCTTTCCCTCGGCGTTGCCGGTGGTCAGAGAATCGTATACGGCAACGCCCGCAGCGTCGGTCACGACGGTGCGGGTGGTGTGCAGCTCCTCCATGGAATTTACGGCCTGCGCGGCCCGGCCTGCGGAAAGCTCGTCGAGCTGCAGCAGGGCATTGCTCAGGAGCTGTGCTTTGCTCTCGAGCGAATCGGCCTGCGCGTGGAACGTCATGCTGCGGATGGTCGTCGAGGCATAGAGATTCAGCAGGAACAGGGCGGCCGCCGTGATGAGGATGTAGGCGGCGGCATAGCGGAGCTGCGAGCTGGCAGGCAGAAAGCTGCGGTGTTTACGCTTTGAAATAGTACCCAACTCCCCACTTTGTCATGATGTATTCCGGTTCGGCCGGAACGGTCTCCAGTTTTTCCCGGATGCGGCGGATGTGGACGTCCACCGTGCGGATATCGCTGCGGTACTCATAGCTCCAGATGAGGTCAAGCAGATTTTCGCGGGAGTAGACGCGGTTCGGGTTGCGGATGAGCAGCTCGACAAGGTCGAATTCGCGGGCCGTCAGCTCGACGGGCTTGCCGTCCTTATAGACGTTGCGCTCCTGTGTGTCGACGGTCAGGCTGCCCGCCGTGATGCGATTGTTCTGGTTCTCCAGTCCGCCGCTGCGGCGCAGCAGGGCGCGGATGCGCGCCTTCAGCTCCAGAATGTTGAAGGGCTTTGTCAGATAGTCGTCCGCGCCGTGCTCAAAGCCAAGCAGCTTGTCCATGTCCTCCGTGCGGGCAGTGAGCATGATAATGGGGACGTCCGAAAATTCCCGAATGGTGCGGCAGGCGGTCAGCCCGTCGACCTCCGGCATCATGACGTCCAGCACGATGAGCCGGATGTCCGGATCGCGCGCCAGCTCGATGGCCTCACGGCCGTTGCTGCCGGTGACGACCTGATAGCCGTCGTTCTGCAGGTTGAAGCGAATGCCCTTGACCAGCAGCTCTTCATCATCTACGACCAGAATTTTCATGGTTCTACCTCCACCGTGACCAGTTCGCGGAGTTTTTCCAGCTTGCCTTCGCCGATGCCCTCAACCGCAATGAGCTCTTCCACGCTCTGAAAGGAACCGTGCGCCTCGCGGTAGTCCACGATGCGCTGTGCCAGCACCTCGCCAATGCCGGGAAGCGTCGTCAGCTCCTGCGCCGTGGCGCGGTTGAGATTGAGCGGACCCGGCTCCGTGGGCGGCTGCGTCGCGGCCTCTGTCGGTTTCCCTGTCGGGGAGGAAGCCGCCGGGACGGACGGCAGGGCAGACTCCGTCTGTGCGGGGACGGTGCGCGCCGTGCGCACCGTAACGCCGTCCGTATGCTGTGTCCAGCGCGCTGCGCCAAAGCCCAGACAGAAGGCAAGAAAGGCGGCCGCCAGGGTGATGACCCAGTTCCAACGCGGTTTCTGCTCCATTTTCGCTCTGCTCCGTTGACATAATCCGGATTTTTGTTATAATGTGTCTGTCGGACCGGCACGCGGTGTCCCACGCGGCCTGCCCATACTCATTATATCACACAGTTCCGCCCTGCGGCAATGCCGCCGCGGCGTTTTTGGAGGAGAATATGAAAAAAAGACTTCTGTCCGGGCTGGTCCTGCTGGCCCTGCTGCTGCAGTGCCTGCTGCTCCCGGCCTTCGCGGAGCCGACGGACGCACCGGCCGATCCCACGGAGCCGTCCGCCTCGGAGACTGTGGCTGATGCTACGGAGCCGGATGCCTCGGAGCCGGGTGCGACCGACGCCGCAGAGCCGACGGCGGAGACCGCGGCTCCTGCTGAAAACGACAAGGCACCCGCCGCCGTGACGGATGAGATGCCGCCCGCGCTGAACGATTTCGGCCAGTATCTCGACACCACGGTGCAGGCCAAGGCGGCGGCGCTCGTGGAGCTGAACAGCGATACGCTCGTCTATGGCATGAATCTGGACGAAAAGGTCTATCCCGCCAGCCTGACGAAGATCATGACGTGTATGCTGGCGCTGGAGCACGGAAACCTCGACGACATCGTGACGGTCAGCCATGAGGCTTTGCAGGATCTGAATGCAGCGGGCAGCTCCGCCGGCCTGCTCGAGGGCGAGCAGCTGTCTCTGCGCGAGCTGCTGTACTGCGTGATGATCTCGTCCGCCAACGAGGCCTGCAACGTCGTGGCGGAGTACATCGCGGGGGATATCCCTTCGTTCGTGGCGCTCATGAATGCGCAGGCGGCGGCCCTTGGCATGACAGGCACGCATTTTGCCAATGCCCACGGCCTGCATGACGAAAATCACTACACCACCGTGCGCGACCTTGTTACGCTGGCGCGCTGGGCCTGGCAGAGTGAGCAGTTTCAGGAATTCTCCACCCAGACATCCCACACGGTGCCTGCAACGAACAAGTCCGAGGAGCGTGTGCTCCGCACGACGAACTATCTGACGAGCGGTCAGACCGTCGGAAAGTATTACTACGACAAGGCGCGCGGCGTCAAGACCGGCTTCACGACCCCTGCGGGCGGCTGCCTCATCTCCACGGCGGAGAGCGGTTCGCTGCATTTCCTCAGCGTCGTCTGCGGCTGCGAGACGCTGCAGAACGACGACGGCACGGAGACGGACCAGCGCTTCACGGAGACGAAGCGGCTGTTCGAATACGGCTTCAATCATTTGAACAGTGTGCAGGTGCTGGCGGACACGGCCCTTGTGGACATGCCGCAGGTGCTGTATGCCGACGGCCGCGACAGCGTTGTCGTGCGCGCGAAGGACAACATCTCCGTTCTGCTGCCGGACAGCTGCGATACCTCCGGCATTACGCTGACCGTGCAGTATGACTCCGAGGCTCCGCTCGAGGCCCCGCTTGAGGCCGAGACGAAGGTCGGTACCGTCAGTGCCGTGCTGGACGGCAAGGTGCTGGCGACCTGCGACCTCGTGACGCTGACGGCCGTGATGCGCTCCACGCCGAAATACGTCGCCAAGCAGACCGAAAGCGTGCTGGCGAAGATCTGGAAGGGCATGTGGCGGCTGTGGTTCGTGACCGTGCCGGTGCTGCTGCTTGTGGTGTTCTGGCTCATCGTTGCCATCCTGCGCTCCGTCAATCGCCGCCGCGCGAAGAAGCGCGCCATGCGCGCGCGCCGTCCGGGAGCCCGTCAGGGCAGGGAGGACCGCCGTGGATGAGCTCAATGTCCTGCGCATGTCCTGCGAGGGCTGCACGGGCTGCGGCCTAGCCGCCACGCGCCACAGCGTCGTGTTCGGCGTCGGACCATGCCCCTCGCCCGTCGTCTTCATCGGGGAAGGCCCCGGCCAGCAGGAGGACCTGCGCGGCGAGCCATTCGTCGGCCCGGCCGGGCAGCTGCTCGACGACATGCTGTCCATCATCGACCTTGGGCGGCACAACTGCTATATCTGCAATATCGTCAAATGCCGCCCGCCCGGAAACCGCGACCCGCAGCCGCAGGAGCAGGATGCCTGCTTCGGCTGGCTCGAGCGGCAGCTCCGGCTGCTGCAGCCGAGCATCATCGTCTGCCTCGGGCGCATTGCGGCCATGCGGCTCATCCGGCCGGATTTCCGCATCACGCGGGAGCATGGCCAGTGGTTCGAGCGGAACGGCGTGCGCTATCTTGCCATGTATCATCCCTCCGCTCTGCTGCGGGACCCGGCGCGCCGCCCGGAGACATACACGGACCTGCTGACGCTGCGCGAGGCCGTGCGGACGCTCGGCCCGCTGCCGAATGCCTGAACCCGTACCGCCCCGCCGGATTTTTTTCGCGGCGGGGCGCTCTTTTTTGCGGAAAACGGTTGTAATTTTTGTAATAATTTGTTACCATAGAGAAAAAGATGAAGGGAACTGCCTATGAAACTGATCTCGTGGAACGTCAACGGCATCCGCGCCTGCCTGCAGAAGGGCTTTGAGGACGCCTTTCATACGCTGAACGCCGATTTCTTCTGCCTGCAGGAGACGAAGGCGCAGCCGCTTCAGGTCGAGCTGGATCTGCCGGGCTACCGGCAGTACTGGTATTCCGCGGAGAAAAAGGGCTACTCCGGCACGGCGATCTTCACCCGGCACGAGCCGCTCGCCGTGACCTACGGCGTCGGCGTGGAGGATCTGGACCACGAGGGGCGGCTCATCACGCTGGAATATCCGAACTGCTTTATCGCAACGTGCTACACGCCCAACGCGCAGGACGGATTAAAGCGCCTTGACCACCGCATGGCCTGGGACGATGCGTTCCGCGCCTATCTCGTCTCGCTCGACCGGCAGAAGCCGGTGATCGTCTGCGGCGACCTGAATGTGGCGCATCAGGAGATCGATCTGAAGAACCCCGGCCCGAACCGCGGCAACGCGGGCTTCTCGGACGAGGAGCGCGGCAAGTTCACCGAGCTGCTGCAGGCCGGGTTCACGGATACGTTCCGCTACCGCAATCCCGACCTCGCGGGCGCGTATTCGTGGTGGAGCTACCGCTTCCATGCGCGGGAGAAGAACGCGGGCTGGCGCATCGACTATTTTCTTGTGTCCGACCGCCTGCGCGAGTCCGTTGCGGCCGCGCCCATTTATCAGGAAATTTACGGCTCCGACCACTGTCCGGTCGGCCTGGAGCTGGATATGGAGGTATCTGCATGAAAAAGCAACGCATCATTCGCTGGCTCAGCGCGCTTCTGTGCTTGTGCCTGCTGGCAGGGTTTGCCCCTGCAGCCATGGCCTATTCGAATGTCAGCGACTGGGCAAAGTCCGAGGTCGCGGAGATGGAGGCGCTCGGCCTGCTGCCGGACTGCCTGCTGAACGCCGACCTTTCCGCCAACATCACGCGCGGCGAGATGTGCAAAATGGCCGTCGAGGTCTATGAGAACCTGATGAACGTGGAGGCATCCTGCGCCAGTGGGGCCAGGTATTTCACGGACACGCAGGAGATGGAGATCAACTTCGCCTTTGAGCAGGGTATCATCAACGGCTACGAGGACCAGACGTTCCGCCCAAATGAGCCGCTGAGCCGTCAGGACTTCTTCAAGATCACTTACAACTTGATGACGCGCGCGCTGTTCTGGAAGGACGAGAGCGTCGAGCCGTCCGACCTTTCCCAGTTTACGGACGCAGCCTCCATCAGCGACTATGCACTCGAGCCGACGCAGTATATGGTCGCGCTCGGCGTGGTGCGCGGCACCGGCACGGCCCTTGAGCCGAAGGGCACGACGGAGCGGCAGGCGGCCATCGCCATGTTCCGCCGCGCGTATTACATTGTCAGCGAGTGGCTGCGCAAAAATGATGATATGCCGGTCGATCCGGACCCGGATGACGACGGCGGTTACAGCGGCATCCCGGCGTGGGCCGTTGCGGAGTTCTCTGAGGTCGTGAAGCTCGGCATCATCCCGTCGAGCCTCGACAATGCCGACCTGAGCAAGCCCATCTCCCGCGCCCAGATGTGCTCCATTGCCATGCTGGCCTATAACGGCCTGATGGGCACGGAATATACGCCGTCCGGCACGGCGCACTTCACGGATACGAACGATCCGGACGTGAACGCGGCCTATGAGCTCAAGATCGTGCAGGGCTATGGTGACGGCCGCTTCGGCCCGAACGATACGCTGACGCGCGAGCAGTTCTTCAAGATCTCGTGCAACTTCATGCAGACCGTCGGCTATCCGACGGAGCAGAATCCGCGCGTGAACCGCTATTCCCTCAGCGAATTCTCCGACCTGAAGCAGCTTGCCGAGTGGGCGAAAACGCCGACGCGCCTGCTGTGCTACATCGGCGCGGTCAAGGGCAGCGACGGCAAGCTTCTGCCGCAGTCGTCCACCAGCAGCCTGGAGGCGCTTGTGATCTTCCTGCGCTGCTATAAGTTCACCACATCGTGGGACGGCACGATCGAGCAGCCCTCGCTGGCGGACGATCTGGTGGCCTACGCGCTGACGTTCGAGGGCTATGACTATGTCTACGGCGGCACGACGCCCGCGGGCTTCGACTGCTCCGGCTTCGTGCAGTATGTCTACCGCCACTTCGGCTTCAACATCACGCGCACGGCGACGTCGCAGTATTATAACGACGGCGAGCATGTCAGCCGCAGCGAGCTGATGCCGGGCGACCTCGTGTTCTTCGGCTCCGGCGGTGAGATCACGCATGTCGGCATTTACATCGGCGGCGGACGTTTCATCCACGCGGCCAATCCGCGCAAGGGCGTCATCATCAGCTCCCTGAGCGAGAGCTATTACAACGCCCGCTACTTCGGCGCGAACCGCATCATTTTTGAATGAACCATACGATCAAACATATAAAGCAGGCGTGTCATGTTTGGCACGCCTGCTTTTTACGGTGGCATAATAGCATGGGAAAGATCGTATTGTGCGAAACTGCATAGATAATGACTGTTATATTGCGCAATTTTGGAGAAAATATTTTCATCTGTACCTCTTGACAAAATTCAAAATGGTGGTATCATGGGGTCAAAAGAGGTTAGCACTCAACAAGCGAGAGTGCTAAAGAAGCTCCGGCGAATGCGTCGGATGCTTCTTGAAACCCCTCGGCGGAATTCGCCGCCGGAGAGGAGAATGAGGTTATGAACACGAATCAGTATACGCAGAAAACACTGGAGGCCCTGCAGAGTGCGCAGACGATCGCAGCGGCGCATCAGAATCAGCAGATCGAGCAGGCCCACCTGCTTCTGGCTCTGCTGCAGCAGGACGGTGGGCTCATCCCGCAGCTGCTGAAGAAAATGGGCGTGAGTGTCGAGAGTCTGACGGCTGCGGCGCAGGCGGCTGTGGAAAAGCTGCCGGGCGTCAGCGGTTCCGGCCGGGATGCCGACAAATTCTATATTTCCCGCGGCATGGACAGCCTGATGGCTGAGGCCGAGCGCACGGCGCAGGGCATGCGGGACGAATACGTCTCCGTGGAGCACCTGTTCCTTGCCATGCTCGACACGGCCGACGAGACCGTCGCGCCGCTGTTTGCGGACTATCGCATCCGCAAGGAGGACTGCCTGAAGACCCTGCAGGCCATCCGCGGCAGCAGCCGCGTGACGACGGACAGCCCGGAGGACACCTATGAGGCGCTGCAGAAATACGGCACCGATCTGGTGAAGAACGCCCGCGAAAAGAAGACGGACCCGGTCATCGGCCGTGACGACGAGATCCGAAACGTCATCCGCATCCTGTCGCGCAAGTCGAAGAACAACCCCGTGCTCATCGGCGAGCCGGGCGTCGGCAAGACGGCCATTGCCGAAGGACTGGCGCAGCGGATCGTCCGCGGCGACGTGCCGAAGTCCCTGCAGGACAAGACGATCTTCTCGCTGGACATGGGCGCGCTCATCGCGGGCGCAAAGTACCGCGGCGAATTTGAAGAGCGTCTGAAGGCCGTCCTGAACGAAGTGAAGAACTCCGAGGGCCGCATCATCCTGTTCATCGATGAGCTGCACACCATCGTCGGCGCAGGCAAGACCGAGGGCAGCATGGACGCGGGCAACCTGCTCAAGCCGATGCTGGCGCGCGGCGAGCTGCACTGCATCGGCGCAACGACGCTCGATGAATACCGCAAGTATATCGAAAAGGACCCTGCGCTGGAGCGCCGTTTCCAGACCGTGCTCGTCAAGGAGCCGTCCGTCGAGGACACCATCGCCATCCTGCGTGGCCTGGAGGAGCGCTACGAGGTCTTCCACGGCGTGAAGATCACGGACCCTGCCATCATCGCGGCGGCCACGCTGTCCGACCGCTATATCACGGACCGCTTCCTGCCGGACAAGGCCATTGACCTTATCGATGAGGCCTGTGCCATGATCCGCACGGAGATGGATTCCATGCCGACGGAGTTGGACGTTATCCGCCGCAAGATCATCCAGATGGAGATCGAAGAGGCTGCGCTGAAGAACGAGACCGACGAGCTCTCGCAGGGCCGTCTGACGGAGCTGCGAAAGGAGCTGGCCGAGCAGCGCGATAAGTTCAACGCCATGAAGGCCCAGTGGGAAAACGAGAAGAATGCCATCGGCAAGGTCCAGCAGCTGCGTGAGCAGATCGAAAAGCTCGGCGCGCAGATCGAGCAGGCCGAGCAAAGCTATGACCTCGAGACGGCTGCCCGCCTGAAATACGGCGAGCTGCCCGAGCTCAAGAAGCAGCTGGCGCAGGAAGAGGCGCTGGCGCAGAACGCCAAGCAGAGCAACCTCCTGCGCGACAAGGTCACGGAGGAGGAGATCGCAAAGATCGTCGAGCGCTGGACCGGCATCCCGGTCGCAAAGCTCGTCGAGGGCGAGCGCGAAAAGCTCCTGCATCTGGACGAGCAGCTGCATAAGCGCGTCGTGGGGCAGGATGAAGCCGTCCGCTCCGTCTCGGAGGCCATCCTCCGCAGCCGCGCCGGCATTCAGGACCCGAACCGCCCGCTCGGCTCGTTCCTGTTCCTCGGCCCGACGGGCGTCGGCAAGACCGAGCTCGCCAAGGCGCTGGCAGAGGCGCTGTTTGACGATGAGAAGAACCTCGTCCGCATCGATATGTCCGAATACATGGAGAAGTTCTCCGTGACGCGCCTGATCGGCGCGCCTCCCGGATACGTCGGCTATGACGAGGGCGGCCAGCTCACCGAGGCCGTGCGCCGCAAGCCGTACAGCGTCGTGCTGTTCGACGAGGTCGAAAAGGCCCATCCCGACGTCTTCAACATCCTGCTGCAGGTGCTTGACGACGGCCGTATCACCGATTCGCAGGGCCGCACCGTCGACTTCAAGAATACGATCCTGATCCTGACGAGCAACCTCGGCTCGGAGTATCTGCTGAACGGCATTACCGACAACGGCGAGATCTCCGAGGAGGCCCGTTCGCAGGTCGAGCAGCTGCTGAAGCGTTCGTTCCGCCCCGAGTTCCTGAACCGTCTGGACGAGATCGTCTTCTATAAGCCGCTGACGAAGGAGAACATCGTCAAGATCATCGATCTGCAGATGGATGCGCTCAATGCACGTCTGGCTGACAAGCAGCTGCGCTGCGAGCTGACGCCGGAGGCCAAGCAGTTCATCATCGACGCTGCTTATGACCCGCAGTACGGTGCGCGTCCGCTCCGCCGCTATCTGCAGCACACGGTTGAGACGCTGCTGGCCCGCCGCATCGTCGAGGGCAATGTGTCGCCCGGCGCGACGCTCCGCGTCGAGGTGCGGGATGACGCCCTGCAGGTCGTCTGAGTGAATTCCAAACAGCCGGGGAGTGGTTCTTCGCTTCCCGGCTGTTTTTTACAAAAATGAAAAACAGGACTTGACAATCCTGTCGGAGTATGTTACTATTTTAGGGCTGATGCAAAGCCTGCCCACGCGGGTGTAGTATAACGGCTAGTACAACAGCCTTCCAAGCTGTGGGCGTGGGTTCGATTCCCATCACTCGCTCCAAATGCGCCAGTAGCTCATCTGGATAGAGCAACTGCCTTCTAAGCAGTAGGTAGGGGGTTCGAGTCCCTCCTGGCGTACCAGCGCAGGGATGCATCAGCTGCCACAAAGATCGGGTCGAAATATGGTGGGTGTAGCGTAGTTGGTTAACGCGTCAGATTGTGGCTCTGAAGATCGAGGGTTCGAGTCCCTTCACTCACCCCATTTTCCCCCGCGCCGGGGCTTGGCACACGCCGGATATTGGGATGTCGCCAAGTGGTAAGGCACCAGACTTTGACTCTGGCATTCGTAGGTTCGAGTCCTGCCATCCCAGCCATCGTCGGAGCAAAGTCACTTTGCTCCGAATTTTTTGCATCATGACCCGCTAGCTCAGTTGGCAGAGCAATTGCCTTTTAAGCAATGGGTCTGGAGTTCGAATCTCCAGCGGGTCACCACGACCGGCAAACGCCTGATGACGTTTGCCGGTTTTTTGACCTTTCGATGACCCTGAAACGGGGGAATCATTGAATTAACACATTACGAATACGATAACTCACTGTTTTTGCTTGCAATTTGCCGAATCCTGTGATATGCTGTCCGCGGTGCTACCAGTACCCCGGTAGGCGGTTTCCCTCGAATCCATTCGGGGGTGATAACTTCTTTTTGCTCCCGATCGAAAGAGAGGGGGTGACAGGCATGGTTACATGGGGAGAATTCTTTCAATTCTGCATGGTCATACTTGCGGTCATTGCCCTGATTTACCCTGATTTATCAGGACAACAATAAGAAGAGATAATCGCCGCCTCCCCAAAGGAACGATTATCTCTTCATAGTCATTTGGGGAGCCGACCTACTGGCAGCACCCTTTTGTACCTATACTATACTCCAGTTTTGCTTTTTTGTCAAGCGCTCCGCCGGAAGACGGAGCGCTTTTCTCTGTCTTACATTTTTGCGGCCAGCTTGAAGACCTCGTTGGAGCGGCCGATGAGGATGATGTGGTCGCCCTCGCGGAAGCGGTAATCCGGGCCGACGTTCGGGTTGATCTCGTTGTCATGCTTGACGGCGATGATGTTGATCTGATATTTGCGGCGGACATTCAGGCCGGACAGCGTCTGACCGATCCATGCGGCCTGAATGGGCAGCTCATAAATGGAATAATCTGCGGTCAACGGGATGAAATCAAAGATGTTGTCTGCGTTGTAGCGCACGGCGAGCTTTTCGGAGATCTCGCGCTCCGGACAGACGATCTCGTCTGCACCGATCTTGCGCAGGAGGTCTGCCTGAATGTCCTGCTTGGCCTTCGAGACGATCATGCGCGCGCCGAACTGCTTGAGCAGGGACGTGACGACGAGCGAGGCCTGGAAGTCCTCGCCGATGGTGACGAAGCAGATGTCGAAATTGTCGACACCGAGCGCCTTGATGATGGCATCGTTCGTGCAGTCACAGATATTTGAGTCCGTGAAGCGGCCGGAGAGCGCTTCGATGATGGCGGGGTTTTTGTCGACGATCATGACGTCGTTGCCGAGCTCCTGCATTTTGCTGGCCAGATGGCGGCCGGTGCGGCCCATGCCGATGATGAGAACAGATTTCATGAAACGGTTCCTTTCTCTGATTATCCGATGAGGATCTTGCCGGTGGGACGATCCAGCGGCGGCTCGGAGCGGCGCTCCGAGAACAGCAGAACGAAGCTCAGACCACCGATACGCCCGGCGTACATGAGCAGAATGAGAATGACACGGCTCGCGGCGCTGAGCTGCGGCGTCAGCCCGAGCGACAGACCTACCGTCGCAATGGCGGAGACGACTTCGAACGTGACGGCCTTCAGACCGAACGGCTCGATGGCGCAGATGGCCAGAATGGCCGTCAGGCTCATGCCGAGATAGATGAGCAGAATGGAGCTGGCCTGCCGGAGCGTTTCGCGCTCAATGGACATGCGGAAGGTATTGACGCGCATGCGGCCGCGTGCCGAGGCCAGCGCACTGAGCACCAGAACGGCCAGCGTCGTCGTCTTGATGCCGCCTGCCGTGGAGCCGGGACTGCCGCCGATGAGCATAAGGAAGTCCGTCAGCAGGTTGCCGGAGTCGGACAGCTTGGACAGGTCCACGGTATTGAAGCCTGCCGTGCGCGGTGTGACGGCCTGGAAGAACGAGGCGAGGAGCTTTTCCGGGATGGAGAGGTCCGCCATGGAGGCGTTCCACTCGAAGCCGAGAAACAGAAGCCCGCCGCCGAGCAGCAGAATGCCGGAGGTTGTCAGAACGAGCTTGCTGTGCAGCTGCAGGCGCTTCCAGCGGAAGCGGCAGCGGACAAGATCGCGCCAGACGAGAAAGCCAAGTCCACCGATGATGATGAGCATGCAGATCGTCAGGCTCACAAGCGGATCGGACACATAGGCCGTCAGGGAAGAAAACGGCGCACGCATGCCCATGAGGTCGAAGCCTGCATTGCAGAAGGCAGAGATGGCGTGGAACACGGAGGCGTAGATGCCGCGCAGAACGCCAAATTCCGGGATGAACCGGATGGAAAGCAATGCGGCACCCGCAAATTCGAACACGAACGTAAAGGGAATGATCTTGCGGATGAGCGCCGCCGTACCGTCGAGCGTGATGTTGCCCGCAGACTGCATAAGGACCTTGCGGTCATAAAGACCGAGGCGTTTGCCGAGCAGCATGGACGTCAGCGTGATGAAGGTCATGAAGCCAAGACCGCCGAGCTGGATGAGCGTGAGGATCACGAGCTGGCCGAAGACCGTCCAGCTGGTGAACGTGTCGCGGACGACGAGACCCGTCACACAGGTTGCACTCGTTGAGGTGAACAGGGCGTCGAGGAACCCGGCAGGTTCCCCGCGTGAGGCGATGGGGAGCATCAGCAGCCCTGCGCCGGCCAGAATGACCAGCAGGAACCCGACCGCGATGAGACGCGAGGGGGTCAGGTGCATTTTTTTCAAATGAGGATCGCTTCCTTCCGACCGGCCTTCGTGCAGATGGGCCGGTGTTGCTTTCTCAGACAGTATAGCGGATTTGGAGCGAAAACGCAACTGTGATTTTTGACACGAAATTGTGTGAATTATTTTTGAAAATTCAAGAAAAATAGTTGAATTTTGGGGTCGTTTGTCATAGAATATTGGTCGGCAGTGTTTTGGAGAGCATGCTGCCGCGAAAATCTCTTCTCCGCAGGAGCACCATGCTGAACGTTGTCCTTGTTGCGCCGGAGATCCCGCAGAACACCGGCAATATTGCCCGCACCTGCGCCGCAACCGGCTCCGTGCTGCATCTCATCCGGCCGCTGGGCTTCGATATCTCCGAGCGGGCCGTGCGCCGCGCCGGGCTGGATTACTGGCATCTGGTCGATGTGCGCGTATACGACGATCTCGGGGACTTCTATGCGAAAAACAACGTTGCCCAGCAGCGGCTGTTCTCTACAAAGGCACCGCGCTCCTACTGCGATGTTTCCTATGACGACGGGTGCTACCTGTTCTTCGGCCGGGAGACGAAGGGCCTGCCGGAGCCGTTCCTCGAGGCCCATTATGATGACTGCGTCCGCATCCCTATCCGCGAGGAGGCACGCAGCCTGAATCTCAGCAATTCCGTTGCCATCGGCGTGTTTGAAGCGCTGCGGCAATTGAATTTCCCGCACCTGCGGGACTATGGAAAGATGAAAGTGTGAATTCTGCGTATCGCAAGTCTATCAGGAGGTCAATTATGAACTACAACAAGAAATCCGTTGAAGACATCGATGTCAAGGGCAAGCGCGTGCTTTGCCGCTGCGATTTCAACGTCCCAACCAAGGAAGGCAAGATCACGAGCGACAAGCGCATCGTCGCTGCCATGCCGACCATTGAGTACCTTGTCAACCACGGCGCCCGCGTCATCCTTTGCTCCCATATGGGCAAGCCGAAGGGCGAGTGGAAGCCCGAGCTGTCCCTGCAGGTCGTTGCGGACCGCCTGAGCGAGCTGCTCGGCAAGCCCGTCGTGATGGCCAAGGACGTCGTCGGTGAGGATGCCAAGGCCAAGGCCGCTGCCCTGAAGGACGGCGATGTGATGCTGCTGGAGAACGTCCGCTTCATGAAGGGCGAGACGAAGAACGATCCCGAGCTGTCCAAGGAACTGGCTTCTCTGGCGGAGATCTTTGTGAACGATGCATTCGGCACGGCGCACCGCGCCCATTCCTCCACGGCCGGCGTGGCGGACTATCTGCCCGCTGTCTGCGGCTTCCTCGTGGAGAAGGAAGTGTCCATCATGGGCAAGGCTCTGGCCGATCCGACCCGTCCGTTTGTCGCCATCCTCGGCGGTGCGAAGGTCTCCGATAAGCTGAACGTCATCAACAACCTCCTCGAGAAGGTCGACACCCTCATCATCGGCGGCGGCATGGCCTACACCTTCCTTGCCGCGAAGGGCTACTCCGTCGGCAAGTCTCTGCTCGACAACGAGAAGATCGACTACTGCCGCGACATGATGGCCAAGGCCGAGGCCAAGGGCGTGAAGCTGCTGCTGCCGGTCGACACCGTCGTCGCTGCGGACTTCCCGAACCCGATCGACGCAGACATCGCCGTGAAGACTGTCGCCGCGGACGCCATCCCCGACGACATGGAGGGCCTTGACATTGGCGAAGAGACCCGCAAGCTCTTTGCGGACGCCGTCAAGAGCGCCAAGACCGTCGTCTGGAACGGCCCGATGGGCGTGTTTGAGAATCCGACGCTTGCACAGGGTACCATCGCCGTGGCACAGGCTCTGGCCGATTCCGATGCCGTGACCATCGTCGGCGGCGGCGACTCCGCGGCTGCCTGCGAGCAGCTCGGCTTTGCCGATAAGATCACGCACATCTCCACGGGCGGCGGCGCTTCTCTGGAATTCCTCGAAGGCCTCGAGCTGCCGGGCATCGCCTGCCTGCAGGATCGCTGAGCGGGAGCGCGGAATGAACAGAAAATATCGCAAGACGCTCATCGCCGGTAACTGGAAGATGAATAAAACGCCGACGCAGACGAAGGCGTTCATGACCGAGCTGAAGGGCCTGCTGCCGAAGGGCCGCTGGTGTGATATCGCGCTGTGCGTCCCGGCTGTGTGCATCCCGGCCGCAGTCCGCGCTATGCGCGAGACACGCGTGGCCATCGGTGCAGAGAACTGCAATGCGCACACGTCCGGTGCCTATACCGGCGAGATCGCCGCGGATATGCTCGTTGATGCAGGGTGCAAATATGTCATCCTCGGTCACTCCGAGCGCCGCGCCATGGGCGAGACGGATGCGGACGTGAATGCAAAGCTTCATACGGCGCTGGATGCGGGCCTGATCCCGATCGTCTGCTGTGGCGAGACGCTTGCACAGCGGGAATCCGGCGTGACGGAGGAATGGATCACCATGCAGATCAAGCTGGCGCTGGCCGGTGTGCCGGAGGAGAAGATCCGCCGCATCGTCATCGCCTATGAGCCCATCTGGGCCATCGGCACCGGCGAGACCGCAACGCCGGAGCAGGCTGAGGAGGTCTGCCAGCACATCCGCACCATCATCCGCAAGCGCTTCGGCTCGAAGAACGCCCGCGCGATGACCATCCTCTACGGCGGCTCCATGAACGAAAAGAACGCCTTTGAGCTGCTGGCCCAGCCGGATATTGACGGCGGCCTGATCGGCGGCGCATCTCTCGTGCCGGAGAAGTTCGTCCGCATCATCGAGGATGCCAACCAGCCCGTCGGCTGAGAAGCAAAATAAATTCTAAGCGGGGTTCGGTCATCCGGACCCCGCGTGATTTTTGAAAGGGAGACAGTATGGAACGCATTCCCATCGTCATCGATACCGACCCCGGTATCGACGACTTTTTCTGCCTTGCGCTGGCCTGCGCCTATTCAGACCGCCTGGACCTGCGCGCCGTGACCACCATGGGCGGCAACAATCACACGGATGTGACGACGCAAAACGCGCTGAACATCCTCTCCCTGTTCCGGACGGATGTCCCGGTGGCCCGGGGCGCGGACCGCTATCTCGAGGCGGAGTTCGGCGCGCCTGCGGCGAAGTTCCACGGTTCCAACGGCGTGGGCAATCTCGTTCTGCCGCAGTCCTGCAGGGCGCCGGATGCCCTGCCTGCGTGGGACAAGCTCTATGAGATCGCAAAGGCCGCGCAGGGCGAGCTCGTCCTCGTGACGGTCGCGCCGCTGACGAATATCGCGCTGGCCCTGCAGAAGCATCCGGACCTGCCGCACTGGATCAAAAAGATCGTGATGATGGGCGGCAGCATCGGCCGCGGCAACATCACGCCCTATGTCGAGGCGAACGCGGGCCACGACCCGGCCGCCACGAAGCTCGTCTTTGAGAGCGGCATTCCCATCGATATGGTCGGCCTGAGCATCACGCTCGGCTGCCCCATCCGGCCGGATGTGTTCGAGCGCTATATCCCAGCGCAGCGGGGCGGCTTTCGGGAGATCATGGAGGCGCTCATCCGCTTCCGCAGCGGCGAGGCCATGCACGATGCCGTCGCCATCTCCACACTGCTGGACGACCGGCTGATGACGTGGCAGACCGGCGAGATCACCGTGGAGCTGGCTCCGCCGGAGCGCAGCGGCCAGACCGTGCTGCATCCGTCGGAGCATGCCAACATGCGTGCGGCCGTGGCCGTGGATACGGACCGCTATGACGCCATTATCGGCGGTATGCTGCAGCGTCTGGAGAAGAGGCTGCGGAACTGAATACGGCATTTTTCCGCCGCAGAGATACGTTCTCTGCGGCGTTTTTTTGCGCTTGAAGATATCTTGTAGAAAAAGATACCTTGACAGGCGAAGTATCTTGTGCTATAGTAGACTCACAAAGGCTGCCGGATGCGGCAGCGGGAAGGAGGCTGGAGTTCCTTGTATATTGCGGGAGACCTGATCCGCGGCCATACGGAGACCATTATCCTGGCGCGCCTGATGCAGCGCGACAGCTACGGCTACGAGATCAATAAAACGGTCCGGGAGCTGTCCGGCGGGCGCTACGAGCTGAAGGAGGCCACGCTCTACACCGCGTTCAAGCGGCTGGAGGAGACAGGGCAGATCATGTCCTATTGGGGCAGCGAGGCTACGGGCGCCCGGCGGCGCTATTATCGCATCACCCCGGCCGGACGCATGGCCTACCAGGAGCAGGTCAGCGTCTGGGAGGCCACAAAAGAGATCATTGATCGGCTGATCGCCATGGAGGAAGAGTCATGAGAGAACAATTAAGGCAGGAGGTGCTGCGCCGCTTTGCGGGCGCACCGGACACGCAGCAGGCGCGCGATCTGCGCGATGAGATCCTGAGCAATACCCTGCAGCGGTATGACGATCTGCTTGCCGGGGGAAAATCGGAGCAGGAGGCCTATGCCAGCGCGCTCGAGAGCGTCGGCGATGTGGAGGAGCTGCTTTCCAGCCTGCCGCGCGCTGCGCAGGCCGAGCCTGTACGGGAAGCGCAGCCAAAGGCCGAAGCGCCGGAAAAGGAGCCGCATTCCCGCGGCATGCGTATCGCCTGCGCCATTGTGTGGCCGTGCTCGGCCCTGCTGGCTGTGGCCATCGGCTGGTATGGCTCGTGGGGCTATGCCTGGGCGGTGTTTCCGTTTGCGGCGGCGTTGCTGCATGTGGCCGAAAGCGTGATCCTGCTGGCGCGCGGCCGCCGCGCGGGCTGGCGGCTCGTGGACGGCCTGCTGCGGCTGTGCATCTGCGTGCTCTATGCCGTCCTGACGGCTGCAACGGGCAAGTGGATCGTGACCTGGCTCGTGTTTCCGATAGGTGCGGCGCTCGGCGGCGTGCTGAACAGCGTGCGGACTCTGGTGGAGGGTGTATAAGATGAAAGCAAAAGCTATTGTAAAGATCTGTATCTGCGGCACGATTGCGCTGGTGCTGGCCAGCATGCTGGTCAGTCTGCTGGCGCTCCCCAGAGTGCTGGACTGGAAGATCGGGGACCTGTCTCTCCACTGGATCGACGACCACGGCAGCGACGAGGGCTATACCATCGGCGAGGCCTCCGTTTCGGGCGAGGTGCGTGAGCTGGACGTCAGCTGGCTCTCCGGCAGCGTGACAGTGGAGCTGACGGACGGCGACGCCGTGACGCTCCGCGAAGAGCCGCAGCCCGAGAGCAGTGATGCCCGTATGCGCTGGAAGCTGAAGGACGGGAAATTAACGGTTTATTCGCAGAAAAGCGGCCTGACGATCCCGACGCGCGCCAAGCAGCTGACCATCGGCATCCCGGCCGGCCGGGCGGCAAAGCTGCAGAAGCTCAGCCTCGACCTCAGCGCAGCCACGGCTTCACTCCCGGCACTGACGCTCCGTGAGCTGGAACTGGACAGCGTCTCCGGCAGCGTGACCCTGATGGGAGGCAGCTATGAGAACCTGGACTTCGACAGCACGAGCGGTGATCTGACGGTGACGGATGCTGCAGTCGGTGAGCTTTCGGCCGACACGACGTCCGGCTCGCTCACGCTGGGCGGTGATTTCACGCAGGTGGAGTTCGACACTACGAGCGGCAGCATGGAGCTGACAGCGTCTGCATTGCCGCAGGACATCAGCTGCGATACGGTCAGCGGCAGCTGTACGCTGACACTCCCGGAAAACGGCGGCTTCTCGGCTACGCTGGACAGTGTGAGCGGTGATCTGACAGTCGACGGCTTTACGGGCAGCCTGCACAGGGATACGTTTGTCTATGGGCAGGGCGGCCCTGCCTATGAATTTGACAGCGTGAGCGGTGATGTCCATATCCGCTGCGCCTGATCGGAGGGAAGCCCATGAAACGTTGGCTCGCCCTGCTGCTGATCGCTGCCGTACTGCTCGCCTCCGGGTGCACGGCTGCGCGGCAGGACCGGCTGTATCTCTACGGCGAATTCCATGCGAACGACGAGCTGCTGCAGCGGGAGCTTGCGCTCTGGAAGGACTATTATGCGGGCGGCATGCGCGACCTGTTCGTCGAGCTGCCGTACTTCACGGCGCAGTATCTGAACCGCTGGATGCAGGCAGATAATGACAGAATTCTCATGGAGGTCTATACCGACTGGAAGGGCAGCGCGTCCTATCACCAGAATGTGCTGGACTTTTACCGCGGTATCAAGGAGGCCTGCCCCGAGACCGTTTTCCACGGGACGGACGTCGGCCACCAGTATAATTCGACCGGCTACCGCTATCTGAGGCTGCTGCGCAGCGAGGGAAAGCGCGATACGGAGGAATACCGCCTTGCCAGCGAGAACATCGATCAGGGGTTGGAATTCTACCGCACGCAGGACGGGGAATTCCGTGAGAACGCCATGACGCAGAACCTGCTGCGGGAATATCGCGCGCTGGGCGGCGGCTCCGTCATGGGGATCTATGGCGCTTACCACACGTCGATGACCAGTGACGACGGCGTGCAGACCATGGCAAGCCGCCTGACGGAGGCGCTCGGCGACAGCGTGATCTTCTACGACCTCCGCGAGGAGTAAAAATGGGGCTGCTGGAGAGGCGCACTCCGAAAGGAAGTGCGCCTCCGTTATATTCGCCTGACGGCGAGCGAAATTGTCCTTTGGACAGTGATATTATGCTTCGCATCGTGATATTGCCTGCGGCAGTTTGACCGGCGAATATAATATCACAAAAGCCATGCGGCTTTTATATCACTTTCCGAAAAGGAAAATATCACTCCGGGCAAAGCCCGGAATATCACTTTAGTCCATTGTCCATAGGCACAGCATGAAGCCTCTCCTGACGGCAGCCCCAAAATAAAATCAAATTTTCGCGTGCTCCAATTTCAGGAGCGCGTGCTTTTTTTCTATGCCTCCGGCGTAGCCGGTCAGGCTGCCATCCGCGCCGATGACCCGGTGGCAGGGAATGAGGATCGAGATCGGGTTGTGCCCGACCGCCCCGCCGACGGCCTGCGCGGACAGATGCTCCAGCCCGCGCTGCGCGGCCAGCTGCTGCGCGATTGCGCCATAGGTCGTCGTTTCGCCATAGGGGATCGTCAGCAGAATGTCCCATACCGCGCGGCGGAACGGCGAACCGCTCGGGTGGAGCGGCGGCAGAGCTGCAGGGCGCTGCCCGGTGAAGTAGCCTTCCAGCCAGCGCCGCGTCTCCGCCAGAATGGGCGTTTCCGCCTTCGCAGCCGAAGCAGGAAGGCCCGCGCCAAAATATTTCGCACCGGTAAACCACAGACCGGTCAGCCCAAGCTCATCCGCTGCGAGCACGATACCGCCCAGCGGGGAGGCGTAGCTTGCGGTATAGATCATGTTATTTTCCTCCGTTTGCTTTTGGGAGCGCAGGGTCCGTCAGCTCCGGGATCGCACCGCCGGAGACGGCCCACAGATATAGGCTTGCCACGCTGCCATAGGGATGGAAGCGGCGGCGGTACCTTTCAAACAGCGCCCGGTCGATGCGGCGATGGCGGTAGACCATGCGCAGACCGCGCCGGATCGCAAGGTCGTCGTAGCTGAAAATATCCGGCCGCTGCAGGCAGAACAGCAGGATCATCTCCGCCGTCCAGACACCGATGCCGCGCAGGCTGCTCAGCGCGCGGATGGCCTCCGCATCGTCCATGCTGCGGACGGCCTCCAGATTGAACGAGCCATCCACAATTCGCCCGGCAAGGTCCGTGAGATACTCCGCCTTGCGGAATGTCATGCCAAGGGCCTGCAGCGCGGGTACACCGGCGGCTAAGATCGCTTCGGCACTGACAGTGCCGAGCGTGTCCTGCATGCGCTGCCAGATCGTGGCCTGCGCCTTCATGGAGATCTGCTGGCCGATGATGTGGTGCACGACGGCGGAAAACAGATCAGGGTCCACCGTGCGCTCCACCGGCCCGATACGGTCGATGACTGCAGCCAGCCGCTTGTCCTTCCGGCGCAGATACGCCAGCTCGGCCTCGCCGTAGATAAAATACATCAGCCCCACCTCCTGATGGGACTATTATAGCACATACGTTCGAGATAGCAAGAGTGAGCATATAAAAATCGGAGGCAGCGCTTTGCGGCTGGATGTGCCCGCTTCGACACTGCGATTTTATGACAAGAAGGGCCTGCTGCCGTTTGTGGAGCGGTTGCCGGGCGGCATCCGCATGTTTCAGGACACCGATCTGGAGTGGCTGCAGATCATCGGCTGCATAAAAAAGGCCGGAATGTCCATCCGTGACATCCGGCAGTATATCGAGCAGGCCCAGCGGGGAGACGATACCATCGCCCTGCGCCTCGCAATGTTCCGCCGCCAGCGCGAGTTCCTGCCCGACCGGCAGGAACTGCGAATGGAGAAATGAAAATTACAGGCAGCCGGCTGCATTTCCGCAGTCGGCTGTCCGTTTTTTAGACTCATATTGCATCGTATACGACGGAGAGGACATAGTCCTCCGTGACGGTCTGCTCGAGGCGGCGGCCGAACAGCGTTTCGTGCAAGCCGTCTGCTGCTGCGGCGGGCAGCGTGCGGAAATCAACGCCGAGGCCTTCGCCGGTGTATTTGACCCATGCCTCCTTCGCGGTCCAGAGCTGCAGGAAGCGCAGCGAGTCGAACCAGCCGCCCGGCGCGGTGAAAACCAGCTCCTCCGGCGTGCAGATGCGCGCAGCCAGCGCGGCGCGGACGGGCCGCCGCGCCTCAAGATCGATGCCGACAGGGCCGCCGTGCACGGCGCAGCACACGAAGTTCCCGGAGTGGCTGCAGTTGAAGGCCGGGCCGTCTGGCACATAGGGCTTGCCTTTCCTCCCGACCCGGATCACGGGCGTCTGCGCACCTGCCTCGCAGAGCAGTGTACGTGCCAGATGGTCGGCGCAGATGCTGCGGGCGCGGTCATCGGGTCGGCGGAACTGCTGCCAGCGGGCGCGGCGCTCCGGCTCTGCCGCGGTCTCCCACCGGGCAAGCTCCGCAGCGGTGACGGTCCGGATGTCAAGAACGGCGCAGCGCATAGCTTGACCACCACGGGCCCGTCAGGCGGACGTAGGCATATTCCAGCGGAACGGTGAGTACAGAGCCGATGAGCCATGCGGCAAACAGCGGCAGGCCGAGCGGGTGCAGGATGCAGCAGAACAGCAGCCGCAGCGACGTGCGCACGGCTGCGCCGAACAGCATGCGCGGCCCACAGGCATAACGCACGCGGCGGAAGACCAGAAAACGGTTGAAGCAGTAGCTCAGCGCCGCGCTGCCCGCGCCGCACAGCGGAATGGAAAACAGAAAAAAGCGCCATCCGAGCGTCATCGACAGGAGCAGCATGGCGGCCGTATGCAGCAGCCACGCCAGAACGGAGCCGCGCGCCGTATCCAGCATTCGGCGATAAATGCGCAGCGTATCGCGCAGCGGGTCAAAGTGTGAGCTCTGGTTGCCGTCGAGATAGACCGTCTCGATGGGCAGCTGCGTGATGGACAGCTCCTGCCGCGCGGCGTAGAGCAGCACGTTCATTTCATAATCATATTTCTCTCCGCCGATCTCCGTGAGCCACGGCAGGCAGTCTGTGGAAAAGCCGCGCAGGCCGGACTGGTTGTCCTCCAGAAAGCAGCCTGCCGCCAGCGAAAAGAAGAAGCGCGACAGGTCGTTGCCCACGCGCGAGCGGAGCGGGACGCTTTTGCCGTGCAGCGTCCGGGTGGTGAGCACGAAGCGGCTGCCGGACAGCAGTGCCTCGCGCACGCGCAGGATGTCCGCCACGGTGTGCTGGCCGTCGGCATCTGCGGTGATGAATGCGCGGCAGCCCTGCGGGTCCGCAGCCAGATGGCGCAGGGCGCATTTCAGTGCGCGGCCCTTGCCCCTGTTCTCAGGGCAGGTCAGGACCTGGGCATAGGGCAGCAGCGCGGAAAAAATATCCGCATAGGCAGGGCCGCTGCCGTCGTCCGTGACGATCAGCCGGAAGTTCTCCCGGTGCAGGGCCTGCACCAGCGAGATCAGAACGCTATCCGGCTGATACGCCGGGATCAAAACTGCGATCTCCATTTCTTTCCCCCTCTGTGGTCGGTCTGCGCTGCTTCGTCATGCGTGGAAGCACAGCAGCAGAAGCCCGCCCAGAAATGTCAGGAGATCCAGCAGCCCGAGCGCCCAGTCATAGCCGCCTGGCATCCGGAACAGGTTGACCAGCAGCACGACGGCACTCAGCAGCAGGAAAAACACACCGAAGAACAGCCTGGCAAGGGGATGCCCCTTTTTCTTTTCCATTCGGGTACCTCCATACATTATATCAATTTATTATATTTCCGGGCCCGGCCATTGTCAAGGACGGCGGCGCGGAAACGGGATTTTTCCGCCGGAAAACGCCGCGTTGGTTGACGCGCGCGGGCGGGTATGGTATGATACCCTTATATAACCCCGGCGGGGCAGCATGGGCCTGCGCCGGTAGTGAGGAGACAGAACAGCATGGTTTTTTGGAAACGGGAGCTGCGGGAGCTGGAGGCTTCCGGGCACCGGTTCGAGGATATTTTTCGCATTTTTTCCACGGAATTCACGGACACGCCCTTTTCTCTGCAGTTTACGGCCGGGCAGACGCAGCGCATGAGCTATGCGGAGCTGACGGCTCTGACGAACCGCTTGGCGCGTGTGCTGCATGCGCACTTTGCCGGGCAGGAGGGCGCGTTTCTGGCGATCCGCATGGAAAATTCTCCCCTGTGGGTCGCGGCGTTTTTTGGCACGCTGATGGCGGGCTTTCGGCCTCTGCTGCTGAACCTGCGGCTGGACGACGCGACGCTGGCCCCGGTCGAGCAGCTGGCGGCGGGCGTCCTGACGGACCGGCCGCGCGCGGGCTGTATCGATCTGTCCGCGGCCGGTGATGCGGCGGGATTCACGCCCGTCTGGGCCGATGAGATCGCTCTGATGACCTCCGGCACGACCGGCACGCCGAAGCTTGTGCTCTATGACGGCGCGGCAATCACGGCGCAGCTGCTGCAGTCTGAGAGCATCGTGCGCAAGTGCCCGGAGGTCAAGCATGACCGTCTGGCGCGCGAGCTGCGGATGCTGGCATTTTTGCCGTTCTATCATATTTTCGGCCTGATGGCCTCGCTCTTGTGGTTCATTTTCTTCGGCGTGACGTTCGTGTTTCTCGAGCGCTACGACAGCCGCAGCATCCAGTATGCCTGCAAGGTCGGCCGCGTGACGCACTTTTTTGCCGTGCCCGCCGTGTGGGAGCAGACGGCCCGCCAGCTCCTGCGCGAGGCAGAGCGGCAGGGGCAGAAGGAAAAGCTCCTGCGCGCCGTGCGCTTCTCCAACAGGCTGCAGTCCGTCTTCCCGCGGCTCGGCGCAAGGCTGGCGCGGCGCGTGCTGTTCCGCCGCGTGCGGGAACAGGCGCTCGGCACGGAGCCAATGTTCTGCATCAGCGGCGGAGGCTTCCTGCAGCCGCAGGCGGCCGAGCTGATGAACGGCCTCGGCTACGGCATGCACAACGGCTACGGCATGACGGAGACGGGCATCCTGTCCGTCGAGCTGTCGCGCCGGGCTAAGCGCCGGCTCGACGGCGGCGTCGGTCAGCCTCTGCAGGCGCTCTCCGGCGGCTGGCGCATTGCGGAAGACGGCGTGCTGGAGCTGCGCTCTCCGCTTCTATACACGGCCATGCTCGAAAACGGTGTGCGCGTGCCGCGCGATCCGGAGGCATGGTTCCGCACGCGGGACGTCTTCCGCGCCGAGGGCGGCCGGTGGTATATGGAAGCCCGGCAGGGCGACCTGATCATTGGCGCGAACGGTGAGAATCTCAGCCCGGATCTGATCGAGCAGCGCCTTGCCCTGCAGGCCGGGACGGCCAGTTGTGTGCTCGGCATGGAGCTGGAGGGCGATGAGCGCCCCGTGCTGATCGTGCAGACGGCTGCGGACGACTATGCAAGAGCCAGAGCCTCCGCTGCGGCCTATGAGGCGGTCGCCCGCCTGCCGCTGACGATGCGCCCGGCGCGTATTTTCCTGACGGAGCAGGAGCTGCCCATCAGCTTCGGCAAGCCCCGCCGGGCCGAGCTGCGCGAAAAACTGGCGGACGGCTCGATCGTCCTGACCCCGGCGCACCGGCCGGAGCCGGAGGAGCTGACCCGGCTGGAGGACGAGAGCAGCCGCGCGCTCGTGCAGGAGCTGTGTGAGCTTCTCGGCTCCGTGACGGGGCAGACCGTCGGCCCGGACACGCAGCTCCTGCAGGAGCTCGGCGTGGACAGCCTGACCTACTATAATATTTTTTCCGCCGTTTCGGAGCGCTACGGCATCAGCCTGACGATGGATGCCGAGCACCCGCTGTTCACGGCGCGGGATTTTGCCGCCGCAGTGCAGGCGGAGCGGGAGGCGGTCGAATGAAGCTGCTGTTCCGCTGGATCAACAAGCTGCTGTGCGGCTGGAACGTCGGCCTGTATTTCCGGCCGCGCATCCGCTACGAGGGCAAGAAGTGCCTCCCGGCCTTTACACGCGGCCCGGCAATTATCATCACGAACCATAAGAACCAGATGGACTTTCTTCTGGTGCTGTATCTGTTCTATTTCCGTTATGTCCGCTGCCTCGTCGGTAAGACGTTTTATGAGTGCAACCGCTTCCTGAACTGGTGCCTGCGGATGCTCGGTGCCATCAAGGTCGATCGCTTCTCGTTCGGCATGGACTTTTTCTGCGAGTCGGTCGAGGCGCTCCGGCGCGGGCAGCTGCTGCTCATCTTCCCGGAGGGGCGCTTCTCCACGACGGGAGAAATTCTGGAATTCCGCAGTACGGCGGCCCTGCTCGCCCTGCAGACCGATGTGCCCATCATCCCCATGTGGCACTCCGTGAACTATGGCTTCGGCAAACGCACGGACGTCGTCATCGGCGAACCGATCCGCCTTTCGGAGCTGTGCTCTACGGCCAATCCGGACGCGGCGGAGCTTGACCGCCTGACGGCCATCCTGCGCGACAAGGTCATCGAGCTGCGCGGCATGGCGCAGGAGGCGTGAGCCATGCGGAAGCTGCTGCAGCGGCTGTGGGATATCGCCGCAGATTTTGCAAATTTTATGGGCGGCCTCGGCATGCGCCTTGTCTGGCTGCCGAAACTTCATTTTTCGCCCGGCGCGGAGCAAGTGCGCACGGACCCCGGTCCGGCGCTGTTCGTGCTGAATCACAGCTGGTGGATGGATGCCCCGATGCTGTGCCTGCTGTGCCGCTGCAGACGCATTTCCGTCGTGGCGGCGGGTGAGATGTTCACGGGCGTGCGCAGCCTTGCCATGCGCTCGCTGCGCTGCATTCCGGTCGACCGGGCCGCGGGCGCGGACCTGAGCTTCTTCCATGAGGCGCTGCGCCGCCTGCGTGCGGGCCGGTGCGTCGCCATCTTCCCGGAGGGGGCGCTCAACCCGACGGAAACGCTCCTGCCGTTCAAGCAGGGCGCGGCGCTGCTGGCCCTGCAGGCCGGGGTGCCGGTCATCCCCGTCTACAGCGCGGGGAATTATCAGCCGTTCCAGCGGCTGCAGCTCCAGTTCGGCGCGCCCATCGTGCTGACGCAGCGGCCGAACGCCGCGGGCGTGCAGGAGGCGACGCAGTGCCTGCAGGAGGCCATGGAGCGCCTGCAGGAGGAGCTTTATCAGGAAATGAAACCGAAATATCGGAAGCGCGCGGCGGAATTTCACCGCCGCTTCCGGGAAACAACGCTCCGGCGGCAGCGGGAGCAGCAAGAAGGAGAGAAAAACCATGACGCTTGAACGCCTGATCCGTGTTGCGCAGACGGCGCTGGAGGGCTCGGAGGCAGATCTCGGCCATGTGACGGCGCAGACCCGCCTGCAGGAGGACCTCGGCCTGAACAGCATCACGATGCTGATGCTCATGATCGGCATCGAGGACGAATTTTCCATCCGCTTCCCGACGGAACGCCTGCCGGAGCTGCACACCGTCGGCGATGTGGTCGCCGTCATCGAGGAGCTGCTCCATGCTCCGGCGTAAACGGCTGGCAGACCTGCCGGAACACTGGGACTTCGGCGAGCTGACGCCCGGTGCGCAGGTGCGTGTGCGGCGCAGCGGGTATTACCACCATGGCATTTACATCGGAAACGGTGAGATCGTCCATTTTGACGGCTCGCCGAATGAGCAGGATGCTGCGGCCGTGCGGGTGCGCCGCACCGGCATGGAGGAATTCCTGCGCGGCGGCCTGCCGGAGCTTCGCATCTATGGCCGCGCGGAGCGAAAGCTGCTGCGTGCGCCGGACGAGATCGCCGCAGCTGCGCTTTCTGCCGTCGGCCGCGGCGGCTATGACTACCGGACGAACAACTGTGAGCACTTTTCCAATGAATGCGCTTTTGGTGAGCATTACAGCCGCCAGAGCGGGGAGGGAAACGAATGAAAAAGTGGTGGATCGTTTTGACAGCCGTTCTGGCGATCGCTGTCGCGGCGGTTGTTGGCTATATGCTGCACACCGCGCCACGCGGTGTGGAGAGCCTGCAGGCCACGCAGCCGGAGACGGCCGCGCCCACGGAGCCCGCAACAGAGCGCCCGACGGAGCCGCCCATGGAGGCGGGCGAGACGCTGGTCCTCAACGGGACGGAGCTTGTCACGGCCGTTTCGGACGGAACGGAATACGTTTCGGCAGACGCGCTGCAGCAGGCGGGGCTTCCCCTGCCGGAGGCGGAGCCGCTTCAAAACGGCGGGATGGACTATTATGTGCTGTCCGCCGTCTCGGAGGAGAATCGCTGCGCGGAATATGTCGACGACGAGACCGGACTTCGCTATCTGACGCCCGGTGCGGCGCGCTTTTCCATCGAGCAGAGCGTGAACGTGCCGGTGCTCATGTACCATGCTGTCAGCGACAATATGTGGGGCATCGATGAGCTGTTTGTCAGCCCGGCCTCCATGGAGGAGCAGCTGCGGTATCTTGTGGACAACGGCTATGAGCCGATCTGGTTCTCCGATCTGGCGGAGCTGGAGCAGTATGAGAAGCCGGTCATTCTGACCTTTGACGACGGCTATGACGACAACTACACGGAGCTTCTGCCGCTGCTGCGGAAATACAATGTCAAAGCGACGGTGTTCATGATTGCCGATGCCATGGGCATGCAGCACAAAATGACGGAGGAGCAGGTGCGCGAGATGGCGGATTCCGGCCTTGTTTCCATCCAGAGCCACGGCCTGACTCATGCGGATATGGATGCCATGGACGAGGAGACGCTTATCCGGGAGCTTGGCGAGTCGCAGCGTATCCTGACGCGCGTGACGGGTCGTCAGCCCTCGGTGCTGTGCTATCCGACGGGCCGCTACAGCGACCTGACGCTCGAGGTCGCAGAGCGCTACTACAACTTCGGCCTGAAAATGGTAGGCGGGCAGTACAATACGGCGGACGATCCCTTCCTTGTGAGCCGCTATTACGTCTCGCGGTATACGGGCCTTGACAGCTTCGCTGCCATGGTCGCCCCTGCGGGCACATAAACAGGCTGGAAAACACGCCAAAACGGGTCCCTTGCGGGGCACCAGTAATACTGATTCCTGATTAAAACATTTCATCAGGAATCCCGTGTGCTACGCACACTCGCATCGTGCTGACGCACGCTGCGCCGTCTCATGCAGAATCTGACGCGCCCTCGGCGCTATAAAAAGCTTTTAAAGCTTTTTATTAGATTCTAGTATAAGATAGTGAATGGAGCGTATCGGTGCAGATACGCTCCATTTCTGATCCATATGGTGCAGCTGCAGTCCCTTGGCTCAGCTTGTCAAAAAAGCCCGGCTGCTCTCAGTGAGCGGCCGGGCCTGCTGCATCCTGCTGCGTGAGGTTGTTCAGCATCTGCAGGCACACGCTGCGGAAAACAGCCTCGTCCTCCGGCCGGATTCCCTGCAGAAGCAGGCGGTCCGTTTCATCCAGACAGGTAACAAACTGTGCATGCATGGCGCGTGCTTTTTCGGTTGGAAGCAGCTGCTTGCAGCGCTGGTCGCGAGAGACCGCGCGGCGCTCAAGCAGGCCTGCGGCCTCCATGCGCTGAAACAGGCGGCTGAGCGTTGCACCGCGCAGCTGGAAGCGCTGCTCCACGTCGCGCTGCGTCAGGCAACGGCCCTCGTTGCGCAGCAGATAGTGCAGGATCATGCCCTGTGTGCCGGTCAGCTCTACAAGCCCGGCCTCCGATGCCGCTGCGTCCAGATGGCGGCGGATCTGATTGGACAGACATTTTACGACACCGCCGATGGGCTGCTCCATCTGCTGCATGGATGCTCCGCCTCCGTTTCTGCTTTTGGAATTTATAAATCTTATTATACCGCCGGATCGCGGCTCCGTCAACCGTGGAATGACAGAATTAACAAAAAATCCATTGACAATTTAGTGATATCGCCATATAATTAGCATGCTAACAATTTGAAGCAAGGAGGAATACCATGCTGAAAACCTTGGGGGCGCAGGTGAAGCAGTATCGCTGGGTCACGTTCATCACGCCCGTTTTTTCTGCGCTGGAGGCCGTGGCCGATATGTTCCTGCCGATGCTGATGTCCCAGATCATCGACAAGGGCGTCAAGGTCGGCGGGCAGGCAGGTATGCAGGCTGTGCTGCATTACGGCGCGATCATGGTGGCCGTTGCCATCGGTGCGCTTGTCTGCGGCATTCTGGCGGGCCGCTTCGCATCGATCGCTTCGACGGGCTTCGCGGCGAATCTGCGGCAGGCCATGTTTGCCAACATCCAGAGCTTTTCGTTCTCGAACATCGACCGCTTCTCCACGGCGGGCCTTGTTACGCGCCTGACGACAGACGTCAGCAACGTGCAGCTCTCCTATCAGATGATCACGCGTATCTGCGTGCGCGCGCCTGTCATGCTCATCACGGCACTCATCATGGCATTTTCCATTCACGCCAGCCTGAGCATGATCTTCGTTGCGGCCATCGTGATTCTGGCGGCTACGCTGTCGTTCATCATCTTCAAGGCGACGGGCACGTTCAACCGCGTGTTTAAGAAGTACGACGATCTGAACGCCAGCGTGCAGGAGAACGTCGGTGCTATCCGCGTCGTCAAGGCCTTCGTGCGCGAGGATTATGAGCGCAGCAAGTTCAACAAAGCGGCCAACGCCGTCTACCGCATGTTCGTAAAGGCGGAGACCTACGTGTCGTTCAACAACCCCGTGATGATGCTGACGGTGTTCGGCAGCATGCTGGGCCTGTCGTGGCTCGGCGCAAAGGCCATCGTGCTTGAAGGCTTCACGGAGGGCGGCCTGATGAGCCTGTTCAGCTATGTCATGAGCATCCTCATGAGCCTGATGATGATCTCCATGATCTTTGTCATGATGAGCATGAGCGTGGCCAGCGCCCGCCGCATCTGCGAGGTGCTGAACGAAAAGGCCGACCTCACCAGCCCGGCGCAGGCGCTCACGGCCGTTCCGGACGGCAGCGTGGATTTTGACCACGTCAGCTTCTCCTACCGGCAGGGCAAGGGAAAGCCCGTCCTGCAGGACATCGACCTGCACATCGAGGCCGGGCAGACCATCGGCATCCTCGGCGGCACGGGCAGCGCGAAGTCGAGCCTCGTCAACCTGATCTCCCGCCTGTACGATGTATCGGAGGGCAGTGTTCGCGTCGGCAGGCACGATGTGCGTGAATATGACCTGACGACGCTGCGTGACGAGGTCGCGGTCGTGCTGCAGAAGAACGTGCTGTTCTCCGGCACGATCCTGGAAAACCTCCGCTGGGGCAACGCGGAGGCCACGCAGGAGGAGTGCGAGCGTGTCTGCCGTCTTGCCTGCGCGGACGATTTCATTCAAGCCATGCCGCAGGGCTATGAGACCTACATCGAGCAGGGCGGCACGAATGTCTCCGGCGGGCAGAAGCAGCGTCTGTGCATCGCCCGCGCCCTGCTGAAAAAGCCGAAGATCCTCATCCTCGACGATTCGACGAGCGCCGTCGATACCGCGACGGACGCGCGCATCCGCAAGGCCCTGCGCGAGGAGATCCCGAATACGACGAAGATCATCATTGCCCAGCGCATTTCCAGCGTGCAGGACGCCGACCGCATCCTTGTTCTGGACGAGGGCCGCGTCAACGGCTTCGGCACGCATGAGCAGCTGCTTGCCTCGAACCGCATCTATCAGGAGGTCTATCAGGGCCAGACGCAGGGCGGCGGCGACTTCGACGAGAAGGAGGGTGCATAATATGGCGACGAAACCGATGCGCGGCCCCGGCGGGCGCGCGATGCACGCCACGGAACGGCCGAAGAATACCGGCAAGACCATGCGCCGCACCATGGCCTTCATCCTGAAGCACTATAAGTGGCACTGCCTTGCCGTCGTGATCTGCATCGTCCTGACGGTGCTGGCCCAGCTGAACGGCACGCTGTTCCTGCAGAAGCTCTATGACAGCTATCTTTCCCCCATGCTGGAGAGCGGCAGCACGGACTTCACGCCCCTGCTGCACAAGCTCATCCAGGTCGGCGCGGTCTACGCCATCGGCGTGCTGTGCTCATGGGGCTATACCCGCCTGATGGTCAATGTCTCGCAGGGCACGATGCGCAACTTCCGCGAAAAGCTCTTCGGCCATATGGAGAGCCTGCCCATCTCGTATTTCGACACGCATTCCCACGGCGACATCATGTCCGTCTATACGAACGATATCGACACGCTCCGCCAGTTCATCGGCCAGAGCCTGCCGCAGCTGTTTTCCAGCATCATCAGCATCGTGAGCGTGTTCGTCAGCATGATCGTGCTCAATGTGCCGCTGACGCTGCTGACACTTGTCATGGTGGCTCTGATGCTGTTCGCCACGAAGAAGATCGCCGGGAAGTCCGGCAAGTTCTTCGTCCGGCAGCAGCAGGACCTCGGCAAGGTCAACGGCTACATCGAGGAAATGATGCAGGGCCAGAAGGTCGTGAAGGTCTTCAACCACGAACAGGCTGCCATCGAGCGCTTCAACGAGCTCAACGAGCAGCTGCGCGACAGCTCCTGCCGCGCTAACAGCTACGCAAACGTCCTCATGCCGGTCAACGCCCAGCTCGGCAACGTCAGCTATGTACTGTGTGTCGTGGCGGGTGCGGCGCTGGCGCTGCATGGCTATGTCGGCCTGACGCTCGGCACGCTTGCGGCGTTCATGACGCTCAACCGCAGCTTCAACCAGCCCATCACGCAGGTCAGCCAGCAGCTGAACTCCGTCGTCATGGCCATGGCCGGTGCGGAGCGCGTGTTCCGTCTGCTCGATGAAAAGTCCGAGACGGATGAGGGCTATGTGACGCTCGTCAACGCGGTCGAGCATCCGGATGGCACGCTGACCGAGAGCGAGAAGCGCACCGGCGTGTGGGCGTGGAAGCATCCGCATCAGGCGGACGGCACCGTGACCTATACGAAGCTCGCGGGCGACGTGGTGTTCCATGACGTGGATTTCGGCTATACACCGGAGAAGATCGTTCTGCATAACATCGACCTCTATGCGACGCCAGGCCAGAAGATCGCCTTTGTCGGCTCGACGGGCGCAGGCAAGACGACGATCACGAACCTCATCAACCGCTTCTATGACATTGCGGACGGCAAGATCCGCTATGACGGCATCAATATCAACAAAATTCGCAAGGACGACCTGCGCCGCAGCCTCGGCATGGTCCTGCAGGATACGCACCTGTTCACCGGCACGGTCATGGAGAACATCCGCTACGGCCGTCTGGATGCTACGGACGAGGAATGCATCGCTGCGGCGAAGCTGGCCAATGCGGACGGCTTCATCGAGCGCCTGCCGAACGGCTATGACACCATGCTGACGAGCGACGGCGCGAACCTCAGTCAGGGCCAGCGCCAGCTGCTTGCCATTGCACGCGCCGCCGTGGCAGACCCGCCAGTGCTGATCCTTGACGAGGCGACGTCCTCCATCGACACGCGCACGGAGGCGCTCGTGCAGGCCGGTATGGACGGCCTGATGAAGGGCCGCACGACGTTCGTCATCGCCCACCGGCTTTCGACGGTGCGCAACGCGGACTGCATCATGGTCCTTGAGCAGGGCCGCATCATCGAGCGCGGCACGCACGACGACCTCATCGCCCAGAAGGGCCGCTATTACCAGCTCTATACCGGCAAAAAGCCGGAGAAATAAAACCAAAGACGCTGCAGCTTTTTCGTGGCTGCAGCGTCTGAGACCGTCGAAAAAGTCCGTAACCGTCAAAATCCGGAAAACATTTTAGAGATATTCGTTGGTTTTGGACTTTCCGTATTATTTAGGATTTTCAAACTTATTAGCGAAAAATCTCTTGATTTACATGGATTTTGACTTACTGCGCAACTCGCACCCTACCGTACCTTTGTACGCCGACGGGTGCGAGTTGCTTGCCTTCCGAACTTTTTCGCAGTCTTCCAGCGTGTCGAAAAGAGTTTTTCGACACGCTGAGACGCTGCAGCGATAAAAACCTGCAGCGTCTGTTTTACTTTTTCGGCAGGATGACGCGGAACGTCGAGCCCTGCCCGGGGGCGCTGTCGACCTCGATGACACCGTCGGACAGCTCGACGATGCGCTTAACGAGCGGCAGGCCGAGGCCGTTGCCCATAGCCTTGCGGGAGCTGTCGCCCTGATAGAATTTCTCAAAAATGCGCGCCTGCACCTCGGGCGTCATGCCGCAGCCGTGGTCCGTGACGGAGACGACGGCGCATTCCGTCTGGTCGAGCAGGCGCAGGGACAGCTCCTGCCCCGGCTCACTGAATTTGATGGCATTGCCGATGAGGTTCGTCCAGACCTGCAGCAGCAGCGGCTCGCAGGCCGTCACGCTCACGGCGTCCAGCTCGGCACGAAAGCTCAGCGACTTTTCCTCCCACTGCGGCTCGAGCATCACAACGGCCTGCCGCAGCTGCTCATCGAGGCGGAACGTGCTGCGCTGGTCGGAAAGCGACTGATTCTCGAGCTTTGAGAGCATGAGGATGTTGCCGACGAGCGTGGAGAGGCGGTGCGTGTTATAGAGGATCTTGTCCAGATATTCGTCGCGCTCCGCCTGCGTCAGGCCGGTGTCCTGCAGGAGCATGGCATAGCCCTCGATGGCGGTCAGCGGCGTCTTGAATTCGTGTGAGACGCTGGAGACAAAGTCGTTTGTGACGTTGTTGATCCGGTTCATCTCGCGCACGAGTGCGTTGAAGTTCCGCAGGGTCGTCTGCACCTCTTCAAGCTTACTCGGGTCTTCGACCGTGATGCTGTAGTTGCCGCGCGCGACCTCGCGCGAGGCCTTGCTCAGCTTGACCATCGGGGCCAGCACGCGCCGCCCAACGAGAAAGCTGGCGCTGCCGCTTGCGGCCGCCGCCACGAGCAGCAGGGCCACGAGCGTGGAGACGTTGATGTGGCCGATGACGCCGAGCTGCTGCAGGGCCGTCAGCGCGCCGACAACGGCTCCGAACGAAATGATGACGACGATGGCGATGATGAGCAGGTAATACGTCCGCAGACGCAGGGAAAAGCGTTTATCCTTCTTCATACTTCCGCTCCGCCTTATAACCGATGCCCCGAACGGTTATGATCTCAAAGTCCTGATTCTCCCGGAAGCGGTCGCGCAGCCGGTTGATGTGCACGTCCACCGTGCGGGGGTCCGTGTGGGTGTCGATGCCCCAGATGTCGTCCATGAGCTGCTGCCGCGTGAAGATGTGCCCCGGCGAGGAGACGAGCTTGTATAACAGCAAAAACTCCTTCTGCGGCAGGACGGTCTGCACGCCGCCCGTCAGAACGGAGAACGAGTCGAATTCGAATGTCGTTGTGCCAAGCGTCTGCCGCCGGTCCGCGACCATCTGCGCGCGCCGCAGCAGGGCGTTGATGCGCAGCACGAGCTCGTTGACGTTGATGGGCTTGACCAGATAGTCGTCCGCCCCGGCCAGAAAGCCGAACTGCATGTCCTGAAAGCCGTCGCGCGCCGTGATCATCAGCACGGGGATGGTATTGCCGCTGTCGCGCAGGCCGCGCACCAGCGCATAGCCGTCCAGCTGCGGCATCATGATGTCCGAGACGATGAGGTCGATATAGTCGCGCTCGAGGACCTGCAGCGCCTCCACACCGTCGGCTGCGCCGATGGGCTGGAAGCCGTGGCGCGTCAGTACGCGGCAGAACAGCTGCCGCAGCTCGGCGTCGTCCTCGGCAACGAGAATCTTGAACATGGGGATCCCTCCGTTTCCGTCTTCTCAGTATACCACAGACGGCCGGATTTTGGAACGGAAAATTTCCGGTTTATGAACTGAAATTCATAATCGGTTGACGCAGAATTGATAATTCCGGGATATGATATCGGTAGAAACATGAAAAGGACGGAAACGGAATTGAAAAATAAAATGTCGCGGCAGGAACGCCGCGAGGCGCGCCTGCGGCAGGAAAAGCTGCGCCTGCAGAAGAAAAGCAAGCTGACGCTCGTCGTCTATGCCGTGATCCGGCTCATCGTGATCGGCGTGCTCATCCGCTCTGCCTTCAACGGCCAGATCGAAAGCGTCTACACCTGCCTCCTGACGCTCGTGCTGCTGCTCCTGCCCTCCATTCTGGAGCGGAAGCTGGGGGTACGCCTCCCGGCCGGGCTGGAGATCACGGTCGTCGTCTTCATCTTTGCAGCGGAGATCCTCGGTGAGATCGCCTGCTTTTATGTGACGGTCCCGTTCTGGGATAAGGCCCTGCATACGACGAGCGGCTTTATCTATGCGGCGGTCGGCTATTCCATGGCGGACGTTCTGAACCGCCACAAGAAGGTCAGCTTCGAGCTTTCACCGCTGTTTCTGGCGCTCGTGGCGTTCTGTTTCTCCATGACGATCGGCGCATTGTGGGAAATTTTTGAATTCTCCGTGGATAACCTGTTCCACAAGGATATGCAGAAGGACACAGTCATCCAGCAGATCACCTCCGTGGCGCTCGACCCGACGAACCGCAACATTCCCATCACGATCTCGAACATTCAGGATGTCGTTGTGAACGGCGAGAGCCTCGGCCTCGGCGGCTATCTGGATATCGGCCTGTATGACACCATGGGCGACCTGATCGTCAATCTCATCGGCGCGGTCGTGTTCAGTGTCATCGGCTATTTCCATCAGAAGCACCGCAAAAAGTCCGTTGTGACGCAGTTGTTCGTCCCGCAGGTGGACGAAAAAGAGGAGGATGTGCAGCATGAATGATAAGGAGCACCGCAATCTGGAGCGCGCGGGAAAGGCGGATACAGACCGGATCCTGACGATCCCCAACGTGCTGAGCTTTTTCCGGCTGGCGCTCATTCCCGTGATCATCGTACTGTATGCAAAGAATGAGGTCTGGTGGGCGTTCGGCATGCTCGTGCTGTCCGGCGTGACGGACGTTGTGGACGGTTGGGTCGCGCGGACGTATCACATGGTCTCGAATTTCGGCAAGGCCATCGACCCGGTTGCCGACAAGCTGACGCAGATCGCCGTGCTGCTGTGCCTCATGCCTATGAAGTGCTGGTGGGTCGTCGGCATTCTGGTTTTGAAAGAGATCTCCATCGGCATCATGACGCTCCTGACCCTGCACCACACCGGCATGGTCTACGGCGCGGGCTGGTACGGCAAGCTGTGCACGGCCGTGATCTACCTTTCCATGTTCGTCCTGATGCTCTGGCGGACGGCGCCGGACTGGTTCCTGTATGCGGATGCCGCGCTCTGCGCCTGCCTGATCCTGCTGGCGTTTGTGAAGTATGCCATCCGCTACGGCGGCATTCTGCGGGAGGCGCGCGCAGACGGCGCGCGGAAGCAGGCATGAATGCGCCGATCCTCTCGTTTTTTGCGGCGCATGCCCCGCGGCAGGCGCTGCACCGCGGCCGCAGGAGGCGCTTCTTCCGCTGCCCGGCCTGCAGAGCCGTGCAGATCGTCCCGGCAGGCTGCGGCCAGACGAAGATCGTCTGCCGCAAGTGCGGGGAGATATTCTTAAGGAGAACCTGAATAATGACGGACCGCCTCGGAACACCCTTCGAAAGGAAGGTGCTCCGGGGCGGTTTTTCTGTAAGAGAGCTTTCAGACAGTTTAGCAAGCAGACGATTCAGTTTCCTGCACTGTGCTGATAGCCCGTTATCAGAATGTACGGGTTTTCCTGCGGGTCTAGCCACAAGAGTGTGTTTACCATATCGGCTTCGGGAAGCCCGATGCAGCCTCCCGTTGCACCCTTGCTGCAATGAAAGAATATTGCACAGCCGCGTTCCGGAATGGTATAGGGAGCAGTGTTAAAACGGATGACGCAAGCATATGCATAGGCGCTCTGATAGTCTTCCAGATGCTCAACATCATCGCTCCACAGATCGAGGATGGACGGGTCGTCGCGTTCCTGCCACGAATTAAAGTAAATGGAATCTTCGTCACATACCCAATCTGAGCTTGGCGTAACGTCTCGCCATGGCATCTTCAGTCCATCTGGCTTTGGAGAATTTCCGAAAGCCAAACCCAGCGACCAGAGTCCCGCAGGAGATGTGTTGCTCCCGCGTTTGCGTCCGTGCATAATGCCGTTACCTCCAACCCAGCCATGCATCCTGCTCAGACCGGATACAGGCTGCCAGGCTCCGCCCGCCTCCCGCTGATAACACACGGTTTCCGTCTGAATGCCATCCGTCTCCTGTGCTACGACCAGCACCAGTTGGTTACACTCGCGAGAGTCAAGGCCTTCCGGCGTAAGCCCCTCAACTGCCATCCATTTTTCCAACAGCTCCATCTCATTGCAATTCTGATCAGCGGGAAATGTTTCTGCCAGTTCAGGCTGCCATGTAGCCTGCGTGTCTCCCGGCTGCGGCGAAATTGGTACACCGTTTTGATAGAAGGATTCGTCCCAAACGGCGTATGTGCGCTCAGGCTCCGTGGCAATGACCGATGGCGCCTCCGGCATATGGGTGCTGTTCTCGGTATTCTGTGGCTGGGAGGGAACGTTTCCTGCCTCTGTGGCCTCCGTGGGTGCGGTACGGGGTGGAATGCTCTCCTGTTCGATGGTTGGTATATTTCCCTCAATGTCGTGAAGTATATCTGAACAGCAGGCGGAGAGATATATTGACAAAATAGTACAGCATGCACATGGAAAAAGCAGTGCAATAATGCGTTTGCGAAATCCTGCCTTCATCAAATGTAGTAGTAGCCGCCAGTAATATGAGCAGTTGCAAAGCAACTTGCAGAATAGCTGCAATACTGCGCAAGAGGCATATAGGCAGATGTCGTCGAACTCGAATTTGCTGCTATGCAAAAATTACTCACGCCGCGTGAACCAACTGTTCCTGTTGTTCGTGTAACTACCATTGCGTGATCATAGGTTCCACTGTCTACACTTCGCGTGCCAGCTGTGTCCCAGATAATTACATCGCCAACACACGCTTTGGCTAAGCCCAGCCAATAATAGCCTTGTGGACCGGATATAGTATGATCACTGAGCCAGATGATTTTGAGGAAGCCGTTTACATTATCCCATCCCCAATTTAACCAATATTTATCACCATAGTAGGTAGTGTATTGATTTCTGCACCAGACATTTGTAGAATTAGTGCCTGTCCAAGCTGTAGAAACAGCGGGGAATGCAGTTGTCGAAGTACCTGAAGCGCCACATCCAGATAGAAGTCCGGCCCAAACACATTGCGACGCGAAATTTTGGCAATTAGAACTGCTTGCACCAAATAAACTATTAGTTTTATTGTAATATTGCTTGGCGTAATTTACTGCCGCCGTCGAGCTATATGATGTTGTTTGGTATGTTGCTGTGGTTGTAGCTGTGTTATTCGTGTTGGCGGGCTTTTCCATTGTCGAAAAATCATGGTCACCGACAACGGCCAAAGCGGCTGCGTGGGCATCGAATGAGTCATAAACAAACCCGTCTGCTTGTTCATTCGGCATACTTGTCTTTGCTGTGACGATGCCCCAGTTTCCGTTGATTTTTTCCAGTGTCAGATAATAAACACAGTTTAGATAAAATGTATCCTCGAAAGCACCTTCCATTTCATAACAATAATGAACGCCTATTTCCGCGGTGCAAGTATTCCCAGTTAATACGCCCGAGAAATTTTCAAATTCAATACTATCAGAAATGATCTTAAAATCGCAAATATCAGCAATTTCACGCTGGTATTGATTCTGGCTTTCGATATATGCGATCGTGCTGTCAACCTGCTCATTCCGAATAGACTGAACAGTAAACGTAGTGCAGTTGTAATCACTATCTCGTCTGCTGGCATAGATTGAAGAAATAAAAAGCTCACAGGTCGCCTGTATTTCGGCAGCTGTTCCCGCGTTATCAGTCAGACTTGCCCAAGTGCGTTTGTACTCATCTTGTGAGAGTTGTGTCGTGCCTGCAACAGGTATAACTTGATTTTCGTTATGAAGCACAGTCGCATGGTTTGTCTCCGGGTCATAAGAGGCATTTGCTTCAACAGCGGAAGCAGAAAATGCTGTTGCAATGAGCAGAGAAACAATGGACAAGAGGGCAACCACTTTTTTGATTTTTTTCATGACACTTTCTCCTTTCAGAATCTTATCGTTATGAGCAAATGTGCTCAAATTAATGTATGTACGTCTTTATGATGGTAAATTAAATCAATCAGCGCTGAACCAAGCAATGGCTATGCGTTAGCACTTTTAGAACCTCAGTAAACGTACTGGATATTTCGATGAATCAGTTATAAAAATCAACTTTTGTATGTTGCATAGCTGGTGTCGGTTATGTATTCAACCGTAGCTGCGGTTAATACAAATTGCGACGTTGCCCGATATTGCCCCACATTATCAAGCGCGACAATGTATTCTTGACTAAAAGATTGGCTCGTAGTAGAATATGTCCAAGTATTATTTGGTGCTGGAATATTCACCCGAATTCACGTACCGCTGACCTTTTTTTCAAGATACGTTGTCACATACGCTGATTTTAATCCGTTTGTCCCGTAACACTTAACAACAACAACTGCTTTTCCGGAGCTACTGATAGAAAGAAGAACCTCCGCCTGTCGAGCATTTGCGTATTGTGGCCGAATGCTATCTGCCCGAAGTGCTTGCACATTATATGATATTGAAATAGTAACAATAATTGCAATTAGAAAACTGAATACACGCTTCATTATTTCACCTCCTATTTCTGTATGGTGTATGCTACGCTTACCATTGCCTCTATTTTCTAAGACAGCTGCTGGGGCAAAAATGATACAACTTTTTCGCTTTTTACATACATTTTGGACAGATGGGTTGCTTGACAGTGTGCGGCGTGCGGGGTATCATGATGAATAGTTGGGAGGTGCGTTTCCTTGCTGATGCTGTATTTTGCCCTGATTGACAGCGAAGCCGACCAGCTTCGCTTTTCCGATATTTACAGCAACTATCAGAAGCAGATGCTGCTTGTGGCGAAGCGTATTCTGCACAGTGATGAAGATGCGGAAGATGCTGTTCAGATCGCATTTCTGGGCATCGCACAAAGGATAAAATCCCTGCCGGTTGATGATAGGCGTTTACGGGCTTATGTACTTACCGCAGCCAAAAACGCTGCACTATCGTTGCTTCCGCAGAAGAAACGGCAGGACAATATGCTTGACATTGATGAGCTTCCAATAGCCTCTGACGAGGATTTGTTTGTGAAGGTTATGCAATCTCAGGACTATGACACATTACTGCGTGCTGCGAGAATGCTGCCCGCTCCATATCGTGAGGTATTGCTGATAATCTGCGTAGAGGGGCAGACTGTAGCTGCATCAGCGGCCATACTGCATCGCAAGCCGGGGACAGTGCGCCAGCAGCTCAATCGCGGGAAAAAACTCCTGATTGATTTTTGTCGGAAGGAGGGAATGTGCTTTGAAGAGCAGGGCTGAAACGCCGTTTGAGCGGGCGCTGATCGATGCGACGCTGGAGGAGTACTCGGATGTACCAGATTGTGAGGATAAAATTGCAATTCAATTGTCGGATCACTTTATCCGAAAGACAGAAAAGCTGAACAGGAAGACAGTATCCAAAGGTTGGAAGTATCAGAATACAGTGTGGAAGCGAGTGGCCCTTATTGCAATCCTTGCGGCAGTATTGGCGGCAAGCGCAATGGCGATTCCGGCAGTCCGTGAAGCAATTATCAAGTTCTTCCTCCATGATGAGGGCACCCATTATGAGGTTTCATTCGACCCAATACAGGCGGCTTCTGCCCCGGATTCTATCGAGACAGTGTATCTCCCAACATATATACCGGATGGATATCAGCAGGAATTCAAAACAGTCAGCATTGCAGCTGTGTCAATCGGCTGGCACAATGCGAACAATTGGTGGATTTGCTTTGATCAAGTCCCCATGCCGGAGGACTACGAGAATGCAACAAGGGGAGGCATTAATTCGGAGGGAGCAACAGCGGAATCAACCGGCATAAATGGATTTGAGGTGATCAAAATTACCGATAATGAGGTCATAACCTACATCTGGACAAATCATGAGTATATGTTTACGCTGATGTGCGAAAAAGAAATCCCGGAATCGGAGATGTTGAAGATATTCTCCAGCGTGCAGGCGGATGATCATGCGATCATTGACGGCATGCAATAGGTGCTTTATTAGAGAATGATTGTTGGAGAGCGACTGCCTCCTTTTTGCGGGAACTTCCGGTGCGCTGCTGCGTCTAACCAGCAGAACATCTGCAAAGGAGGAACCACGCATGAAGCTGAAACAACTCATCTGCCTGCTGCTGGCAGCACTGCTGCTCGGGGCCTGCGGCAGTCCCGCCGCTCCGACGGAGGCAACGGGGGAAACGAAGCCGACTGATGCCTGGCTGGACCCGGTCGTTCCGAGTGATGCCGTCGAGTCGTCGGAAAAGCCGGAGCCGGTCGAGGATCTGACCGTGCCGGATCAGACCGCCGCTGTGGGTGGGGCGAATTTTGCACTCGATCTGCTGCGCGGCGCAGCAAAGCCGGATGCCACGACAATCCTCTCACCGTATTCCGCCCTGCTGGCCCTCGGCATGGCCGCAAACGGTGCAGGCGGCCGAACGCTGGAGGAGATGGAATACGCGCTTGGCGCAAGGCTGGAGGATCTGAATGCCTGGCTTGCTTCCTGCCGCGCGGCGGAGGACGGCGAGGTCGTCTCGGCGAACTCACTTTGGACCAGAGAAAGTCTGCAGCTTCTTCCGGAACTTCAAAAGGCCGTTGAACAGAATTACGGCGCGGAGGTCCATGCAGGAGAAATCAGCGCGGCGGCAATCAACGAATGGGTCAGTGAGAATACGAAGGGGCGCATCAAAAAGCTCCTGGAGCAGGACGACCCGAGCATCGTGACCTATCTCATCAACGCCATGACATTCGACGCAGAGTGGGCCAGCCCCTATGAGCCGCAGAGCTGCAGCGAGGGCACGTTCCACGCGAGCGACGGCACGGAGCAGACCGTGACCTATCTGTCCGGCGAAGAGCGCGGCTATCTCGAGGTCGCGGGCGCAACGGGCTTTGTAAAGCACTATTCCGGCGGACGCTATTCCTTTGCGGGCCTGCTCCCGGCCGAGGGCAGTACCCCGGAGGCTCTGCTGGAGGCACTTGACGGCGAGACGCTGCTGCAGGCAATCTGTAATCCGCAATCGAAAACGGTCTACACGCGTATGCCGAAATTTACCGCTGCGACCACGGCAGAGCTCAAGCCGGTGCTGGAGCGTATGGGCATGCAGGCGGCCTTTACGGACGCTGCGGATTTCTCGCTGCTGTCTGACACGCCTCTGAAGATCGACGCCGTCCAGCAGAAGACCTATCTGCAGGTCGATGAGAGCGGCACGATCGGCGCGGCCGTGACGAGCATACCGATGATGGAGGCAACGGCGGTCCAGACCGAGGAGCCCAAGACGGTCTATCTCACGCGCCCGTATCTCTGCGTGATCTTCGACCATGAGACGCAGAGCATCGTCTTCCTCGGCATTGTGAACCGGGTGGACGGCTGAGTCGGAGGGAAATGGAATGAAGCGAAGCTTGCTGGCAGGAGCCCTGCTTACAGCCCTCCTGCTCGGGGCCTGCGGCACGCGCGAACCTGTGACGCTGACGGAAACGGACTGCCGGACTGCCGCCGTAGCGGCGGATTTCTCCATCACGCTGCTGCGGAATGCTGCAAAGCCGGATAAAACGACTCTTCTGTCGCCATATTCCGTGCTGCTGGCCCTCGGCATGGCCGCAAACGGCGCGGGCGGCCGCACGCTGGAGGAGATGGAATATGCCCTCGGCGCAAAGACGGACGACCTGAACCACTGGCTTGCCGCCTGCCGCTTGGCGGAGGACGGCAAGGTCGTCTCGGCCAATTCCCTCTGGACGCGGCAGGAGCTGGAGGTCCGGAAGGAGTTCCGGAAGACGATCCGGAAACAGTATGATGCGGAGCTTCACGAGGGCGAGTTCAGCATGGAAGCTGTGAATGACTGGGTCCGGAAGAACACGAAGGGCCGGATCGAAAAGATTTTGGAGCAGGACGACCCGATGAGTCAGGCATGTCTGGTCAACGCCCTGACATTCGATGCCGAATGGCCCGTGGCCTATACGCCGGAATCCGTCTATGACGGTACGTTTTTCACAAGCGACGGCAGCAGGCAGGTCGTGCCATTCCTGCACAGCGTGGAGGAGAGCTATTTCGAGCTTGCGGGCGCGGAGGGCTTTGTGCGGCCGTATGCGGGCGAGCGCTATGTGTTTGCGGGCCTTCTGCCTGCCGAGGGCACCACACCGGAGGAGCTGCTGCAGGCGCTGGACGGCGAGGCTCTGCTAAACGCCCTCGGCGAGCCGCAGACAGAGGAGGTCCATGTCGCGATCCCAAAGCTCATCGCTGCCACGGACAGGATGCAGCTGAAGGAGCCGCTGCGCGCCATGGGCATGGAGCTGGCGTTTACCGACGCTGCGGATTTCTCCCGCCTTGCAGAGAAGCCGCTGAAGATCGATTCCGTGCAGCACAAGGTTTGGCTGCAGCTCGACGAGCAGGGGACGCAGGCAGCCGCCGTGACGAGCACGCTCATGGCGCCCACTGCAGCGGCAGATATGGAGGAGCCGAAGACCATTGCCCTCACGCGGCCGTTCCTCTTTGTGATCTTCGACCATGAGACGCAGAGCATTGTGTTCCTGGGCATTGTGAATCAGGTGTCCTGACGGAACCAAACCCGTGCACGAAAAAAACGTGCACGGGTTGACTTTTTATTTCCACGGTGGTATAACTAGTAATACAAGTTATACAAATCGGAAATGGAGGAACGACCATGGGAAACAACGGCTTCCCGGAGGGAAAATACATGACGACCGTGAAGGTCGGGCCGAAGGGGCAGATCGTCATCCCGGCCGAGGTGCGCGAAATGTTCGGTATCGCGCCGGGCGACCAGCTTCTGCTGCTGGCAGACACGGAGCAGGGCATCGCTCTGCCGCCCAAGGCACAGGCCGGGCAGATCTTTGCGGCCATTACGGCGGCAATGCCGAAGAGAAAGGATGACAAAGCATGAACGCCATTGAGACCCATGCCCTGACGCGCCGCTTCGGGCCGCGCACGGCCGTGGACGGGCTGGACCTGACCGTCCGGCAGGGCGAGCTGTTTGCCCTGCTGGGCGTGAACGGAGCGGGCAAGACGACGACGCTGCGCATGCTCTCGGGCCTGCTGCAGCCGACGAGCGGCGAGGCGGACATTCTCGGCTTCCGACTGACGCAGCAGCCGCAGGAGATCAAGCGGCGCATCAATCTCTCCCCGCAGGAGACGGCCGTTGCGCCGAACCTGACGGTGCGGGAGAATCTGGAGCTTATCGCCGGTATCTACGGCGCTTCATGGCGGGAGGCCGCGCAGCGCGCGGCGGAGACGATCGCGGAGTTCCGTCTGGGCGAGGTGGAGCGCAGCCGGGCCAAAACGCTCTCCGGCGGCTGGCAGCGGCGGCTTTCCATCGCCATGGCGCTGATCTCGCAGCCGCAGCTCGTGTTTCTGGACGAGCCGACGCTCGGGCTGGATGTGCTGGCGCGGCGGGAGTTGTGGCAGGTCATCCGGAGCCTGCGCGGCAGAGTGACCGTCATCCTCACCACGCATTATCTCGAGGAGGCGGAGGCGCTTTCCGACCGCATCGGCATCCTGTCGCACGGCAGGCTGCGTATCTGCGGCACGGCGCAGGAGCTGTGCGCCGCGGCGGGCGAGACGCGCTTTGAGGAGGCCTTTATCAAGCTGGCAGGGGGGGGAGTCCAATGAGAAGAATGCGCTTTTTTGCCTCGCGCAACGCGCGCGAAATTCTCCGCGATCCGATCAGCGTCGGCTTCGGCGTCGCGTTTCCAATCCTGCTGCTCCTGCTGCTGAGCTTCCTGAACCGACATATCCCGGCGGAGGCCCACATGACGCTCTTTGAGCCGGAGCAGCTTGCGCCGGGCGTCAGCGTGTTCAGCCTGAGCTTTCTGGCGCTGTTTTCCGCGCTGCTGCTCTCACGCGACCGCTCGTCGGCCCTCATCCTGCGGCTGTATGCCTCGCCGCTGACGGGGCGGGATTTCATCCTCGGCTATCTGCTGCCCATGCTCCCCATGGCGCTGGCGCAGACGCTTGTGTGCCTGCTGGCGGCCATCCCGCTCGGTCTGCCGGTGTCGTGGCACATTCTGGCCTGCACGGTGATCAATGTGCCTATTGCACTGGTCAATCTGGCGCTCGGGATGCTGTGCGGCACGCTGCTGCCGGAAAAGGCCGTCGGTGGGATGTGCGGAGCCCTGCTGACCAATGTCTCGGCGTGGCTCTCCGGCATCTGGTTCTCGCTCGACCTTGGCGGAAAGGTTTTCCGCCGCATCGCCTACGCGCTCCCGTTCGCCAACGCCGTCGACGCGGCGCGGGCCGCTCTGGCAGGGGACTGGGGCGGCATGTTCCCACAGCTCTGGATCGTTCTGGCATGGGCCTTTGGCCTGCTGACGGCGGCCATTGTGATCTTCCGCAGAAAAATGACCGCAAGATAAATTTCCGGTGCACCGATTTTCGGTGCACCGTTTTTTTCCTTGACAGGGAAAGCCGAGTATGCTACTATGAAAAAATGTTAAGACTGTCTAACTTTGGAGGGAGAAGCCATGACCTTAAAGGAGCTTCCTGTCGGAAAGAGCGGGCTCATTACGGCGGTCGGCGGCGAGGGAATCCTGCGCTGCAGACTGCTGGATATGGGCCTGATCCCCAATACGCGCGTGACGGTGCAGAAGATCGCCCCGATGGGTGACCCCATGGAGATCCGCCTGCGCAGCTATGAGCTGACGCTTCGCATGGACGACGCGGCGCAGATCGAGATCCTGCCGGAGGTGGGCGCATGATCTTTGCACTGGTCGGAAATCAGAATTGCGGCAAAACGACGCTGTTCAATCAGCTTACAGGGTCCAACCAGCATGTCGGCAATTTTCCCGGCGTGACGGTCGACAGCAAGGAGGGCGTGATGCGCGGCGCAAAGGGCTGCAGCGTCGTCGATCTGCCGGGCATCTATTCTCTGCGACCCTATACGGCCGAGGAGATCGTGACCCGCGATTTTATCCTGAATCAGAAGCCGGATGGCATCATCAATATCGTCGACGCCACGAATATCGAGCGCAACCTCTATCTGACGCTGCAGCTTCTTGAAATGCAGATCCCGATGGTGCTGGCGCTCAACATGATGGACGAGGTGCGCGGCAACGGCGGCACCATCGATGTGCAGAAAATGTCCGACGAGCTCGGCATTCCGGTCGTTCCCATCGCCGCGGCGAAGAACGAGGGCATTGAGGATCTGGTCGACAGTGCCGTGCGTGCTGCACGCACGCGCACGCTGCCGAAGCGCGTGGATTTCTGTGATGACGGTCCGGTGCACCGCTGCATCCACGCCGTCTCGCACCTGATCGAGGATCACGCGCAGGCTGCCGGGATGGCCCGGCGCTTTGCGGCGACGAAGCTCATCGAGGGCGACGAGGACATCATCAGCCGCCTCCTGCTCAATCAGAACGAGCTGGAGATGGTCGAGCACAGCATCGTCGAGATGGAGGACGAGGGCAAGCTGGACCGCAATGCCGCCATTGCCTCCATGCGCTATGACTACATCGAGCGCCTGTGCTCCAAAACCGTGGTCAAGTGCCGCGAGAGCCGCGAGCATCTGCGCAGTGTGCGCATTGACCGCGTGCTGACGAACAAATATGCAGCCCTGCCGATCTTTGTCGGCATCATGCTGCTGATCTTCTGGCTGACGTTCGACGTGGTCGGCGCGGGCCTGCAGGACCTGCTGGCGCTGGGCATCAGCCGCCTGAGCGCGGTGGTCGACCATGGCCTCACGGCCTATGGCATGAACCCGGTGGTACATAGCCTTATCATCGACGGCATTTTTGCGGGCGTCGGCAGTGTGGTGAGCTTCCTGCCCATCATTGTGGTCATGTTCTTCTTCCTGTCCATTCTGGAGGATACGGGCTATATGGCGCGCGTCGCCTTTGTGATGGACAAGCTCCTGCGCAAGATCGGCCTGTCCGGCCGCAGCTTCGTGCCGATGCTCATCGGCTTCGGCTGCACGGTCCCCGCCGTGATGGCAACGCGGACGCTGCCGTCCGCACGCGACCGCCGCCTGACGATCCTGCTGACGCCGTTCATGAGCTGCTCGGCCAAGATCCCGATCTATGCCGTGTTCACGGCGGCATTCTTCCCGCAGCATGCTGTGCTCACCATGGCACTGCTCTACTTTGGCGGCATGGCCATCGGCGTGCTCATCTCGCTGCTGCTGAATCACACGGTGTTCCGCGGAAATCCCGTCCCGTTCGTTATGGAGCTGCCGAATTATCGCCTGCCGACGCTCAAGAGCGTGGCCATGCTCCTGTGGGACAAGGCGCGCGACTTCCTGCAGCGCGCGTTTACGGTCATTTTCGTGGCGACGCTTGCCATCTGGTTCCTGGAGTCGTTTGACCTGCACCTGAATTTCGTGACGGACAGCAGCAGGAGCCTGCTTGCGTCCATCGGGCGCATCCTCGCGCCGGTGTTCCGCCCGCTGGGCTTTGAGGACTGGCGTGTGACGACGGCTCTCATTACCGGCTTCACGGCCAAGGAGGCTGTGGTCAGCACGCTCGGCATCCTGACCGGCGCGGGAACGGAGCACCTGAGCGCAGCGCTCTCCGGCCTGTTCACGCCGCTGTCGGCCGTGAGCTTCCTGACGTTCACCCTGCTCTACACGCCGTGCGTCGCGGCCATTGCGGCCATCGGGCGCGAGCTGGGCGGCAGGCTGCGCGGCGCAGTCGTTGCGGTGTTCCAGTGCGTTGTAGCCTGGTGCGTTGCGGCGGGGCTGTATCAGCTCCTGCTGCTGATCGCCTGACGCATGGGCTGGCTGGAATGGGCCGTGCTGGCGCTGCTGGCGGCATGGCTGGCCGTGTCGCTTTGGCGCATGCTGCACCACCGCGGCTGCTGCGGCTGCTGCGGAGACTGCACGCACTGCCGGACGTCCTGCAGAAAAGACAGATAAAGGGGGATGCGGCCGCATCCCCTTTTGCTTTGACATCCGGCGGAAGATGTGCTATACTTTCCCGGTGTTGGCATAGAATCGAACAGATAACCGGAAAGAAGGTTTTTCATGAATTTTATCGAATGGCTGAAGGTCATCTTGCTCGGCATCGTGGAGGGCATCACGGAATGGCTCCCCATCAGCAGCACGGGCCACCTGATCCTGACGGACGCCATCTGGCCGCTGCAGCAGTCGGATGCGTTCAAGGAGATGTTCAACGTCGTCATCCAGCTCGGCGCGATCCTTGCTGTTGTGGTGCTCTACTGGAGCAAGCTCTGGCCCTTCCACCGTAAGCGCATCCCGCAGCGCTCGTGGTTCGCCCAGCAGAGCACGAACGGCTTCGTGGGCAGCCTGCAGCGCTTCGGCGACCGTTATTGCTGTATGGACAAGATCGTCATGTGGCTGAAGATCGCGGTTTCCTGCCTGCCTGCCATGCTCATCGGCCTGCCTCTGAACGATTGGCTCGACAAGCACTTTTATAACCCGACCGTCGTGGCCCTGATGCTGCTGCTCTATGGCGCCGGCTTCCTGCTTGTCGAGCGGTATAATCACCGCCGCAAGCCACGCGTAAATTCGATCGCTGCGCTGCGCTGGTCGGATGCGCTGCTCATCGGCGTGTTCCAGGTGCTCGCGCTCATCCCCGGCACGTCGCGCTCCGGTGCGACCATTCTCGGCGGCATCCTCATCGGCACGTCGCGCGAGGTCGCCGCGGAATACACGTTCTTCCTCGCCGTGCCCGTGATGTTCGGCGCGTCGCTGCTGAAGATCGTGAAATTCGGCACGATCAGCGGCACGGAGCTTGGCGTGCTGCTCGTCGGCATGGCGGTCGCCTTCGGCGTGTCCATCCTCGCCATCCGCTTCCTGATGGGCTATATCCGCAAGCACGATTTCACGGCATTTGGCTGGTATCGCATCGGCCTCGGCCTTCTCGTGCTGCTGTACTTCTATGTGATCCGCTGATATCAAGCGGGACCGCCTCACAAAGAGAGGCGGTCCCGGTATTTATATGTACTTGATCTCGAGGCTGCCGAAGCTGAGATCGGCATCCAGCAGGATCTGTGCTTCAGGATGCTCACAGGGCGTCCCGCGCTGGTTGAGGCTGGCCGCCGTCGTATCCTTCCCGGAGACCGTGACGGCGAAACGGTCCGGCACGAGCAGCGTCAGGCTGCCGAAATTCGTCTCAACGGTCAGCGGGCAGTTGTCCTGCACGGCCTCGCAGCCGGACAGATCGACGGTGAAGTCTCCGAAGCTCGTCTCGATCCTGCCGCTGCGCAGCAGCGGCGTCACGACCGGCACACGGCAGGAGCCAAAGCTCAGCTCGCAGCTCAGGTGGCCGTTATCGCAGCGCGTGTCCTGCGTGAATTTCCCGCCGTAGGAGGCGCGCACATGGTGCTGCTTCCGCCTGCGGCCGCAGAAATAATCGACCAGCAGGCTCACGCCCCACAGCAGCAGAAAGACCGGGATCAGGACGCTCCAGCGGAAGCCGATGGACAGAAAGCCGAATGCGGTCAGCAGCGAATAGCCGCCCACGAGCATCAGGCCGATGCTGAAGCAGGAGAAGCGGTGCGTCAGCATGCTCAGACCGCCCAGCAACAGGGCGGATGTCCAGAGGATCGTCCAGACGGATACATCGAATTTTCCCAGCGCATTGACAAGAAACAGCGCACCGATGGCGAGGACGTAGATCGCGAACCACAGCCCGCTGCGTGCGGCGCTGCCGATGGTGTAATCCAGAATGTGTTCCTTCTCCTCCGGCTTGATGACCTCTGCCTCGTGTACGCGCTCCTCCTTCGGTGGTGTGCGGCCGAGCAGCTCATCCACGCTGATGCCGAAGATGGAGGCAAGCTCCGGCAGAATGGTGATGTCGGGGCAGGAGAGGTTGTTCTCCCATTTGCTCACCGCCTGTGCGCTCACGCCGACGCGCTGCGCCAGCTGCTCCTGCGTCATGCCCAGCCGCTTGCGGTGATAGGCAATGCGCTTTCCAAGCGTTCCCTGTTCCATTGTGGTTTCCCTCCTTCATGTTCTGGCATTACCATATCATGAATTGGCCGAAAAAGCTATCATCCGGTCGTTCATTTTGCAAAAAACCGCCGCTCAACTTCCGGTTGAGCGGCGGTTGTGCCTTTCAAAACGACAATGCCCGGCGCTTTCGCGCCGGACATTGGAGAAATCAGGTTTACTTCTTCTCGGACTCAGCGATCTCCTTCAGGGCATCCTTGCGGCTGAAGTTCGCGCGGCCCTTCTCATCGAAGCCCATGAACTTGACCCACGTCATGTCGCCGACGTTCAGAACGTCCTCGACCTTTTCGACGCGGCGGTTTTCAAGCTTGGAGATGTGGACCATGCCGTCGTGGCCCGGGGCGATCTCAACGAACGCGCCGATCGGCAGGATGCGGACGACCTTGCCATAATACAGGGCGCCGACCTCGGGAACAAAGCAGATATCGTCGATCATCTTCTTGGCAGCGTAGCCGGCTGCAGGATCGACGGCGGCAATAAAGACATTGCCTTCGTCATCGATGTCGACCTTGGCGCCGGTGTCGGCACAGATCTTCTGGATGGTCTTGCCGCCGGAGCCGATGACCTCACGGATCTTCTCGACGGGGATCTTCATGGAGATCATCTTCGGAGCGTACTCGGAGACGTCAGCGCGCGGCTCGGAGATGCAGGGGAGCATGACCTTGTCCAGAATTTCAAGACGGGCCTTGCGGCAGCGCTCAAGGGCGTCAGCAATGATCTCCATCGTCAGGCCCTTGTTCTTCAGGTCCATCTGAATGGCCGTAACGCCTTCCGTCGTACCGGCGACCTTGAAGTCCATCTCGCCGTGGAAGTCTTCCACGCCCTGGATGTCCGTGAACGTGCGCCATGCGCCGGTCTCCTGATCGGAGATGAGACCGCAGGAAATGCCGGCGACCGGACGCTTGATGGGAACGCCTGCGTCCATCAGAGCCAGCGTGGAGCCGCAGATGGAGGCCTGCGACGTCGAGCCGTTGGAGGACAGGACCTCGGAGACGACACGGATGGCATACGGGAACTCCTCAACGCTCGGGATCACAGGCAGGAGGGCCTTCTCGGCGAGGGAGCCATGGCCGATCTCGCGGCGGGAGGTGGAGCGGCTTGCTCTGGCCTCGCCGGTGGAGAACGACGGGAAGTTGTAGTGGTGGATATAGCGCTTCGTCTCTTCCGGATAGATGGTGTCGAGCTTCTGTGCGGCGGACAGTGTGTTGAGCGTGCAGATGGACAGGACCTGCGTCTGGCCTCTGGAGAACAGGCCGGAGCCGTGGACGCGCGGCAGAACGCCGACCTCGGCGTCGAGCGGGCGGATCTCGTCCATCTGGCGGCCGTCGACGCGCTTGCCCTCGAGCAGCCACTTCTTGACGACCTTCTTCTGCATCTTATACAGGCAGACCTCGATGTTGACGTCGAAGTCCTCATACTTTTCGGCGAACTTGTCGGCGAAATCGCGGCGGGCCGCGGTCAGGCGCTCCTCGCGGACGTTCTTGTCGTCGGTGTCGAGGGCATATTCGATCTGGTTCATGCCATAGGCGCACAGATCGTCGAGCAGGTCGTGATTGACGGCTGCCTTCTCGAACGTGAACTTCGGCTTGCCGATGGTTTCGACGATCGTGTTGATGAACTTCACGACCTCCATGTTCGTCTCATGGGCGATGCGGATGCACTCGAGCACGATGCTCTCCGGGGCTTCCTTGGCCTCGGTCTCGATCATGACGACCTTCTCGAACGTTGAGGCGATGCACACGAAGCACTCGGAGGCGCTGCGCTGCTCGGCAGAGGGGTTGATGACGTACTGGCCGCCGACATAGGCGACGTTCGTCGTGGCGATCGGGCCGTTCCAGGGAACGTCGGAGCAGGCCACAGAGATGGAAGCGCCCAGAGAGGCGACGATCTCAACGGGGTTCTCGTAGTCGTTGGCAAGGACGGTGCAGGTCACGACGACATCGTTGCGCAGCTCATCGTCGAAGAGCGGGCGCATCGGACGGTCGATGATGCGGCTGTTGAGGATGCCGCGCTCGGAGGGCTTGCCCTCGCGGCGGTTGAAGCTGCCGGGGATGCGGCCGACGGCGTACATTCTCTCCTCGAACTCGATGGTCAGCGGGAAATAGTCGATGCCGGGCTTGGGGTCCGGGGAGCAGGTGACGGTCGTGAGCACGACGGTGTCGCCGTAGCGGCAGATGCACTCGGCGTCGGCCAGCTCTGCGACCTTGCCGGTCTCAACGGTAAAGGGACGGCCGCCGATGGAAGTCTCAAACACATGGTGGTTGGGATACTGTTTTCTGGTGATCATGGTTTATCCTCCTGTCAGAATAAAGTTCCACGGGAGGTTTAGCACTTGAAGCCGCGGCCAAACGCGCGCTCGGCAGCGCCTTCAACTGCTAAACTTCGCTCCCGTGTGCGGGGAAATGCGGGGATGGGGAAATCGTGAAAATGGGCGGACCGCTGGCGGGCCGCCCATTGTTCGTGATTACTTACGGATGCCCAGACGAGCGATGATGGCGCGATAGCGGTTGATGTCCTTCTTGGCCAGGTAGTCGAGCAGGCTGCGGCGCTTGCCGACCATCATGAGAAGGCCGCGGCGGGAGTGGTTGTCATGCTTGTGCTCACGCAGATGCTCGGTCAGCTCGTTGATGCGGGCGGTCAGGATCGCGATCTGGACCTCGGGGGAACCGGTATCGCCCTCGTGGGTCGCATACTCAGCGATGATAGCGGTTTTCTTTTCCTTCTGGATCATGGGAATACTCCACCTTTCAAAATATTATCCAACGGCTAAGTCCGGGCGGGCGGAATGCTCCTTCCGGAGCGGTCTCCCAGAACTGAGCGCGTGGATGTACCGGCAAAATTACCAGCCGTAATATCGTAGCATAGAATGACGGAAAAGTAAAGGATTATTTTTCGTCCGCGTCGCTTTTCTGCGGGATCCCGGCGCTTTCCGGCGCGCGGAAATCCAGTGTGATGGAGGCAAGCTCCGTCTGCAGAGGGTGATAGCGCACACCTGCGGCGTCCAGCATGCGCTTTGAGGCACGGATGTTGGCCGTTTCGGCGTATTTGTCGGAAAAATAGATGATCTCCCGGATGCCGCTCTGGATGATGGCCTTGGCACACTCATTGCATGGGAACAGGGCCACATACAGCCGCGCGCCGCGCAGCACACGGCCGCCTGCATTCAGAATGGCGTTCAGCTCCGCGTGGACGACATAGGGATACTTTGTCTCCGCGCCCTCGCGCTCCCACGGAAAAACGTCGTCGCTGCAGCAGCAGGGCAGGCCGTTATAACCGGTAGAGAGAATGATGTTCTCCGGCGAGACGATGCAGGCGCCGACCTGCGTGTTCGGGTCCTTGCTGCGGCGGGCGGCCAGCAGGGCGACGCCCATGAAATACTCATCCCAGGAAATGTAGTCGGTTCGTTTCATCGCGGCTCCTTTCGGACGGGTCAGGCGAGAAAGCGCAGGGCCTTCACGCCGGTCAGGGCGAGCGTCACGAGCAGACCGGCAATGAGCACGCCGGCATGGATGGCGGGCAGGGCGCGCTTCAGCCGCATCTCCATCAACGCGGCGACGAGGGCGCCGGTCCAGGCGCCGGTGCCGGGCAGGGGAATGGCGACAAGGATGCACAGACCGACCAGCTCGGATTTGCGCACACGGCTGCTCTTGCGGTCGGCGCGGCGCTCCAGCGAAACGGCAAGACGGCCGAGGCGGGGATAGCGCTTCATCCAGTGCAGGATCTTCCGCACGAACAGCAGCAGGAACGGGACGGGCAGCATATTGCCCAGTGCGCTTGCGGCGAAGGCCAGCCAGGGATCCAGTCCCTGCGAGATGCCATAGGGGATGCCGCCGCGCAGCTCCACGACCGGCAGCAGCGAAATGAGAAACGTCATCACGCATTTGCCAAGGACGGTGCCGAACAGCCAATCGATCATCGTTTCAGCTCACCTTTCAGAAATGTATCCTCAGTATAGCATACGACGTCCCCGATTGCAACAAGAAGAATGCCTGACGGAAGTCAGGCATTGCAGACTGTCAAAAAACTGCTTGGCCGAAAGTCTCGGAGGGAAGGATCGTGTGAAAGGAAGCCGTCAGGGTTTCCTTTCGCGTTCCATCACCCGCCGCAGCGGCAGAATTGCAAAATAATGCTACAAAAATGGATTTTGCAATTCTGAAAGCAGCTTGGCGAAAAAGTCACGGAGGGACTTTTTTGGCAAGCTGGAATGCCTGACCGAAGTCAGGCAGTGCTGTTACGGCAGCGCATGGACGAGGATGCCGATGTTGCGGCGATAAATTTCGTCGAACTGGGAAAGCGGCAGCGGATTCGTGCCGAGACCGGCCTCGATCGTATAGCCGGGGCGGCGGAAGTCCTGCAGGAACCAGTCCTTATAGCCCGCAAAGCCCGAGGCGAACGGCGTGTCCTCCAGCCGGTAGCCGCTGACCCGCGCCAGCCGCTCGCCGAGCTCCTGCGCACCGGGCGGCGCATAGTCCTGAAAGCGCCAGTAAATTTCTTCTCCCTGCGTGTGATAGGACAGCGTGACGTCCGGCCGGATGGTCTGGGTCAGAGCTGCCATAGCAGCCGTTTCCGGCTGGTCGAGCGGCGAGGCCCCGACATAGTCCCGAGGGGCCGGGCCGGTGAAGCCGAGTGCGAATTTGTTTGTGCGCGCCTGCTCCCAGCCTGCGGGGTAGTTCAGATTGAGGTCCGTCCCCGTCAGATTCGCCTTCCAGCCGCCCGGGAACGGAATTTCCGGGAAGCCTGCCGCGATGCGCTGCGCTGCCTGATACTGTTGGCTGCCCGGCCGGATGGCCCCCGTGACGAGGTCGACGCCGTCCGGGTTCACCATTGGCACGAGCCACAGCGTTGTGCGCCGCCAGAGCTGCTGGGCATCCATGCCGAGGATGCGCCCCTCCGTCGCCACGGCATAGGCGTATTGCTCCAGAAACTGCAGCAGGACCGGTGTTGTGATCCACTCGTTCGCATGGTGGCTGGCGTTATAGAGCGCACAGCGCGGCCCCTGCCCGATGCGCAGCGCCGTGACGGGCCTGCCCCACGCCGTCCGGGCAATGCATTTCTGTGACAGGAACGGATAGCGCACGAGCAGGCCCTGCACGCAGATCTGCAGCAGCTCCGATGAAAACGGGACGTCCGCCGGCACGACGGGGAAGCCGTAGGGCACGTTCAGATATTGCCCCGGGATGAGCAGATTTGGGTTCTGGTTCGGATTGGCCGTCAGCATGGCGCGGACGGATGTGCCGCGCGCCGTGGCGATGCGGTAATAGGTGTCGCCGGGCTTGACCATATAGCGTTCATAGCCCAGCAGCAGCGGCGTGAGCCGCTGCATGGTCAGAATATCCTCCTGCCCGGACGGATACAGGCCCTCGCGCCGCTGGAATTCTTCCAGATCGGCGGCACCCGCCCGCCGCAGGGCAAGCTCGGTCAAGCGCATAGAAAATTCCCCCTCCGGGACATATCTATGCCGGAGGGGGAACATTCATGTGCAGCTTGTCAAAATAAGCTCCTTTGAACCTTCTCTCCGAAACTTTCGGCCGGGCGGTATTTTCGACAGTCCGGCAGTTGCTTCAGGAGTTCTCTTCCGGGGCCTCGGGAGTTTCGTTGTCCGCAAAGTCCTCTTCTTCCGCAGCGGTTTCGGTTTCCGGCTCCGTCTCGGGCTTGGCCTCGGGTTCGGCTTCGTCCTCAGACTGCTCGCCGGCAAGCTTGGTCTTCGCGGCTTCCAGCTCCTGACGCAGGCGGTTGATGCGGCGGAACGACTGGGAGATGCGCTCACACAGCGGGTCGTACTCGGCGTCATCCGGCTCTTCATCCGTGACGTAGTCCTTGTAGTAGACCTTACCAAGCTGCGTGTAGCAGCGGCGGATCTTGTCCTGCTCCGCCAGAATGGCAAACTTCTTCTTGGAGATCAGCGCGACGAGACGCGCGGTCTGGGCTGCGCCGGCCGCAACGTGGACGGCCTTGCACTTCAGGGTTTCCATGGTTTCCTTCATAAAAGATCACTCCTTTGATTCATCGGGTTCAATGGATTCTTCGGTTTTCCCGGATGCTTCGTCCTCCTGCTCAGACGCTTCCCCGGACGGCTCGGCGCCTTCCTCGGGCTGCGCCTCTGCGGCCTTGGCAGCTTCTGCCGCTGCCACGCGGTTGACCTGCATCTTCGCGGGATCGTGTCTGACAAAGATGGCCTGATACAGCAGGATGCCGAGCGACAGCAGCATGGTCACGGCTGCGAGCAGCTGGCTGACACGGACCGGGCCGAGCCACAGGCTGTCGGTGCGCAGGCCCTCGATGACCATGCGCCCTGCGCCGTACCATGCGAGATATGCAAGGAACATCTGACCGTCGAATTTGCGCTTCTTTGACAGGAAGTGCAGCACGACAAAGCCGGTCAGGTTCCAGACGGACTCATAGAGGAACGTCGGGTGGAAATACTGCAGCTCACCGTTCTCAACCAGGCCCATGCGAAGGAAGCAGGTCGTCACGCTGCCATGGGCTTCCCGGTTGAAGAAGTTGCCCCAGCGGCCGATGGCCTGCCCGAGCAGCAGACCGATGCCGGTCAGGTCCAGAAAGGGCAGGACCTTGAGCTTCCGCACGCGGGTATAGATCAGCATGCCGAGCACCGCGCCAATGACGCCGCCATAGATGGCAAGGCCGCCGCTGCGGATGTCGAGGAAGCGATACCACGGGATGCCGGGGCCGAAGAACTGGTCCCACTCGAAGATGACATAGTACAGGCGCGCGCCGACGATGGCGGACGGCAGGCAGATGAGCACGAGATTGAGAATGTCGTCCTGCGTGACGCCGAACTGCTTTGCCCGGCGCAGGCAGTACGTCACGGCGAGCAGCACGCCGATGGCAATGATGACACCGTAGAATTTGATCTCGAAGTTTGTTCCCGGGATGCAGAAGCCGTCGGGCGGATTAATGCCCTCAATGCCGAGCCCGGGGAAGCTGATGGGACTGGTTAAGAAGATGTTCATGCGGATTCCTCACTTTCATTGGGAAGAATGATGCTGAGCGCGGCGCGCTCCGGGCGGATGACCTGCCGGATGAATTGCAGCACGTCCTCGGGCGTGACGGAAGCGTAGGCCTCCGGGAAGGAGAAGTAATCCACGCCGTCGAAGTGGTAGGCACACATACGGTAGCACACACTTTCAAAGCTGTCAAGGTCGCGGGTGCGGCGGCCGAGCGACGAGCGGATGAGCCGGTCAAACAGCGCGCGGTCAAAGCCCTCGCAGGACAGGCGCTGCGCCTCGTCCAGAATGGCACGGAGCACGGCGTCCGGGTCGCGGCTGTCGCCGCCCGCGCTGAACAGGCAGGCATCGCGCACGCTCTCATATCCGGCGGAGAAGTCGGAATTGATAAGGCCCTCGTCATACAGGTGCGTGTAGAGCGCCGAGGACTCGCCCACGAGAATTTCGGCAGCCAGATCGCCGATGATCTCGCGGCGCATGGACTCCAGACCGCGGGCGGGCGGCTCACATTTGAAGCCGAGGCAGAACGTCGGCATGGCGATCTCCATATGCCGGACCGTGCGCTTTGTCGGGCAGGTCATGGCCTCGGCCGGGCCATAGTCCCGCACGGGGACCGGCTCCGCGTGGGCGTTTGCGGATTCCGCACGGGCGATCTCCTCCACCAGCGCAGGGTCGACATCGCCCGTTACGCAGAGCATGAGATTTGCGGGCGCGTAGAATGCCGCATGGCAGTCCTGCAGGACCTGCGGGGTGATCTCACCGATGGATTCGACCGTTCCGGCGATCGGAACGCGGATGGGGTGATGCGCGAACATCGCGCCGAACAGGTCCTCATAGGCGCGGGAGTCTGCGCTGTCTTCATACATGCGGATCTCCTGGGCGATGATGCCGCGCTCCTTTTCTACGCTCTCGGCCGGGAACCACGGCGTGAGCACCATGCGCAGCAGAATGCGGAGATTTTCGGCGAACTGCTCGGTGCAGTCGAAATAATAGGCCGTCATGGCATAGCCGGTGAAGGCGTTCGGATAGCCGCCGTGGGCCGCGAAGAGGTTCATCGCGTTGTCCTCCGGCAGATCGAACATCTTGTGCTCCAGATAGTGCGCCACGCCATCCGGCGTGCGGCAGGGAATGGCGCCGCGGGTGAAGGACGTATCAATGGAGCCGTAGTCCACGCCGAGGAAGGCGTAGCTGCGGGCAAAGCCGGGCTTCGGGACGACGCGGAGGAGCAGGCCGTTTTCAAGCCGCTGCTCCCAATAGCGCTCACCGAGGCGCGGGAATTCATGCAGTGTCATGCTTCGTCTCCCTTCAGGAAATAGATCGTGTCCGTGGTGATGCGCTGGGCTGCGCGCACGACATCCCCGACCGTCAGGGCGGGGAGCTTCTGCAGCATGGTCTCGGGGTCGTCGCACGGCTCGATGGACATGCCGATATACCAGTCGTCGAGCGCGGCGGGCGTGTCCAGCCCGGCGCGGACAGCGGAGATCAGCGAGCGGCGGGCGGATTCCAGCTCCTCCGGTGTGATCTCGCCGCGGCGGCAGGCGTCCAGCTCGGCCAGAATGGCGTCGCGCGCCGTTTCATACTGATCAAACGAGATACCGGACGACACGATCATCAGACCCTTGAACTTCTCAACGGCGGATGAGGCATAGTAGCACAGTGAGCGCTTTTCGCGGACATTCACGAACAGCTTGCTCGTCACGCCGCTGCCGTAGACGGAGTTGAGCAGCACGAGGGCGGGATAGTCCGGGTCGGAGGCGGTGATGCCGGTGCGCATGCCGATGACGAGCTTGCCCTGCGTGACATCCATGGACTCCGTAACCTCGCGCACGGTCTCCGCGCTTCGGCGCACGACCGTCGGCGGGGGAGAGACGGGGTCACGCTCCAGTCCGTCAAACAGCGGACGGAACAGGGCGGCGGCCTCCTGCGGCGTGCGGCGGCCTGCGTAGAACAGCATGATGGGAGCGGTGCGCAGCACCGTGCGCCAGTGCGCCGTCAGGGCCTCCGGCGTGATCGCGGCGACGTCCTCAGCATAGCCGAGGCGGGGGATGCTGGCGGCTTCGCCCTCGCACATGATCCGGCGCATGCGCATGGCGGCGTAGACGCGCTTGTCGTTCTGCGCGGACTCGATGGCGTGGATCAGGTTCTGCTTTTCGCTCTCGACATAGCGGGCGTTCAGCAGGCCGTTTTCCAGCGCGGGATGGAACAGAATGTCGCGGAAAAACTCCACCATCGGGGCAAAGACGGCCTCGCCCGCCGGGAGGAAGGCCTCTTCAATAAAATCAGCGTAAAAGCCGGTCAGCTTCGTTTCGCCGCGCAGGCGGACGAGCGTGCCGAGCGTTGCGCCGTACAGCTCGTCAAGGCGCATCGAGATGGCGCGCATATCCGGCCAGCGCTCCGAGCCGCGCAGCAGCACACTCGGCAGCAGAGCATCGAGCGGGGCGGCGGCCCGTGTGTGCGGGCGCATCAGGTTGAAGCTAAAGCAGCCGGACTTGAATTTCTCGGTCTGCACGGCCAGCAGGGTAACGCCTGCGGCCAGCTCGATCGTTTCGATCATGGGCATTCATCCTTTTTCAGCATGTTTGCCTTTATTATACACGTTTTTCCCGGAAATGAAAGAGCCGCAAAAAGATTTCGCTTGTTATTCCGGGCGGAATCCTGTAGAATATGGAGAAGTAATTTGTATTTATGGAGGGATGAACATGGAACAGTGGCTTGAAGTGACCATCCGAACGGCATCCGGCGGCATCGATCTTCTGTGCGCCGAGCTGACGGAGGCCGGGTTTGACAGCTTCGTCATCGATGACAGCGAACAGTTCCGCCAGTTCCTCGACGGCGCGCGCGCCTATTGGGATTATGTGGATGAAAAGCTTGCCGCGCGGATGCGCGACCTGTCGCAGGTGCGCCTGTACCTGCCTGAGGAGACTGCGGAGGCTCAGCTTGCAGAGCTGCGCGCCCTGCTCGCGGAGCTGCCCGGCCGCTATCCGGCCTGTGAATTCGGCCCGCTGACGCTGGCACTCGACCGCATCCCGGACGAGGACTGGGCCAATTCCTGGAAACAGAACTACCGCCCCCTGCCGGTGGGTGAGCGCCTGCTCGTCGTTCCGCAGTGGATGACGGTCGACGACCTGCAGGGCCGTCTGCCCGTGATCCTCGATCTCGGCCTGACGTTCGGCACGGGCGAGCATGCCTCGACGCAGCTTTGCATGCGCGCGCTCGAGTCGCTCCTCCACGGCGGAGAGCGCGTGGCAGACCTCGGCAGCGGCAGCGGCATCCTTTCCGTCAGTGCCCTGCGGCTCGGCGCGGCAAGCGCCGTCGGCGTCGACATCGACCCGAGCGCGGAGCATATCGCCGCGGCGAATGCGGCGCAGAACGGCTTCGGCCCGGACCGCTTCACGGCGCGGACGGGCGACGTCGTCGAGGATGCGGATTTTCTGCAGGCGCTGGCGGGAGACGGCTTTGACATCGTGTGCGCCAACATCGTGGCGGATGTCATCATCCGTCTTGCGCCCGTTGTGCCGAAGCTCATGCGGCCGGATGCGGCGTTCGTCTGCAGCGGCATCCTCACGACGCGGGAGGACGACGTGCGCGCGGCGCTCGCGGCGGCCGGGCTGGAGATCGTCCATGCGGCGCACGAGGGTGAATGGTGCGGCCTGACGGCGCGCCTGGGGGCGCGCTGAGATGCCCCGCCTTTCCTATCGCAGGCGCCTGATGCTGCGCAAGCTCCTGCGCGTGCTCGGCATCGTGCTGGCGGCGGCCATCGTCATCGGCGCAGCGCTGCTGCTGTACCTTGAGCCTTATGTCACCTATGACCGCGACGGCGCGCACCTCTCCCTGAAGAAAAACGCGCAGGATCCGGACGGCACGGGCGCGACGGCGGCGCTGCCGGAGGTCTCGGATGCGCAGATCGTCTATGACGAGGCGCAGCCCGGCTCGGACCGGATCACCGACCTCGGCGGCGTGTATGTCACGACGCAGATGCTGCGCGACCCCGAGGCCGTGCGCGCGGCGCTCGAGCAGCAGGGGGCCTGTGCCGTTCTGCTGCAGCTCAAGAGCACGTTCGGCAATTTTTACTATTCCAGCTCCATCGACGGCGCGGAGCTGGCGGACGTCGATACGGCGGCCGTGGATTCCCTCATCGACTGGCTCAGCCAGCACGGCTATTACCTCATTGCGGAGGTCCCGGCCTTCTGCGACACGGCGTTTGCGCTGGCCAATTCCGCTGCGGCCCTCCCGCTTTCGAGCGGCGCGCTGTGGATGGACTCCAACGGCTGCTACTGGCTCGACCCCGCGAGCGAGACCGTGATGATCTACCTCAAGCAGATCGCGCGTGAGCTTTCGAGCCGCGGCTTCCGCGAGGTCGTGTTCTCGGACTTCCGTTTCCCGGCGAGCAACAGCATCTCCTATCATTCCGAAAAGTCCGGCGCGGAGCTGACGCAGGACGCGGCGCAGGAGCTGACGACGTTCTTCTCCGGGAGCAATCTCATGATCTCGTTCGAGACGGACGACACGGCCTTCCCGGCCGACGTCTGCACGGGCCGCCTGTATATCCGCGATGTGGACGGCTCGAAGATCGAAAAATTTGCGCAGGCCTATGGCGGCGCGGAAAATCTGACAGAGCTCGTGTTCCTGGTCAACTCAAAGGACACGCGCTTCGACGAGCGCGCCGTGCTGCGGCCGCTGCTGAATTCCTGAGGAGGGACGAGAATGCGAAGAACAGACCGGGAGATCACGGACCGGCAGGAGCTGCTGGACGTCATGGCGCGCTGTGACGTCTGCCGCCTTGCCCTGAATGACGAAAGCGGCTATCCCTATGTCGTGCCGCTGAATTTCGGTATGGAGGAGCGGGACGGTACGCTGTATCTGCTGTTCCACGGCGCGCTGACCGGAACAAAGTACGATCGTATGGAGAGGGACCCGCGCGCGACGTTTGAGATGGACTGCGGCCACATGCTCTGCACGGATGAGGCGCATGGTATGTGCACCATGGCCTATGAGAGCGTCATCGGCCGCGGGCGGCTCGAGACGGTCCCGGAGGCGGAGCGCGAGGCTGCGCTGCAGTGCCTGATGGCGCACTACGGCCGCCCGGACTTTGCCTTTGACCGTGCGTCTGTGGCGCACACGCGGGTATTCCGTCTTGCGGTCGAGTCCATGACGGGCAAGCGCCGCAAAAGAAAATGAAAAAACACCTTGGCCTGCCGCGATCGCGGCAGGCCGTTTTGATAACCATATTCCATTTCATAATGGCTCCGGCAGGGGAATATACTCTCCCATAAGAATACAACGAGGTGGGAGAATGGAACATATCGTCAATCAGATCATCCTGACCGGAAATCTCGCCGGTGCTCCGCGCTATTCCCATGAAAACCACGGCCGCCGGTTTTATGCTTTCCCGCTCGAGGTCGAGCGCCTGTCCGGCACGACGGACACGCTGCCGGTGCTCGCGCCGCTGGAGCTTCTGGAGCAGACGCCCGCGGCAGGCGGGGATACGCTGTGTGTGACGGGGCAGATCCGCTCCTATAACAACCGCGAGCCGGAGGGGCGGCGGCTCGTGATCTCCGTGCTGGCCGAGACGATGACGCTCTGCAGCGCGGCGCACGACAACCGCGCCGAGCTGCTCGGGACCATCTGCCGCGCGCCGGTCTATCGCCGCACACCGCTCGGGCGGGAGATCTGCGACGTGATGCTCGCGGTGAACCGGCCCTATCGCCGTGCGGACTATCTGCCCTGCATCCTCTGGGGCCGCACGGCGCAGGAGGCGGCGGAACTGCCGGTCGGCACGCAGTTGGCGCTGACCGGGCGGCTGCAGAGCCGGGAGTATATCAAAATGCTCGGCACCACGGCCGAGCGGCGGACGGCTTATGAAATTTCTGCGATCTCGGCGGAGCCGGTCCGGGAATAACCGGGAATAAAAAATGCAGCGGCCGGGGAGGCGCACTCCGTAGGGATGTGCGCCTCTGTTATATTCGCCTGACGGCGAGTGATATTGTCCTTCGGACAGTGAAATGATGCTTTGCATCGTGATATTGCCTGCGGCAGTTTGAGCGGCGAATAGAATATCACAAAAGCCGTGCGGCTTTTATATCACGTTCCGAAAAGGAAAATATCACTCCGGGCAAGGTCCGGAATATCACTTTTTTGTCCATAGGCACAATGAGCATCGAATCATACAAAAAGAAGGCAGCACAAATTTTGTACTACCTTCTTCCTTACTAAGCCTCTCTTAAGAGAATAGCTCCGGCCGCATGTTGATTTGGATTCTCAGATCGGCTCGTCCATCAGACGGTCGAATTCTGCCGCGACGCGGTCGAATTCTTCCTCGGGGATGTCGAGCAAATCGAAATCGGTGTCGTTGCGCTGATAGCCGTAGAGATAGACGTCGTCGGAATCGTCCAGGGCCTCCAGTGCGATATATTCCTTGCCGTCGAGCTCGAACGTGCCCATCATGCCGCAGTCGAACGTAACGCCGTCGTCAAATTCCAGCGTGATGATCTCGTCCTCGCCGTACTGTGCGCGCTTGTCTTCCATGTCAATGACCTCCGTTTTGTTGGTAACTTCAGTATACACGCTTTTTATTCCGCATGCAAGTCCAAAAATTGCCGATAAGCCGTCGGCAGGCCGATCTCGTGCTGCAGCGCGTTCTCATCCGCCCAGGTGAACTGCGGCGCTTCCGCCGCACATGTCAGCCAGACGCCGCGCAGGTCCCACTGTACATGCGTGAAGATGTGCGTCCGTTCGGCCGTTTTCAGGATACCGGTCGGATGCACGCCCCACTGCTCCGCCTGCCGGAGCGCCTCCGCCGTTTCCAGCTTGCCGGGCACGTCCGGCAGCTGCCACAGCCCTGCCAGCAGGCCGTGGGACGGACGTTTGCAGACGGCGAGCCGGTCGCCGCACTGCAGCACGAAAACGGTGCGCTGCTCGATGCGGCGGGGCTTTTTTGGCGGCTTTGTCGGGAACTGCAGCTCCGTTCCCTGCGCGTGGGCTTCGCAGAGCGAGCGCAGGGGGCAGACCTCGCACTGCGGCGCGCCGTTCGGCAGGCAGACGGTCGCGCCCAGCTCCATGAGTGCCTGCGTGAAATCGCCGCAGTGCCCCGCGGGGTAAACTGCGCTCAGTTCTTCGCCGATGCGCCGCCGCACGCGCACATCGGCCGGGGAGTCGGCGCAAACCGTCAGCCGCAGGATCACGCGCAGGACATTACCGTCTACTGCTGCAGTGGGCGCCTCAAAACAGATGGAGGCGATGGCCCCGGCGGTATAGTCGCCGATACCGGGCAGGGCGCGGATGGCGGAAAGCTCCTGCGGGAATTCGCCGTCGTGCTGCTCCATGACGCACTGCGCCGCCTTTTGCAGGTTGCGCACACGGGAATAGTAGCCGAGGCCCTCCCAGAGCTTCAGCAGCACGTCCTCGGGCGCGCTTGCCAGCGCAGCGATATCAGGCAGACGCTCGAGAAAGCGGAGATAATAGCCGCGGACGGCTTCGACGCGCGTCTGCTGCAGCATGATCTCCGAGAGCCAGACGTGATACGGCTCACGGTCGCGCCGCCATGGCAGGTCGCGGCGGTGTTCCGCAAACCACGGCAGCAGCAGGACGGGCAGCTGCTCAAGCATGTTCTTTTCCTCCTTAAAACACAATGGTCCTGCAGCGAATGAACTGCAGGACCATTTGTTATCAGACTGTCAAAAAAGCCTCGCAGAGTTTGCGCCCGCAGGCGCAAAGAAAATGGAAATCATTTTCTCCGGCGGCGTGTACGTCGGAGAAAATACCGCTCGGCTCGCAAACGTGCGAAGGGTGCGCCCTTCGTGCGCTGCAGCGAGCCGCAGCCCTTTCAAACGAGAGCCCAGTGAAACGGGTCTCGTTTGAGAGCTTGTCAAAAATACTTTTTTGACAAGCTCTTGTTATTTCGTTTCCTGCTTGCCGCTTTCGGCGGAGGAGCGGCGGGCGGAGCGTCTGCGCCTGCGGCGGCGTGCGGCAGACGGACGCGCGGCCAGTGTGTCATATTTCTGCGCGGCCTCGCTGTTGCCCTCATAGACAAGACGGCTGGCGCGCTGCGTGCCGCCGGGCTCGTCGCTGATGCGGATGCGGACCAGATAGCGCCCGTGCTCCGGGCACTCGGCCATCGCCATATAGCGGTGGCCCTGCTGCGAGATCCAGCGGCCGTTGCGCATGCTCTTGCCGCATTTCGGACAGTGGTTCTCGCGGCTTGTCATGGCTTCTATGGCGGCCTCACGGGTCGCGTAGCCATGGAAGACAGAACGGCTGATGCAGCCTGCGGGCGGATCGCCGTGGAAGCCGTCCGCATGGCTCTGCAGGGCCTGCTTATATTCTGCAATGCCGCGCGGCAGGTCCAGACGGCTGCAGATGATGGCCGTGTGGTAGGCATCACCGAGCGCGTCGTGCGCCGGGCGCGACGGCTCGATGCCGAGCAGCTCCATGGCGGTCGAGAGGGCCTTCTGAGTGTTGCCGCAGCCGGTCTGCGCATTGAAGATCATCTGCGCATTGTACCACTGCGTGATCCAGTCCGGCTCGCCGTCGTGCAGCAGGATATTGTCCTCCAGCACCGTGATGTCGTCAAAGCCCCACGTCAGGAAGATGCAGGGGCCGCCGATCCAGTCACGGAAGCGCTCGAGCGCCTCGGGGAAGGAAAGACCCTCCTCGCGCAGGCGGGCGTCGCGCAGTCCTGTGAGCTTGGAGACGCGGCTGTTGAGCTTTTTATAGTATTTGGGGCGCACCAACACCTGAAATTCATCGGCGATCTTGCCGGTCTCGAGCAGGCGCACTGCGCCGATCTGAATGATCTCCCCGTGGATCTGCACCGGCAGCACCTTCTGCGCCGCATAGGAGCCGGGCCACGGCTGATTCCACTCCATGTCCAGAACGATATACTGCATGGATATTCCTCCGCCTTCTGATTCACAATCAACTTAAATCATATCATACTTTTCTCAGCACCGCAACAACACTTTTTGCGCTGCGGCATAGAATGGAAAAAAAGAAGAAAGCCAAAGCAGACTGTCAGAAAACCTGCCCGGACGAACGTTTCGGAGGAGCGGCAAAATTGCAAAATCAAACTACAAAATTTTGCTTTGAATTTTTTTGGCGGAAAAGTCTGAGAGGTTTTTGACAAGAGGAAAAGGAGAACTGTTTATGCCGTTTTTATTTCTGAGTCCCTCCACACAGGCGGGCAATCCCTATGTGACGGAGGGAAATGAGCGCCTGTGGATGAACCGCATCGCCGACCGGATGGAGCCGTATCTGCGCGCCTCCGGCATCAACGTCACCCGCAACGACCCGGAAGGGACGGTCGGCACGTCTATCCGCGCCTCGAACGCCGGAAACTATGATTTCCATCTTGCTCTGCACAGCAACGCCGCGCCGCCGCAGTCGGCCGGGACCGTGCGCGGCATCGACCTCTATTATTATCCCGGCAGCACGGACGGCCTGCGGATGGCTAATATCCTGGCGGATAATCTGCGCGAGATCTATCCGCTGCCGCAGAGAGTGCGGCCGCTGGCCTCGACGTCCATCACGGAGATCCGCCGCGTGCGTGCCCCGTCCGTGCTGGCGGAGCTGGGCTATCATGACAACCGCGCCGATGCCGAATGGATCGAAAATAATCTCGAGGCCATTGCGCGCAGTCTGACCCTGTCCGTGACGGAGTATTTCGGCGTGCCGTTCCTTTCGCCGCGGCCGGAGCGGGAGGGGGTCGTGTCCGTGAACAGTGGGAATCTTCTGCTGCGCGGCGCTCCGGCCACGACTGCCCGCATTCTCGCGCGCATGCCGAACGGTGCGCCGGTGCGTATTCTCAATTCCTATGACGACTGGTCCGTCGTGGATTATGACGGCCTGCTCGGCTGGGCGAAAAGCGAGTATCTGCGGCCGCTTCCGTGACATTGCGACAAAAAGCCCGCCGTGCCCAAAAATAAGACAGCTTTTCCGCTGTGCCTGAAATTGCGGCACGGCGGAATTTCTGTCTATTGTGCGGAAAAGACGGGCATCTTATAATAAGGCTACAAATTCGATAGAAACTACGGAGGAACTGAGCATGTATTATTCCAGTGGTAATTATGAAGCGTTTGCCCGCCCGCAGAAGCCGCAGGGCGTTGACGAAAAAGCCGCATATCTCATCGGCTCCGGCCTTGCCGCTCTGGCGGCTGCCTGCTACCTTGTCCGAGATGGTCAGATGGCCGGTGAGCGGATCCATATTCTGGAGAAGGACCCGATCCCCGGTGGCGCGTGCGACGGCTATCAGTATACCGACATCGGCTATGTCATGCGCGGCGGCCGCGAGATGGACAACCATTTCGAGTGCATGTGGGACCTGTTCCGCTCCATCCCATCCATTGAGACGGAGGGGGTGAGCGTGCTGGACGAGTATTACTGGCTCAACAAGGCAGATCCGAACTACTCGCTCTGCCGCGCCACGGAGAAGCAGGGCCAGGATGCCCATACCGACAAGAAGTTCGGCCTGTCCGACAAGGCCGCAATGGAGATCATGAAGCTGTTCTTCACGCCGGATGAGGAGCTCTACAACAAGCGCATCGACGAGATCTTCGACCACGAGGTGCTCGATTCGAACTTCTGGCTCTACTGGCGCACGATGTTCGCCTTTGAAAACTGGCACTCCGCGCTGGAGATGAAGCTGTATCTTAAGCGCTTCATCCATCATGTCGGCGGCCTGCCCGATTTTACGGCTCTGCGCTTCACGCGCTACAATCAGTACGAGTCCATGATCCTGCCGATGGTGCATTATCTGCAGGAGCACGGTGTGGACTTCCAATACAACACGAAGGTCGTCAATGTGGAGTTTGACATCCGGAACGGCCGCAAGGCGGCACGCCGCATCGTTCTGCAGCGCGAGGGCAGGGAGGATGCCATCGACCTGACGGACAACGACCTTGTTTTCATCACGAATGGCGGCTGCGTCGAGAACTCCGCCTACGGCAGCCAGAATGAGCCCGCGGCCTTCAACAAGACCATCCGCGAGGGCGGCGGCTGGGATATGTGGCGCAAGATCGCGGCACAGGATCCGTCGTTTGGCCATCCGGATAAGTTCTGCAGCGATCCGGAGCAGTCGAACTGGATGAGCGCGACCGTTACGACGCTCGACCGCAGGATCGTGCCGTATATCGAAAAGATCTGCAAGCGCGACCCGTTCTCCGGCAAGGTCGTTACGGGCGGCATCGTCACAGCCCGCGATTCCGGCTGGCTTCTCAGCTGGACGATCAATCGCCAGCCGCAGTTCCGCAATCAGCCGAAGGACCAGCTCGTCATCTGGGTCTACGGGCTGTTCTCGGACAAGCCGGGCGACTTCGTTAAGAAGACCATGCGCGAATGCACCGGCAAGGAGATCTGCATGGAGTGGCTGTATCACCTCGGCGTGCCGGTCGCTGAGATCGCGGATCTCGCAGAGCATAGCGCAAAGACCGTCCCTGTTATGATGCCGTATATCACCGCGTTTTTCATGCCGCGTGAAAAGGGCGACCGCCCGAACGTCGTTCCGGACGGAGCCGTGAACTTCGCCTTCCTCGGTCAGTTTGCCGAGACGGCCCGCGATACGATCTTCACGACGGAGTATTCCATCCGCACCGGTATGGAGGCCGTCTACAGTCTGCTCGACATCGACCGCGGTGTGCCGGAGGTCTGGGGCAGCACCTATGACGTACGCGACCTCGTGAACGCCAGTGTTGCCCTGCGCGACGGCCGCAAGATCACGGACATGGACCTTGGCATAGTCGAAAAGCTGGCTCTGAAGGAGCTGCTGAAGAAGGTCCGCGGCACGGATGTTGAGAAGCTGCTCGTCGAGCACGGCGCGATCTGAGGCGGGATACAATAATATATAGGAAGCAATTCAGCGCCGCCCGGCCTTCCGGGCGGCGCTTTTATGTGAAAAACAAAGAAAATTCGCAAATGCCCCCTGACATTTTTGCGCAAAATGTGGTATGATATCCATAGAATGGCAGAAAACAGGAAGGAGTGAGCGAAATGCTGGAGCCTGGTCAGACCGTACTGTACGGAACGGAGGGGATCTGCACGATCGAGGCGATCGAAACGCTGCGGATCGGGGGAAAGCGCAGCAAATACTACGTTCTGCGCCCGGTGTATCGCACGCGCGCGACGATCTATGTCCCGACGGACAACGAGCTGCTGTGCAGCCGGATGCGGCCCGTTCTGTCCGAGCCGGAGATCGAGAGCCTGCTTCAGTCCGCAGCGGGCGAAAGCATCTCCTGGATCGATGACCCGAACGAGCGCAAGCAGGTGTTTGCCCAGATCCTGTCCGGCGGTGACCGCAGGCGGGTCCTGCACCTGATCCGGATGCTCTATGTACGCCGCCGCGAGCTGCAGAAAAACGGCAAGCATCTGCGCATTGCCGACGAGCAGACCCTGCGCGACGCGGAAAAGCTCCTGAACGACGAGTTTGCCCATGTTCTGCACATCCCGCAGCAGGACGTCCCGGATTACATCCGCAGTCGGATGGAGCGGGAGGCCTGAGGCGGCGCGACCCACAACGAATCAACAGGAGGAATCATCATGGAAAAAGTCTACACGGAAAAGGCACCTGCGGCCATCGGCCCGTATTCTCAGGCAATGAAGGCAGGCGGCCTGCTGTTCACGTCCGGCCAGATCCCCATTGATCCCGCGACGGGCGCCGTGGCGGGGGAGGACATTACGGCGCAGACCGAGCAGGTCATGCAGAATCTCGGCGCAGTTCTCGAGGCGGCCGGAACGTCGTTCCAGCGGACGGTCAAGACGCTCTGCTTCCTGCAGACGATGGACGACTTCGCCGCGTTCAACGAGGTCTATGCCCGCTATTTCACGGAGAAGCCCGCACGCAGCTGCGTCGCCGTGCGCACGCTCCCGAAGGGCGTCCTTGTCGAGGTCGAGGCGATCGCGGAGCTGTAAGGCACGGCTAAGAGAGGGGACAGATCATGTATTGCAGATCATGCGGCTGTAAATTGGAGCCGGAAGCACGTTTCTGCCGCAGCTGTGGGGCACCGGCCCCGGAGCCGCTGCCGGTCCAGCCGGTCGTGCAGATTCTGACACCAGAACAGCCGACCGAACAGACGGCACGGAAACCTTCCGGCGGATGGGGAAAATTCTTCTTCGGTCTGCTTGCCGGTGTGTTGTGCTGTGCGATCGCAGCCGGCGTATTTGCGCTGTGCCGGAAGGGCGGCGCGGAGACCAAATTGGAGGGCAGCGGCTTCGACTCTCCGGAGGCGGCTATGCAGGCCTATCTCGACGGGCTGCTCAACGGAGATGCAGAGAAAGCGATCTCCAGCTTTGCCATTGAGACCTTTACTGCGCATTTCGATTGGAAGACCTATGCCGAGCGACGCAGTATGTATCTGCCGAATTCCTACAGCCCGGACTGGTTCGGTTCGGAGCAGGTGAATCTCGCCGTTCGTTTCCGTGATGCAGCGGGAGCGCTCTATACGCAGTATCGCCTGATCGCTTTGGCGGACACCCCCTATGACATGCAGGATGGAATTGACGCTGTGCACTTCGATTCAGCGAATGATCTGGAAAACTTCACCCGCGAGTTTGCAGACGATGACATCCGGTCAAACATGCACGTCGAGGAAATCGTGTGCGCCGAGGAGTATCCGGATGCGGATTTCCAGGAACGTTACGCGAGCGAGGCAAATACCAAAAACCGCGAGGGACTTCGGAAAGAGTGCGGCGCGGATGAGCTGTGCACGGTGTTTGCGTCCGTAAGCTTCGACGGGGAACAGTATTGGTTCGCCATGGAGACGGCCTGCTATGACGGCGTCTGGTATAACCTCTCTCTGAACGGGAATGGCGGTGCACTGCTTGGATTTCCGGCATACGGTATCGGCATCGTCGAGTAGATCAACAGAAATCGGGGCGGCTGCAGGCCTCTGCGGCCGCCTGTTTCGGCCTCTTGCAGGGAAATCCTGAAAATCTCCGTTTTTCACAAAATAATCTGAAAAAAATTATGAAAAAAACCGAAAAAAGGCTTGACATTCACGGCTGCGTGGATTACTATATAGAGGCGCGCGTTGAGGGATGCTCTGCGCACGCACTGCGATGATGCGGGAGATTGCGCCGATGGCGGTAACTTCCGCGGAGTATGTCCGGTCATCGGGCGGCTGAGGCACTTTGTGTGCGTGGCGTATATCGCCGCACATGAGGCACGGCCGGCGAACGTCGGCCTTTTTTCATGGCTGCGGAGTGATACGCACGGTTAAGCGTACAGCAAAAGCGCTTCGACCGTACCCAGCAAACCAGAGAACTGAGTACGTTTCAAGGAGGAAACAACAACATGGCAAACGAAATGATCAGAATTCGCCTGAAGGCCTATGATCATCAGCTCATCGACTCCACTGCGGAGAAGATCGTCGAGTCGGCAAAGCGCAACGGCGCGACCGTCTCCGGCCCGATCCCCCTTCCCACGAAGAAGGAAGTCGTCACCATCCTTCGCGCTGTTCACAAGTATAAGGATTCCCGTGAGCAGTTCGAGCGCAGAACCCATAAGAGACTGATCGATATCCTCAATCCGAATGCGAAGTGCATCGAAGCTCTGCAGGGCCTCGACCTTCCGGCCGGCGTTGAGATTGAGATAAAGCTGTAATCCCGCTCCGGGATACAGCGAGCCCCGACCGCCCGAGGCGGTCCCGGGTCATGTTGGCAGACCAATGGCTGCCCAATGGTCAAGTCTTCCAACCAATAACCTAAAAAGGAGTAAACAACATGCAGAAAGCAATCATCGGCAAGAAAGTGGGCATGACCCAGATCTTCGATGAGAACGGCCATGTGATCCCTGTTACGGTCATCGAAGCAGGCCCGTGCGTCGTCGCTCAGAAGAAGACGATCGAGAATGACGGCTATGTTTCCGTGCAGCTGGCTTACGGCGAGGTCGCCGAGAAGAAGCTCAGCAAGCCGGAGCTGGGTCATCTCAAGAAGGCTGGCATCTCTGCCAGAAAGCACCTGAAGGAATTCAAGCTTGACAATGCTGCTGAGCTCGAGGTCGGCGCCGAGATCAAGGTCGACACCTTTGCTGCTGGCGATCACGTTGACGTGACCGGCATCTCCAAGGGTCATGGCTATCAGGGCGTCATCAAGAGATGGAACGCACAGCGCACCCCGACGACCCACGGCGGCGGCCCGGTCCACCGTCATGCAGGTTCCATGGGCTCCTCCTCCGATCCTTCCCGTATCTTCAAGGGTAAGATCGGCGCAGGCCAGATGGGCGTTGAGCAGGTCACCGTGCAGAACCTCGACGTCGTCAAGGTCGACGCGGACCTGAACATGCTCGTCATCCGCGGCGCGATCCCCGGCCCGAAGGGCGGCCTTGTGTACGTCAAGAGCACTGTCAAGAAGATCAAGGAGACGCACGGCGAGGCTGGCGTCAGCAAGAACCCGCAGAAGGCTTCCGCTCGTAACCCGCAGAAGGCTTCCGCGAGAGGCTAAGGAAAGGAGCTAAATCACCATGCTTAAGACCAATGTTTACGACATGAACGGCAAGCAGGTCGGCGAGGTTGAGCTTTCCGAGGCCGTGTTCGGCATCGAGCCCAACGAGTCCGTCGTCCACGACGTCGTCAAGAATCATCTGGCCAACTGCCGTCAGGGCACGCAGTCCGCACTGACCCGCGCTGAGGTCTCCGGCGGCGGCAAGAAGCCCTGGAAGCAGAAGGGCACCGGCCACGCCCGTCAGGGCAGCACCCGCGCCCCGCAGTGGACGCACGGCGGCATCGTCTTTGCCCCGAAGCCCCGCGATTACAGCTACACGCTCAACAAGAAGGTCCGCCGTCTGGCTCTGAAGTCCGTTCTGAGCGCCAAGGCTCAGTCCGCTGACATCGTCGTCATCGACGAGATCAAGATGGACGAGATCAAGACCAAGAAGTTCGCCGGTTTCCTGAGCGCAGTCAACGCCGACTGCAAGGCTCTGGTCGTGACCGCGGAGGCCAACGAGAACGTCGTCCTCTCCGCCCGCAACCTGCCCGGCGTCCAGACCACCTTTGCCAACCTCGTCAATGTGTACGACGTCCTCAATGCGAAGAAGCTCGTGCTCGACAAGGCTGCGCTTGCGAAGATTGAGGAGGTGTTCGCATGAAGACCGCATACGATATCATCATTCGCCCGGTCATCACCGAGCAGTCCATGGAAGCCACTGAACTGAAGAAGTACGTCTTCCTGGTCGCCGAGAGCGCCAACAAGACCGAAATCAAGAAGGCTGTTTCCGAGATCTTCGGCGTGAAGGTCGAGAAGGTCACCACCATCCGCATGGATGGCAAGCTGAAGCGCCAGGGCAGATATCCTGCCGGCCGTACCGCCAGCTACAAGAAGGCTGTCGTCAAGCTGACCGCCGATTCCAAGACCATCGAGTTCTTCGAGGGTATGGTCTAATCCATCTCATAAAGGAGTGTAACGCAAAATGGCGATTAAAACGTATAAGCCTTATACCCCGGCCCGCCGCGGCATGACCGTGTCCGCTTTCGACGGCGTCGATAAGAAGGCAAAGCCCGAGCGTAGCCTGCTTGAGACCCTGAAGAAGAATTCCGGTCGCAACAGCTACGGCAGAATCACCGTCCGCCATCGCGGCGGCGGCAACAAGCGCAAGTACCGCGTGATCGACTTCCGTCGCGATAAGCTGGATATGCCCGCTGTCGTGCAGCGCCTGGAGTACGATCCGAACCGCAGCGCGTTCATCGCGCTGGTCAAGTACGAGGACGGCGAGCTGCGCTATGTGCTCGCACCGGTCGGCCTGAAGGCCGGCGACACCATTCTCGCCTCCGCCGCTGCGGATATCAAGCCGGGCAACTGCCTGCCGCTTGCCAACATCCCCGTCGGCACCATCATCCACAACATCGAGCTGCAGCCCGGCTACGGCGCTCAGCTTGTCCGCTCCGCCGGCGTCGCTGCACAGCTGCTGGCGAAGGAAGGCGAGCTCGCTCAGGTTCGCCTGCCCTCCGGTGAGGTCCGCTACGTCCGCATGAACTGCACGGCGTGCATCGGCCAGGTCGGCAACATCGACCACGGCAACGTGCACATCGGCAAGGCCGGCCGCAAGCGTCACATGGGCATCCGCCCGACCGTCCGCGGCTCCGTCATGAACCCGAACGATCACCCGCACGGCGGCGGCGAAGGCCGCGCACCTGTTGGCCGTCCCGGCCCCGTCACTCCGTGGGGCAAGCCTGCAATGGGCCTGAAGACCCGCAAGGCGAAGAACCCGACCAACAAGTTCATCATCAAGCGCCGCAACGGTAAGTAAGGAGGAAATGAAACATGAGCAGAAGTATTAAGAAAGGCCCGTTTGTTGCTCCTGAACTCTACAAGCGCGTGGAAGAGCTTAACAAAACCGGTGAGAAGAAAGTTCTGAAGACCTGGTCGAGATCCTCTACCATCTTCCCCTCCTTCGTCGGTCATACGATTGCTGTCCATGACGGCCGCAAGCACGTTCCCGTCTATGTGACAGAAGACATGGTTGGTCATAAGCTGGGCGAGTTCGTTCCCACGAGAACGTTCCGCGGTCATTCCGGCTCCAAGACCTCCAATTCTAAGTAAGGAGGAGAAAACATGGAAGCGAAAGCTCATCTGAAATACCTGCGTATTTCCCCGCGCAAGGTCTCGATCCTGTGCGACATCATCCGCGGCAAGGATGCCAAGACTGCCTGCGTCTACCTGATGCAGACGCCCAAGGCTGCTTCCGAGCCGATGCTCAAGCTCCTCAAGAGTGCGATCGCCAATGCTGAGAATAACAACGGCATGGACGTCGACAAGCTGGTCGTTACCACTGCTGTCGCGAACCCCGGCCCGATCCTCAAGCGCGGCAGAGCCACTGCCAGAGGCAGATACAGCCGCATTCTCAAGAGAACCACGCATATCACCATCGGTGTGAGCGAGAAGGCTTAAGGAGGTTACTATGGGACAGAAAGTTAATCCCCACGGATTGCGCGTTGGCGTGATCAAGGACTGGGACTCTCGTTGGTATGCCCGTAACGACAAGGTCGGCGACCTTCTCGTTGAGGACTACAACATCCGTAAGGATCTCAAGAAGAGACTCTATTCCGCCGGCATTGCGAAGATCGAGATCGAGCGCAGCAATGCCCGCGTTAAGATCAACCTGCACTGCTCCCGTCCGGGCGTCGTTATCGGCAAGGGCGGCCAGGAGATCGAAAAGCTCCGTCTGGAGCTCGAGCAGAAGCTCGGCAAGGCCGTTTCTCTGAACATCGTCGAGATCCGCAGCCCGGACCTCAACGCCCAGCTCGTGGCTGAGAACATCGCCGCGCAGCTCGAGAAGCGCATTTCCTTCCGCCGCGCCATGAAGCAGGCGATGCAGCGTGCGACCCGTCTGGGCGCAAAGGGCATCAAGTGCGCCTGCGGCGGCCGTCTGGGCGGCGCCGAGATCGCCCGCAGCGAGTCCTATCATGAGGGCACCATCCCCCTGCAGACTCTGCGCGCTGACATCGACTACGGCTTCGCTGAGGCCAACACCACTTACGGCAAGATCGGCTGCAAGGTCTGGATCTACAAGGGCGAAGTCCTGAACTCCACGCTCCGTCAGACCGCTCCCGAGGCTCCGCGCCGTGAGCGCCGCAACAATGACCGTCGCCGCGATGATCGCCGTGGCGGTGACCGCCGCGGTTCCGGCAGACCCTATGGGGATCGCCGCCGCGATGATCGCAGGGAAGGAGGCAACCGCTGATGTTAATGCCCAAGAGAACAAAGTTCCGCAAGGTTCAGCGCGGCCGTATGAAGGGCGCTGCCTCCCGCGGCAATAAGGTTTCCTACGGTGAGTTCGGCATCCAGGCCATGGAGCCCGGCTGGATCACCGGCAACCAGATCGAGGCGGCCCGTATCGCCATGACCCGTTACACCAAGCGTAGCGGCCAGGTCTGGATCAAGATTTTCCCCGACAAGCCTGTTTCCAAGAAGGCGCTCGGCGTCCGTATGGGCTCCGGCAAGGGCGCTCCGGAATACTGGGTTGCAGTCGTCAAGGCGCAGAAGGTCATGTTCGAGATCGGCGGCGTGTCCGAGGAAGATGCCCGCGAGGCTCTCCGTCTGGCACAGCACAAGCTGCCCATCAAGACCAAGATCATCGCCCGTGAAGATGCAGTATCTGAGAATGGTGGTGAATAATGATGAAGGCAAAAGAACTGAGAGCGATGTCCGTCGCTGATCTGGAGGCGAAGGCTGCCGATCTGAAGAAGGATCTGTTCTTCCTGCGGATGCAGCACGCGACCAACCAGCTCGATAACCCCGTCAAAATCGCTGCTGTCAAGAAAGACATTGCCCGCATCAAGACTATTATTCGTGAGAAAGAGACCGCAATCTGAGGAGGTAAGCAATTATGAGTGAAACTACAAGAGCTTTCCGCAAAACCAGAGTTGGTCAGGTCGTCTCCGATAAGATGGACAAGACCATCGTGGTTGCAATTGAGGACAGCGTACAGCACAAGCTGTATAAGAAGATCGTGAAGAGAACCTACAAGCTGAAGGCGCACGATGAGAACAACGAGTGCGGCGTCGGCGATACCGTGAAGGTGATGGAGTGCCGCCCCCTGTCCAAGGACAAGAGATGGCGTCTCGTTGAAATCATCAAGAAGGCTGAGTAAGGAGGTCGACAACTTATGATCCAGCAGGAATCTTATCTGAAGGTTGCCGACAACACCGGCGCAAAGGAGATCAAGTGCATCCGTGTGCTTGGCGGCTCCAAGCGTAAGTTCGGCAACATCGGCGACGTCATCGTCGCTTCCGTCCGTAAGGCTACCCCGGGCGGCACCGTGAAGAAGGGCGAAGTCGTTCGCGCTGTCATCGTGCGTACCTGCAAGGGCGTTCGCCGCGCCGACGGCACCTATGTCCGTTTCGACGAGAACGCTGCCGTCCTGATCAAGGACGACAAGAATCCCCGCGGCACCCGTATTTTTGGGCCGGTCGCCAGAGAGCTTCGTGACAAGGAATACATGAAGATCCTCTCCCTGGCCCCGGAAGTCATTTAATGGGGGGACCAGTCAATGAACATTAAGAAGAACGATACCGTCATTGTCCTTTCCGGCAAGTCCAAGGGCAAGAAGGGCAAGGTGCTCACCGCCATGCCCAAGGAGAACAAGCTGCTCGTCGAGGGCGTCAACGTGGCTACCTGCCATGTCAAGGCCCGCAAGCAGAACGAGACCAGCGGCATCATCAAGCGTGAGATCCCCATTCGTGCGGATAAGGTCCAGCTCTACTGCAGCACCTGCAAGAAGGGCGTTCGCGTCGGCTTCAAGCTCGACGGCGACAAGAAGGTCCGCGTCTGCAAGAAGTGCGGCAAGGAAATCTGAGGAGGAGGGACGAGATTATGGCTAGACTGAAAGTGAAGTATACCGAAGAAATCGCTCCTGCTCTCATGAAGAAGTTCCAGTATAAGAGCGTCATGCAGATCCCCCAGATCGCGAAGGTCATTGTGAACGTCGGCTGCGGCGAGAGCAAGAACAACGCGAAGGAGATCGAGGCTATCTGCAAGGATATCGCCACCATCACCGGCCAGAAGCCCATCACGACGAAGGCTCGCAAGTCCGTCGCAAACTTCAAGGTCCGTGAGGGCGAGACTGTCGGCGTGAAGGTCACACTGCGCGGCGACAAGATGTGGGAATTCCTCGACCGCCTGTTCAACGTGGCTCTGCCCCGTGTCCGCGACTTCCGCGGCATCAACCCCAATGCTTTTGACGGCCGCGGCAACTATGCCATGGGCCTGAAGGAGCAGCTCATCTTCCCCGAAATCGAGTATGACAAGGTCGACAAGATCCGCGGCATGGACATCTGCATCTGCACCACCGCGACGACCGACGAGGAAGCCAAGGAATTGCTGACCATGGTCGGCGCTCCGTTCCACGCTTAATTGGGAGGAAGAACACAATGGCTAGAAAAGCAATGATCCTGAAGCAGCAGGCTGGAAACAAGTTCTCCACCCGCCGCTACAACCGCTGCAAGATCTGCGGCAGACCCCATGCCTACCTCCGCGACTACGGCGTTTGCCGTATCTGCTTCCGTGAGCTCGCCTACAAGGGCGAGATCCCCGGCGTTAAGAAGGCAAGCTGGTAATTTTTCATTCCCGCGCGTGTGCGCGAATACGCATCCTTGCGTGATTCAAATGGAAAACAGGCATCAGAAGTCAGGGGAACATGGAGCCGCTTGCGGCTCACATTCCTCTGATACTCTGACGTCTTAACGGGTTCAGCCCGTAACTTCTAAAGGAGGTCAATCACATGCAAATCACCGATCCCGTTGCAGATATGCTCACCCGAATCCGGAATGCGAACTCTGCAAAGCACGAAACTGTGGATGTCCCCGCTTCCAACCTCAAGAAGGATATTGCCAAGATCCTGCTCGACGAGGGCTATATCAAGGCATACTCCGTTGAGGAGGACGGCAAGCAGGGCGTGATCCACATCACCCTGAAGTACCTGGGCAACAAGGAGAAGGTCATTTCCGGTCTTCGCCGCGTCTCCAAGCCGGGCCTGCGTATCTACGCCGGCGCTGCGGAGCTGCCGAAGGTTCTCAAGGGCCTTGGCATCGCCATCATTTCCACTTCCAAGGGCGTCATGACCGATAAGGCTGCTCGCGCAGCACATATCGGCGGCGAAGTCCTTGCGTTCGTCTGGTAAGGAGGTAACATTATGTCCAGAATCGGCAAAATGCCTATCACTGTACCGGCAGGCGTTGAAGTGACCATCGCGGACGGCAATCTCGTCACCGTCAAGGGCCCGAAGGGTACTCTGACCAGCAAATTCCATCATGATATGATCATCAAGCAGGAGGGCGCTGTTCTGACCGTCTCCCGCCCGGATGAGGAGCACGAGCACAAGAGCCTGCATGGCCTGACCCGCACGCTGCTGCACAACATGATCGTCGGCGTCGAGAAGGGTTACACGAAGGAGCTTGAGGTCAATGGCGTCGGCTACCGTGCACAGAAGCAGGGCAAGCAGCTCATCATGAACCTTGGCTACTCCCATCCTGTTGTTGTCGATGAGATCGACGGCATCACCATCGACGTTCCTGCCCAGAACAAGATCGTCATCAGCGGCATCGACAAGCAGAAGGTCGGCCAGTTCGCTGCTGAGGTCCGCGGCAAGAGACCGCCTGAGCCTTACAAGGGCAAGGGCATCAAGTATACGACCGAGGTTCTTCGCCATAAGGAAGGCAAGACCGGCGGTAAGAAATAACAGGAGGTGTGCGTAAATGATTAAGAAGACCGATAAGAAGGCCATGCGCCTGAAGCGCCATGTTCGCGTTCGCGGCAAGATCTCCGGCACACCGTGCAGACCCCGCCTGAATGTTTTCAGAAGCAACGCCAACATCTATGCGCAGATCATTGATGATGTCAATGGAGCCACTCTGGTTTCCGCTTCTACCGTGGAGAAGGAGTTTGAGGGTGCGACCGGCAACTGCGAAGCTGCCAAGAAGGTCGGCCTGCTCCTCGCCGAGCGTGCGAAGGCCAAGGAGATCGAGGAAGTCGTTTTTGACCGCGGCGGCTATGTCTACCACGGTCGTGTAGCGGCACTCGCCGAAGGCGCGCGCGAGGGCGGCCTCAAATTCTAAGAGGAGGAACGAGAAATGGCTTATAACAGAGCGTCCGAAAAGGACAATGCTCCCGAGATGATTGAGCGCGTCGTCTACCTGAACCGTGTTTCCAAGACGGTCAAGGGCGGCCGCGTTATGAAGTTCTCCGCTCTCGTCGTCGTCGGCGACGGCAAGGGCACCGTGGGCTATGGCCTGGGCAAGGCAGCCGAGGTTTCCGAGGCGATCCTGAAGGGCATTGCCAACGCGAAGAAGAACCTGCAGAAGGTCGTTCTCGCGGAGACCACGATCCCCCACGAAGTCATCGGCATCTTTGGCGCCGGTAAGGTCCTGCTGAAGCCGGCTCCTGTCGGTACCGGCGTTCTGGCCGGCGGCGCTGTCCGTGCTGTTATGGAAGCTGCCGGTATCAGCAACATTCGCGCCAAGTGCCTGCGCTCCAACAACCCGCAGAACGTTGTCAAGGCAACGATGCAGGGCCTGCTGAGCCTGCGTGGACCGGAAGAGGTCGCTCGCATCCGCGGCAAGAGCGTCGAAGAAATCGTTGGTTAAGGAGGATACGGACATGGCACAGTTAAAGATCAAGCTGGTCAAGAGCATCAGCGGTCGTATCCAGAAGCACATTGCGACGGCTGAGTCCCTCGGCCTGCGCAAGATCGGCCAGGAGACCATCCAGCCCGATAACGAACAGACCCGCGGCAAGATCGCCAAGATCGGCTATCTTCTCGAGGTCACCGAAGTAGAATAAGGAGGAGACAAGAATGGAGTTACATGAACTTGCTCCCATCGCGGGTTCTACCCAGGTTGGCAAGCGCAAGGGTCGCGGCACCGGCACCGGCAACGGCAAGACGGCTGGTCGCGGTCACAAGGGTCAGAAGGCCCGTTCCGGCGGTAAGATCCGTGTCGGCTTCGAAGGCGGCCAGATGCCTCTGGCAAGACGCATCCCGAAGCGCGGTTTCAATAACATCTTTGCAAAGCCGCTGACGGCCGTGAACCTCGGCCAGCTCAACGTCTTTGAGGACGGTGCAGTGGTCGACGCCGCTGCCCTGACGGAGAAGGGCATCATCCGTGACTGCAAGTACGGCCTGAAGGTCCTCTCCAATGGCAATCTCACTAAGAAGCTCACTGTGAAAGCAGCAGCGTTTTCCGGATCTGCCAAAACGAAAATCGAAGAGGCAGGTGGAAAGGCTGAGGTGGTGTAAGTGCTTACTACCATCCGCAATGCCTGGAAGATCCCTGAGCTGCGCAGAAAGCTCCTCTTCACGCTCGTGATCATCCTTCTGTACCGCATCGGCAACGTCATTCCCGTTCCCGGTGTCAACGTGCAGCAGATGTCCCTGATGTTCAGCCAGCAGCTGAGCAACACCATCTTCGGCCTGTTCGATATGATGTCCGGCTCTGCCTTCTCGCAGGCCACCATCTTCGCACTGTCGATTCAGCCGTATATCAACGCGTCCATCATCATTCAGCTTCTTACCATCGCCATTCCTGCTCTCGAGCGCCTGAGCAAAGAGGGCGGCGAAGAGGGTAAGAAGAAGCTTACGAAGATCACGCGCTACACGACGGTTGGCCTGGGCGTCCTGATGGGCTTTGCCTATTACGTCATGCTCAGCAACTACAACAGCCAGTACAGCAACATGCTCCTCACGAGCACCGGCTTCCTGACTGCTCTCGTCATCATCCTGACCTTCACGGCCGGCTCCACGCTGGTCATGTGGCTGGGTGATCAGATCTCCGAGCACGGCATCGGCAACGGCATCTCCATGATCCTGTTTGCCAACATCATCGCGCGCATCCCGTCCGGCATCATCACGCCGATCTTCAACAACCTGAAGTCCAACTTCGGCGGCTTCTGGTACTGGGCGCTGCTGCTGATCGTCGCCATGCTTGCGATCATTGTCTTCATCGTTTTCGTTTCCCAGGCTGAGCGCCGCATCCCGGTCCAGTACGCCAAGCGCGTTGTCGGCCGTAAGGTCTATGGTGGCCAGAACACGCACCTGCCCATCAAGGTCAACATGTCCGGCGTTATGCCTATCATCTTCGCACAGTCCATCGCGAGCCTGCCCGCCACGATCTGCGCATTCGGCGGCTGGACGAGCAACTGGGCTTACAAGCATATGTTCACGAGCACCAGTGTGATCTATACGGTCATCTATCTGATCCTGATCGTGGGCTTCAGCTACTTCTATGCGACCATTCAGTACAACCCTGTTGAGGTGGCCAACAACCTGAAGAAGAACGGCGGCTTCATTCCCGGCTTCCGTCCGGGCCGTCCGACCGCTGACTTCATCCGCAAGGTCATCAACAAGGTTACCCTCTTCGGCGCGATCTATCTCGGCATCATCGCGGTCCTGCCGGTTCTTCTCGGCACGATCATGAGCAACACGAGATTCTCCTTTGGCGGCACGTCCATCATCATCGTGGTCAGCGTTGCTCTGGAGACCGTCGCAGCCATCGAGGCACAGATGCTGATGCGCAACTACTCCGGCTTCCTCGAGAAATAACAGGAGGCTGGACATGAGACTGATCCTGCTGGGAGCTCCCGGCGCGGGGAAGGGCACGCAGGCAGAGATCCTGTCCAAGCGGCTCGGGATCCCGACCATTTCCACCGGGAACATCCTCCGAGAAGCAATCCGGAATCGCACGGAGACCGGTCTCAAAGCGAAGGCATTCATGGACCAGGGCAAGCTGGTTCCGGACGAGGTCATCATCGGCATCGTCCGGGACCGCCTGGCCGAGCCGGATTGTGCAAACGGGTATATCCTCGACGGTATGCCCCGCACGATCCCGCAGGCCGAGGCCCTTGTGAATGCCGGCATTGAGATCGACTGTGTGATCTCCATTGAAATTGACGACGCTGTGATCGAGCAGCGGATGACCGGCCGCCGCGTCTGCGGCAGCTGCGGCTCCAGCTACCATGTCACGGCGAATCCGCCCAAAATTGAGGGCATCTGTAATGCGTGCGGCTCCGAGCTGGTCACGCGGCCGGATGACGTGCCGGAAACGGTGCGCAGCCGTCTGGCCGTTTACCACAAGGAGACCGAGGCGCTCAAGGGCTTCTATGAAAAGCTCGGCAAGCTCCGGCTTATCGAGGGAAATCAGCCCATCGAGGATGCTACTCGTGATATTCTGGCGGCATTGGGTGTATCAAAATGATCCCTATTAAAAATGAACGTGAGATCGCAGTGATGCGCAGGGCCTGTAAAATTACCGCGGCAGCCCGTGCTCTGGCAGGGGAAATGGTAAGACCCGGCGTGACCACAAAGGCGATCGACAAAGCTGTCCACGATTTCATCGTGTCACAAGGTGCAACACCGTCCTTCTTGCACTACTCCGGCTACCCCGCGAGCGTCTGTATTTCCGTGAACAATACCGTCATTCACGGCATTCCGGACGGCCGCGTGCTGCAGGAGGGTGACATTGTCTCCGTCGATGTCGGAGCCAAATGGCAGGGATTCCATGGGGACTGCGCCGCAACCTATGCCTGCGGGAAAATCTCTCCCGAAGCGCAGAGGCTTATTGATGTCACGAAGCAGAGCTTTTTCGAGGGCGTGAAATTCGCGCGCCAGGGATGCCGGATCTCGGATATCGGGCATGCCGTGCAGACCTATGCCGAATCGTTCGGCTGCGGAGTCGTCCGTGACTTCGTCGGCCACGGTGTCGGTGAGCATCTGCACGAGGAGCCTGAGGTACCGAACTATGGCAAGCCCGGCAGAGGCCCCAGACTGATCCGCGGTATGGTGATCGCCATCGAGCCGATGATCAACGCCGGTACCTTTGAGGTGCGGGTGCTGAAGGACGGCTGGACGACCGTCACCGCCGACGGAAGCCTGTCGGCCCACTACGAAAATACTGTGCTCATTACCGACGGCGAGCCGGAAATTCTCACCGTCGCCGAGGGACTCTAAGCATGGAACTATCCAAATCGGATGTGGTGCTCTCCCTTGCCGGTCGTGATCAGGGAATGCTGTTCTTTGTGGTTGACACAGACGGTGTGTACGTTTCCCTGGTCAACGGGAAGGAGAGAAAGCTGGAAAATCCCAAGCGGAAGAAGGCCAAACATGTCCGCAAAGTCCTTCGGCCAGATTCGACCGTCGCAGCGAAGCTCATCGCAGGCGACAAACTGCTCAACAGCGAATTACGAAGGGAACTGGCCGTACTCGGCCGGGAATTCAACGTTTCAACCAAGGAGGGTTCAGAAACTTGGCAAAAGACGACGTAATCGAACTTGAGGGCATCGTGACTGATGCACTGCCGAATGCAATGTTCAAAGTCAATATTGGCGGCGGGCATACGATTCTGGCACACATTTCCGGCAAGCTCAGAATGAACTATATCAAGATCTTGCCCGGTGACAAGGTAACTGTTCAGATGTCTCCGTATGATCTGACTCAGGGTCGGATCACCTGGAGAAGCAAGTAAACAAGAGACATTGTTCTCATATGGAGGTTAAACAGTATGAAGGTTAGACCGTCCGTGAAGCCCATGTGCGAAAAATGTAAGATTATTAAGCGCAAGGGTCGCGTCATGGTAATTTGCGAAAATCCCAAGCATAAGCAGAGACAAGGTTAATAGGAGGTGCTCGAGAGTATATGGCACGTATTGCTGGTATTGACCTGCCCCGCGAAAAGAGAGTCGAGATCGCTCTGACTTATATTTTCGGTATTGGCAGAAAAAGCGCGAACGACATTCTGAAGCTGGCCAATGTGAACCCTGATACCCGTGTGAAGGATCTCACCGAGGATCAGGAGGCTGCGCTGCGTGATGTCATCGATAAGAACTACACCATCGAGGGCGACCTCCGCCGTGAAGTTGCTCTGAACATCAAGCGCCTGACGGAAATTGGCTGCTACCGCGGCATGCGCCACAGAAGAGGCCTGCCGGTCAGAGGTCAGCGCACCAAGACCAACGCGCGCACCCGCAAGGGCCCGAAGAAGACCATTGCGAATAAGAAGAAGTAAGGAGGGAACTGAATAATGGCTAAGGCTACTGCAAAGAAAGTTGTCAAGCGCCGCCGCGAGCGCAAAAATGTTGAGAAGGGCGCCGTTCATATTCGTTCCTCCTTCAACAACACCATGGTGACCATCACCGATCTGCAGGGCAACGCCCTTTCCTGGGCCTCCTCCGGCGGACTCGGCTTCCGTGGCTCCCGTAAGTCCACGCCCTATGCCGCACAAATGTGCGCCGAGACTGCCGCCAAGGCAGCCATGGAGCATGGCCTGAAGACCGTCGAGGTCTATGTCAAGGGCCCGGGCCAAGGTCGTGAGGCTGCCATCCGCGCACTGCAGTCCGCGGGTCTGGAAGTTGTCATGATCAAGGACGTCACCCCCATTCCGCACAATGGCTGCCGTCCGCCCAAGAGACGTCGCGTCTAATTCGTTAAGGAGGAAATCATAGAATGGCGAAAAATACTCAGCCCGTTCTGAAGCGTTGCAGAACGCTTGGCGTTTCTCCTGCCGTCATGGGTTATTCCAAGACTTCCAATAAGAATCCCGGCGGTCAGAGAAGAGCTAAGAAGTCCGAATATGCTCTGCAGCTCACCGAGAAGCAGAAGGTCAAGTTTGTTTACGGCATCCTGGAGAAGCAGTTCCGGATGTATTATGAGAAGGCTGCCCGCGCTGAGGGCAACACCGGTGAGGTCCTTCTGAGCCTCATCGAGCGCCGCCTCGACAACGTGATCTATCGCCTTGGCTTTGCCGCGACCCGCCGTGAGGCCCGTCAGCTCGTGAACCATGGCCACTACACCGTCAACGGCAAGCGCGTCAACATCCCGTCCTATCTTGTGAAGACGGGCGACGTCATCGCTGTCAGCGAGAAGAGCTGCTCCAACAACCGCTTCAAGAAGCTGAAGGAAGACGACGCTTTCGTCGCCGCTCCGAAGTGGCTTGACCGCGACAAGAACACGCTGACCGGCAAGGTCCTTGCGCTTCCGGCCAGAGATGATATCGACTTCGAAATCGCCGAGCATCTCATCGTCGAGCTGTACTCCAAGTAACGCTGCACCCTCGTTTATTGGTAAGCTGGATTACGCCGCAAAACCTGTGTTTTGCAGATTCATAAGGAGGGTATCTGTTATATGGTAGAAATTGACAAGCCGCGTATTGAGTGCATCGACTCTCCGGAAGATCCCGCCCATGGCATTTTTATCGTGGAACCGCTCGAGCGGGGCTACGGTACGACTCTGGGCAACTCACTGAGAAGGATTCTGCTTTCCTCTCTGCCTGGTACCGCTGCGACCTCCATCAAGATCGCGGGCGTCCAGCATGAGTTTTCCACAATCCCCGGTGTGAAGGAGGATGTCACTGAGATCGTCCTGAACATCAAGCGTATCATCTTTAAGATGAACTGTGACGGCGTGAAGACGGTTTATATTGATGCCTCCGGCGAGTGCGAAGTCACGGCCGGTGACATCAAGACCGACGACGATGTGGAGATCCTGAATAAGGACCTGCACATCTGCTCGCTCGGACCCGATGCCATGCTGAACATGGAGATCACCATGAGCCGCGGCCGCGGCTATGTTCCGGCTGACCGGAACAAGACGCCGCAGACGCCCATTGGTGTGATCCCGGTCGACTCGCTGTATTCCCCGGTGTATAAGGTCAATTATACGGTCGAGAATACGCGTGTCGGCAACATGACCGATTTCGACAAGCTGACGCTGGAGGTCTGGACGGATTCCACCACGACGGCTAAGGACGCCGTGTCCATCGCCGCCAAGATCCTGACGGAGCATCTGGCCCTGTTCACCGATCTCTCCGAGACGGTCGCCAGCCAGTCGATCGTTCGTGAAAAGGATGTTTCCACCGAGCCGACCGCTCTGAAGCTCACCATCGAAGAGCTTGATCTGTCCGTCCGCAGCTTCAACTGCCTGAAGCGTGCCAACATCAACACCGTCCGCGATCTGATCTCCAGAACGCCGGAAGAGATGATGAAGGTCCGCAACATGGGCAAGAAGTCGCTCGACGAGGTGCAGAACAAGCTGGCCATGATGGGCCTGTCGCTCGCGACGGAGGAAACGCCTACCACAAATAGCTAAGGAATCGGCCCGACCGATCCGCTGTCTTTACCTTTTAAAAGGAGGAAATACGAATGTTTGGAACCCGTAAGCTCGGCAGAACGAGCGATCAGCGCAAGGCGATGCTCCGCCAGCTGACCACCGATCTGCTGGAGAACGGCAAGCTCGAGACGACCTTCTGCCGTGCGAAGGAAGTCCAGCCGGTCGCGGAGAAGATGATCACCCTTGGTAAGAAGGGCGACCTCGCCGCCTACCGTCAGGCTCTGGCCTTCATCACGAAGGAAGATGTCGCGCACAAGGTCTTCAAGGAACTCGCTCCGAAGTATGCCGACCGTAATGGCGGCTACACGAGAGTGACCCGCATCGGCGTTCGCCGCGGCGACGCTGCCGAGATGGCCATCATCGAGCTGGTGTAAGAGAATACCGGTCTACCGCTGCAGAATGCAAGACATCCTGCAGCGGTTTTTCTATGTCCACGTTTCGGCGATTAACGCTACGTCGTTGTGCACAGTTTTTCACAAGACACATTGTATAAACTGCTGATTTTGGTGAAAACCTGAAAAAAATTGGTATTCCGAACATAAATTTTTGATAATTATGGTTGATTATTTTCATTGCATGGCGTATACTTAGGACAGCCGGGCACGCCCGAGCAATGACAGGAGGTACCACGATGTACAACCGTACTTATAATTTCTCCGCCGGTCCCGCGACCATGCCTGTTCCGGTGTTGGAAGAGATCCGCGACGAGCTGCTGAACTACCGCGGCGCCGGTATGGGCGTTATGGAGATGTCGCACCGTTCGAAGGTTTTCCAGACCATCATCGACGAGGCTGAGCAGGATCTGCGTGATCTGATGGGGATCCCCGATAACTATAAGGTTCTCTTCATTCAGGGCGGCGCAACGCTGCAGTTTGCCATGATCCCGATGAATCTGATGAAGAATGGCAAGGCGATCTATATCGAAACCGGCGCATGGTCCAAGAAGGCCATTGCCGAGGCGAAGAAATACGGCGAGGTCAATGTCGCCGCTTCCTCCAAGGACCGCAACTATGCTTACATTCCCGACTGCTCCAATCTGCCGGTCGAAGAGGATACGGATTATGTCTATATCTGCGAGAACGAGACTATCCACGGCACGACGTGGCAGAAGCTGCCGGACACGAAGGGCAAGCCCCTGGTCTCTGACCAGTCCTCTATGTTCCTGTCCAAGCCGTGCAATGTTTCGGACTACGGCATGATCTATGCCGGTGTCCAGAAGAACGTCGGCCCCGCCGGTATGGTCATCGCCATCATCCGCGAGGATCTGATCCGCGAGGACCTCGATCCCAAGACGCCGATCTACATGATGTACAAGACCCATGCGGACGCGGGCTCCATGTATAACACGCCGAACTGCTGGGCCATCTATGTCTGCGGCAAGGTCTTCAAGTACCTCAAGAGCCTCGGCGGCCTGACTGCCATGCAGCGCATCAATGAGGAGAAGGCAAAGGTCATGTATGACTTCCTCGATTCCTCTAAGATGTTCCGCGGCGCGGTCGATCCTGAGTTCCGCAGCCTGATGAACATCCCGTTCGTTACCGGCGATAAGGACCTCGATGCTGAGGTCGTTGCCTACACCAAGGCAGCCGGATTTGAGAACCTCAAGGGCCATAAGTCCGTCGGCGGCCTGCGTGCCTCAACCTACAACGCCATGCCGAAGGAAGGCGTGGAGGCCCTCGTGGAATGCCTGAAGAAATTTGAAGCCGAGCACTGATCGGCCGCTTTGAAAGGAGAACCTGCCATGCGTATTCTCGTTACTGATGGAATGGATAAGACCGCGCTGGAGACCCTGCGCGCGAAGGGCCACGAAGTGGTCGAGCAGTTCTACGCGCCCGAGGAGCTGGGCGAGGCCATCCGCGACTTTGACGTCGTGGTCGTCCGCTCTGCCACCAAGGTGCGCGCCAATCACATCGATGCTGCGAAGGGCTCCCGCCTGAAGCTCATCATCCGCGGCGGCGTCGGCGTCGACAACATCGACGTGGCCTATGCCGAGGCAAACGGCATCGCCGTGAAGAATACCCCGCGTGCCTCCTCCAACTCCGTTGCGGAGCTGGCGCTGGCCCATATGCTCTCCTGTGCACGCTTTGTGTCCATCGCCGGTCACACCATGCGCGAGGGCAAGTGGGAGAAGAAGGCCTATGGCAAGGGCGTCGAGCTGGGCGGCAAGACTCTCGGCGTCATCGGCTACGGCCGCATCGGTCAGGCGCTGGGCCGCATGGCGCAGGGCCTCGGCATGAATGTCGTTGCCTATGATATCTACCATGTCGAAGGCATCGAGTGCGAGACCATGCACTATGTCACGATGGACGAGCTGCTGGCGCAGTCCGACTTCATCTCGCTGCACACGCCCGCCATCGACGGCAAGCCCCTCATCAACCGCGAGAACATCGCCAAGATGAAGGACGGCGTCATCTTTGTCAACACGTCCCGCGGCAACAATGTCGATGAGGAGGCCCTGCTGGAGGGCCTGAACTCCGGCAAGATCCGCGGCGCCGGTCTGGATGTCTATGCCGAGGAGCCAGCGAAGAACGAGGCCCTTCTGAACCATCCGAACGTCTCCTGCACGCCGCACATCGGCGCTGCCACGAAGGAAGCGCAGAAGCGCATCGGCATGGAGATCGTCTCCATCATCGATAATCTGTGACCCCCGGGCAGGAAGCCCGTTAAATTTCAATAATTAAGGGAGTATGAATGCACATGAATGCCTATGTTGAGCGCGTCATCGAATCCGTTCGCCAGAAGCACGGCAATGAGCCCGAATTTGTTCAGACCGTTGAGGAAGTGCTCTCCTCGCTTTCCCCTGTGATTGATAAGCATCCCGAGTATGAGAAGGCTGATCTGCTGGGCCGCATTGTCGAGCCGGAGCGTATGTTTACCTTCCGCGTGGTCTGGATGGACGACAATGGCGCATATCACACCAACATCGGCTATCGCTGCCAGTTCAACGGCGCGATCGGTCCGTACAAGGGCGGCCTGCGCTTCCAGAAGAACGTTTATCCCGGCATCATCAAGTTCCTCGGCTTTGAGCAGATCTTCAAGAACTCCCTG
>ENA-OWPN01000206-OWPN01000206.1-human-gut-metagenome-genome-assembly--contig:-NODE-206-length-102244-cov-19.298780_pt1 | contig 102244 bp, 78 predicted proteins | sample MGYA00248266_ERZ651850 | MGnify/ENA primary metagenome ERZ651850 (study PRJEB26924, sample SAMEA4378296) | human gut metagenome | biome: human gut; feature: human-associated habitat; material... | reverse complement strand
AATGCAACGATAACAACCATTACCGAAGCATAAATGATAGTATAACTATTACTATTGGTATTCATTTCTTTTTCCGGTATTTTAATTGTTAGACTTAGCGGTTGCACGTTTCTCGCGACGACTGATGTTACTCTGTACCACACAATAGTCAATCAGCGGAGCAAAGATATTCATCAGCAGGATGGCAAGCATCATGCCTTCGGGATAACCGGGATTCAGCACACGGATAATGATAGCCATTGCACCGATAAGGAATCCAAAGATGTACTTACCTGTTTCCGTACGGGCAGAAGTTACAGGGTCGGTAGCCATAAATACAGCACCGAAACAGAAACCGCCCAATACGAGGTGTTCGTACCACGGCATATGAGCCATTGCAGTGTCCGGGCCGATAGTATTGAATACCCATCCCATGAATGCACCACCCACAAATACGGAGAACATAGTTTTCCAGCTTGCGATACCTGTCCACAACAGCAGGATAGCACCGAGGGCAATGGCAATAACACTAGTCTCACCGATAGAACCCGGAATAAGACCGGTCACCATATCCCACGAGAATTCCGGATAAGCCCCCGCAGTAGCTGCGGCTCCCAGCGGAGTGGCAACGGTGAGTCCGTCCACCGTCTGTCCCAAACCGAAAATGCTGTCGCCCGATACCCAAACGGCATCACCGGACATTTTTGTAGGATAGGCGAAGAACAGAAAAGCACGTGTAATCAAAGCTACGTTGAACACGTTCATACCCGTACCGCCGAATACTTCTTTGGCGAAAATTACAGAGAATGCAGTGGCTACCGCCAGAATCCATAACGGACAGTCTACCGGCACAATCATCGGAATCAAGATACCCGAAACCAAGAAACCTTCCTGAATTTCTTCCTTCTTCCATTGAGCCACAACGAACTCAATACCCAGACCCACTACATAAGATACTATGATTTTAGGCAATACTGCCAGGAAACCGTAAGCAAACATTTCGATAAAGCTTCCGGTAGCACCGGTAGCGTGGAAATGCTGGTAACCTACGTTATACATACCGAACAGCAGTGCCGGTATCAACGCAATAACCACCATCGACATGATGCGTTTGCTGTCAATGGAGTCGTGAATATGCGTTCCCGATTTCGCAGTGGTGTTGGGCACGAACAAGAATGTCTCGAAGCCGTCGAACACCGAACGAAATGCGTGGAATTTGCCGCCCTCTTCAAAGTTCGGCTTTATCTTGTCGAGATAATTTCTTAACGCTTTCATTTATTAAATTGATAATTGAGAATTGAAAATTGAGAAATAGGCTGAGTTGTATACACTCCACAGTTTATATCGCAATGTTTCAACTATCATTTTTTTATTCTTAATTTTTAATCCCTAATTTTTACGCCATTTCGGCACGAAGCATATCAAGTCCGGCGCGAACAATACGTTGAACTTCGACTTTGGAAGAGCATACAAATTCGCAAAGCGCGAAGTCTTCGGGAGCTACTTCGTAGATACCCAAAGCTTCCATGCGGTCGATATCTCCTGCAATGATAGCTTTCAACAGATATTCGGGGAAGATGTCCATGGGGAACACACGGTCGTATTCGTTGGACATAATCATATGACGTTCGCCACCCTTGATACGGGCATCGATTACATATTCTTTCTTGCCCATCAACCAGCTGAAATAAGAGCGGTTGACACTGAACTGATTGAAACGCGGCATAATCCAACCCAACATTTCGTGAATTTCATCTCCTTCGGGGATTACGGTCAGCTGACTGTCAAAAGCGCCGAGGAAACCGTTGGGAGAAACCTTCTTACCCGTCAGTACATTACCGCTGATGTAGCGCAGGTCTTTATCGGTGGTTACGTTACCCTTAAAGACGTTGGTCAGCAATGCACCTACCTGTAGTTTGCAGTATGCAGGTTTCAGCACTTCGCTGCCTGTCACGGCTACGGTGCGAGTGAGGTCTACGCGACCGGTGTTCATCAAACGCCCGATAAAGAGTACGGCTTCCGCGCCGATAGTCCATACTGTCTCACCTTTCACTACGGGAGAGATGTGATTGATTTGCACCCCTACGTTACCTGCCGGATTAGGTCCGTCAAATGCAGTGACGGTAACGTTCTTTGCCTGCACGAGTGCGGCTGCCTTTTGTTTTACACTGATGTTCAAATAGGTCTTCGCCATTCGGGCCAAAGCGTCAAGTCCTGTCTGGAAGTTTGTCTCTTCGCCTTTCAAAGCGAATTCGAAATCGGGAGCCAACGGATTGCTGTCGAAAGCTGAAATGAAAATAGCTTTCGGAGTTACCGTCGGATCAGCAATTACATCGTACGGACGTTGGCGGATAAAAGCGAACATACCGGCTTGCAACAATGCTTCCTTTACTTCCTGTGCGCTCATCTTGGACGGATCCATCTTGCCGAACTCCTCGTAATCCTGCTCAGCGGCAGCTTCTACCACGATGTTCAGCACCTTACGACGTGCACCGCGTTCCACGCTTGTCACTACGCCGCTTACGGGCGAAACAAATTTCAATTCAGGATGATTCTTGTCGATAAACAAGGGTCCCCCGGCCATTACATACTCCTGTTCTTTCACCACCACTTTCGGAGTGATACCTGTAAAATCATCGGGAACCAACGAGTAGAATCCCGGCTCTTTTACAGACATAAACTCTTCGGCAGCTTTGCCTTTCAGGTTGATGTCAAGGCCTTTGCGTAACTTAATTACATTTGCCATGCGTTTATATAAAATAATGGTTTCATTAATTTGCCCGCAAAAGTAGCAAAAAAGAATGTGAATAAAGAGCAAAAAAGAAAGGAATTACGGAGAAATTTCCGTAATTCCTTTCGTTAACGAACACGAAGAGAAATTCCTACCTTTTATTCCTCTTCCGCAAACATCGGGTCCCATGCAGGCAAACGGACAGGCTTTTGTTTGAAAAGTTCCATTATTTTGGCTGGTACGTATTTGGTCTCCACTACCAAACGGAACATATATTCATTGAACCAGTCGTCCGTCATAATAAGGTGACCTTTGTATCCGCTGTCAGCACCCCAGCTATTTTCAACCATCCATTTGACAGGTTTCCCTCCTTTATCCAAGTCTACTGCCATTAGGGTCATGGCGTGGGAAGAGCCGCTGGAGAAGGTTTGAATACGTTGCTTCTTGTCCATTCCGAAAGTTGTGCCCATGAGCGACTCGTAGTCATAGTTTTTCACATCAAGCAAACCACGTTCAGAGTTCAGAAACTTACCGACATCGCAAGAGAAATACATCATGGTACTATCTTTCAATGAGGCGATAGCCATTTGCTTGATATCCTCTACGGGCAGATTGACATAAGTCCAGTTCTTGCCGTCATAGCGATGACGGTCGTAGTCTATTTCATAACATTTATAATACTCGCGACTGGGGTCATTCATCAGCATCACATAATTAGTGAGCAATTGTTTGTCGCCGTACTTCTCAAGGAAAGACATCGGAGTGTGATGCTCCGTTTCCACCGGATTGCCTTTGGCATCGGTACGCACGTAGTCGAACTCCGTAGGCGGAACACCTAAATTCAGCACCAGCATACGGTAGATAGTACCAAGCATAGCTGTTTTCTCTTTCTCCAAAGCAGCAGGCTTGACACCTTTGGCAGCAAGGTCGCGGAGCTGGAGGGCATACTCTTTCAGTTTCAAAGTGATAAGATTGGCCATACGGGCTGTATTCTCGCTACTGTTGGTTTCCGGCATGGCACACTTGGGTACAAGACCGTACTTAGAAACAATATCCGCCACTCCGGTGAATGTGCCTCCATCGCTTAGCGGGTGTTTCAGAAGCCATTCTACGGTTTGGTCTTCCAGCGGGCTCTCGGCGGTATCGATAATACCTTGCAGAAAAAGATTGGATTTTTCCAACTGGTCCCAGAAGAAAGGATATATCTCCGAAAACTCGAATGATTGGAACCCATATTGTGCAAGAGTCTTGGCACGCATTACATTCAGCCCTGTAAAGAGCCAACAACGACCGGAGGACTTTTGGTCGGTAATGCCTTTGGAGTCTACCTTAATAGAGAAATGAGTGTCCATGCCCTGCATATTCTCTTGGTTGAGCGCCAATTTACGGATGTCGTTATTGCCAATGGCATTGCGTAGTGCCTTGTCGGAAGCCGTTCCTCGATAACTCTGCTGGATTTGGTTGAGCATAGCGGGGCTTATCCCACCTTTGCCATCCTGCGCCTGCAGTGATAGCAGTGCAGTGCTGAAAACAATTACAGATAAAATACGTTTATTCATTTTAAAATATATGTTATGTTAATCAATATATACGTTTTGCTTCGGGAATTTCATTCCGTATAGAATCATAAAAGAGCAAATGTAGTGTCTTTTTTGATAATTTTAGTGTCCTCTTTTAGATTTATTATCTATTCTTCTCAAAACCAATTCAAATAAATTAGTTTTCTTTGCAACCACATTCGTACAATATGAAAAGATATATACTGAGTATATTTACTCTGCTGCTGGTAATTACGACTGTTTCAGCACAAGAAACAAGCATTACGACGGCCAACGACACTACTCCCGTATTGACCAAAAAGGAACTGCGCAAACAAAGGGTGGCTCGCAGAAACTTCCACTATAATATATTAGGTGGTCCAAGCTATACACCCGATTTCGGCGCACTGATAGGCGGAAGTGCGTTAATGACTTTCCGCATGAATCCCAGTGACACTACACAGCTACGCTCGGTACTGCCTATGTCCATAGCCTATATGTTCAAAGGTGGCGTTAATATAATGGTAAAACCGCAACTTTTCTTCAAAGGCGACCGCTTTCGTATCTTCGGAAAATTCGTTTATAAAAATACGGAAGACAACTTCTACGGTGTAGGTTACAATACGAATAAGAATTACGTCCGTAGTGACAGTACCAGTAAATATCGTTACAGTGGCATACAAATCAATCCTTGGTTTCTGTTCCGCTTGGGCCAAAGCAACGTCTTTGCCGGTCCGCAGGTAGACATCAACTACGACAAAATAACCGAACCCGCCAAGTACCTCATCGAAGAACCCGATTACATAGCAGCCGGTGGTACGGCCAACGGCTACAAAAACTTCAACTCCGGCCTGGGCTTCCTCTTGACATACGACAGCCGAGACATTCCCGCCAATGCCTACAAAGGCATATACTTGGATTTCCGAGGTATAATGTACAGCAAAGCTTTCGGCAGTGATAATAATTTCTACCGTTTGGAATTGGATTACCGCCAATACAAATCCGTAGGCCACCGCAAAGTGTTCGCATGGACTGCGCAAACCAAAAATGTATTCGGCAACGTCCCCCTCACCCAATATTCACTGACCGGTACGCCCTTCGACCTGCGAGGCTACTATATGGGACAATACCGTGACAAATCCTCACACGTGGTCATGGCTGAATACCGCCAAATGATAAACACCGACCGCAGTAACTGGATAAAGCGTATGTTGCACCATATCGGATTCGTAGCATGGACAGGATGCGGATTCATGGGGCCCACCATGGGCAAGATTGAAGGTGTGCTGCCCAACTATGGCATAGGGCTGCGCATCGAAGTGCAGCCACGTATGAATGTGCGTCTGGACTTGGGCAAAAATACAGTAAATAAGCAAACGCTGTTCTACTTCAACATGACAGAAGCGTTTTGAGTAGTTAATAAATTCCTCTTTTTCCTTGCACCTCCAAAAGATTATCTATATTTTTGGGCATTAATCCCGAACCCCTGACATAGAAATATTAGAAATCTAATACGGATGAAGACTTGCATTATTATCTTTTGGATAAGTTTATTCATTGTATTCTATACCTATATAGGGTATGGAATGATTCTTTATATCTTGGTCAAGCTAAAGGAATGTTTTCGTAAAACGATTATCCCGCCCCTGCCGGCAGATGACTTGCTTCCCGAACTGACCCTGTTCATTGCCGCCTACAACGAAGAAGATGTCGTAGACGAGAAAATGCGTAACTGCCTTGCTTTGGACTATCCGGCAAACAAGCTGCACATACTTTGGGTGACGGACGGAAGCGACGACCACACCAACGAACATCTCTCACATTGGCCGCAAGCCACCGTGCTTCATCAACCCCAACGGCAAGGAAAAACCGCTGCGCTGAACCGTGGTATCCACTTCGTCAACACACCGCTTGTAGTATTCACCGACGCCAACACGCACCTCAACCGCGAAGCGTTACGCGAGATTGTACACGCATTCACCAATCCCCAAGTGGGTTGTGTAGCCGGAGAAAAGCGTATTGCCGTACAAACCAAAGACAATGCCGCATCCGGCGGTGAAGGCCTTTACTGGAAATACGAATCCACCCTCAAAAAACTCGATTCCCGCCTTTACTCGGCAGTAGGAGCTGCCGGAGAACTGTTTGCCATTCGCCGTGAACTGTTCGAGGAGATGCCTGCAGATACGCTACTGGATGACTTCATCCTCTCCCTGCACATCGTGATGCGTGGATATACCATCGCCTATTGCGCCAATGCCTATGCCACAGAAAACGGTTCGGCAGATATGCACGAAGAAGAAAAACGGAAAGTACGTATCGCTGCCGGAGGACTGCAATCCATATGGCGTCTGCGCGCATTGCTTAATCCGCTACGCTACGGTGTATTTTGTTTTCAATATATTTCCCACCGCGTACTGCGTTGGTCTCTTGCTCCTATTTTATTGTTTTTATTACTCCCTCTCAATACGATTCTTATTTTTACGACAGATTCCCCCCTACTCTATGCCACTATCTGGCTGCTGCAAACGCTGTTCTACCTCATGGCAAGCTGGGGCTATTACCTGTCAAAAAAACATATAAAAAATAAGATACTCTTTGTTCCTTATTATTTCCTTTTCATGAATGTCAATGTTATCCGTGGCTTCAACTACCTGCGCAAACGCCGGGGGCAAGCTGGCGGTGCCTGGGAAAAAGCACGAAGGGCATAAAACAAGAGAACTATGAAAAACATCCTAAAAAACGCAGAGAATGCCGAAAAGCTGTTGAAACTGACATCAGACACCATGATCTTACTGGACAAAAACGGCATCTGCGTGGACATCGCAGTGTACAACGTCGATCTATGGTTTCTGAAAGAAGACCGGTTACAAGGTAAGAATATCCTCCAATTATTGCCGCCTTCCACCTATCGGCAGGTCCGCCCTGAATTCGAGAAGGTACTTGTACACAGAAAAATATCCATTCAGAATTATGAACTGACTATCGGCGACAAAACCTACTTCTTCAAGTGTATCATGCGCCCCTACGAAGATATGGTGCTCTGCCAATACCGTGATATCACAGAACGAAGCCAGCGCAAACTGAAACTGGAGAAGAATAACTACGAACTCAACGAAATACAGAAAGCCGCCCTTATCGGAAGGTGGCGATACGACTCCAACAAAACCAGCTTTGGCTACTCTGGACACAGCGGAGTGATGTGTACGGAAGAAAAGCAGGAGATACAACTTGGAGAATATATGGAATACGTCCTGCCCGAAGACCGTGACGTATTCGGCAAGTGGCTGATACGAAACCTACAAGGGAACCTCGAAGAAAGCGTGGAATATCGTATTCACTATCAAAAACAAGTATACTATATCCGCCTGAAAACTTTCTCACGTGAAATACACAAAAATGGAAGCACTATATTGGAAGGCTATATACAAAACATTACCGATATACAGCAACGACGCAATGACATCAATTTACTGACACATGCCATCAACAACTCTGCGGAAGACATATTTGCCGCTCACGAGGACGGTATGCTCGTTTTTGCCAATCGCCGTTTCAGACAGCATCATAATATCGGAATAACAGACGACATCACACAGATAAATATCTGTCAGTTGGATGCATATCCTCAAGGTGAAGAAGGGTGGAAAAAAGTCATAGCCTCCGTAAATAAAGGAGAGGAACATAACGGATTTATTCTTCCAAAGCCCCTGCCTCTGCACCCCGAAGTCCTGGCTATGGAAGGGAATGCCTACTGGGTGACCAGCGACAAGGGAGAGGACATTCTATGGGCCTTTGGCAGAGACATTACCCTACGCATCAAAAACGAACAGCAAATCAAGCGATTCAGCCAAATCCTGGATAAGACGATTGAAAACCTACCTGCCGGCATCGTCGTAAAGGACATTGAAAACGGTTTCAGATACCTGTACCGCAACCGCGAATCATACAACCGCAATATCCCCATGAAAGAAGCATTGGGCAAGGACGATTTTGACTTCTACCCCCTTGACATTGCACAAGAAAAGAGAAGACAGGACATCGAAATAGCCAGAACCGGAATCGAAAAACACTGGATTGCCGAGGAACACGACCAGAACGGCAAGTCCATCTTCTTGGATAAACGGAAGATGCGCATTGACAGCAACGACTTCCCCCCTATCCTATTGAGTATTGAATGGGACATCACCGAAATGGAGCGAATGAAGCGCGAACTCCTCGTTGCCAAAGAAAAAGCGGAAACCTCCGACCAATTGAAGTCCGCCTTCCTCGCCAATATGAGCCACGAGATACGTACTCCGCTCAACGCCATTGTAGGATTTTCCAGAATCATCGCCGAAAGCACCGATGCCGAAGAACGAAAAAATTACTACGACATTGTGGAAGCCAATAACGAAAGGCTTCTGCAACTGATTAATGAAATTCTGGACCTCTCCAAGATAGAAGCAGGTATGGTAGAATTCACCATCACCCCCGTCCGTCTGCATCCGCTCTGCAAGGAAATACACGATGCGCTGAAATTCCGCTGCCCGTTGGGAGTGGAGCTCATCTACGAGCCCTCAGAGGAGGATATTGTTATCGAAGGAGACAAGAACCGCATTTTCCAAGTAGTATCCAATCTCATTGGCAATGCCTTTAAGTTCACTACAAGCGGTAGTGTCAGCTACGGATATTGCCGCAAAGGAGACGAAATAGAATTTCACGTTAGCGACACCGGTATAGGCATTGAAGCAGACAAGCTGAGTAAGGTTTTTGAACGTTTTGTCAAAGTGAACAGTTTTGCACAAGGCACAGGTTTAGGATTATCCATCTGCAAAACCATCATCGAGCGGCTGGGCGGCACTATATCCGTCAGTTCGGAAATGGGAGAAGGAACGACTTTCATTTTTACTTTACCCTCACCCACAAAGAAAGAAGAAGTAATGCAAACATCATCCGAGCTACCTGAAAATAATTCCGGTGTATCTGACGCTACGGAACAGAGAAGTAATCCCTCCGGTTCTGACGCAGAGAGCATAGGAGTACAAGAGCCCGCAACATTAAAAGCTTCCGAAGAACTCAAATCCCCGACCATATTGGTGGCCGAAGATACAGACAGTAATTACATCCTCGTCAAGGCCATTTTAGGAAAGTCATACCACTTGGAGCGCGCCAAAGACGGCATGGAAGCCATAGCCATGTTTGAGGAACTACATCCGGAATTGATTCTAATGGATATGAAAATGCCTAATCTCGGAGGGTTAGATGCCACAAAAATCATTCGTGAGCTTTCGCCCAAGACACCCATAATCGCCCTCACCGCCTATGCTTACGAACAAGACAAACAAGCGGCCTTTGATGTCGGTTGCAATGAATTCCTCACAAAACCCTATACACAGGAAAAGCTTAAAGGGCTGATAGAAAAATACTTGAAATAGTGATTTACGAGTAGTGGCTAGTGATTAGCAGACTGCGCTATTATGTCGCAAGGTACTAACCGCTAACCACTACTTTTCCTGTTTTATGCAAAGATATCGCTTCGCTGGATATATGCTATAACATCTCCCTTGTTGACGTTAGCGCCTTGCTGAGCACATACTTCAACAACACGACCTGTAAATCCGGTCATTACTTTTTCATACTCACCCCACGGCGTAGAGAGATAGCAGAATATCTCGTCATGCTGATACTTGCGTCCGATAAACGGTGCTGCAGACGGACCTTCTACAGAAACTTCCCAAAGCACCTGTCCTTTGGATGGAGCTATGATAGGATCGGCTTTAGCGCGTTTCAGCTTCCTTATCTCCTCTTCCGAATATCCGCTCTTTGCCATAGCCGCATCTTTAACACGTTCCAGTTCATCCCGGAAACGCTTCTTGGCAGCACCCGACTTATAGTCGCGATACTGACGATCGTGCATGGCCAATTCAAAGAGTTCCTCCTCATCATCACCATATTCCCAACCATTTTCATCCATTTCTTTACGATACTCATCCAGAGCGTCCGGATAGTTGGACTGAGGATCCGTATCAACAAACTCGTACCCTTTGGACCTGGCAAGTTCTATGATTTCAGAGGCCAGTTCACCCGGCAAACGTCCGCTTTTGCCCAAAATCATATCCCAAGTATGGTTATCAATCATCGTCCAGCGTTCTTCACCTTTCACCAGCTGCATCACGTTCATCAATGCAACATTCTTGACGTATTGGCTGAAGGGAGTTACCAAAGGCGGATAACCCAATTTAGGCCATACATATTCCACTTCGTCAAAGAGCATCACCAACAAGTCATCTATACTGAGTTCCGGTTGATTTTTTCCTTTCAATATCATGTTGATGCCGGAATGCACCCCTTTCAAATCAGCCATCATGGACCCCATCATACCACCCGGCAGCCCGCACTTCAAGAGCAGGGATGACATATGCTTATTGGTTGGGTCCATAAAATAACCGAGAAAATCGTCGATAAATTCCTGTGTCATGGCACGTGCCTTCATGTAAGCCTTCATATTGATGTCGGGCACTTGGAAGCCTTTATCACGCAACATGGCTTGTACTGAAATAACATCCGGATGCACCTTTCCCCACGACATAGGTTCCATAGCTACATCTATAATATCGGCTCCGTTTTCACAGACTTCGAGAATAGAAGCCATTGAAAGCCCCGGACCACTATGCCCATGATACTGTATCAGTACGTCAGGATGTTTTTCTTTGATAGCCTTAGTCAGTTCTCCCAACATACCCGGACGGCCGATGCCCGCCATGTCCTTCAAGCAAATTTCGGGCGCCCCCGCTTCGATAAGCCGGTCAGCAATACCTGTATAGTACTCCACCGTATGTACAGGCGAATGGGTAATGCAGAGTGTTGCCTGCGGTATCATGCCGGCTTCAAGTGCATAGCGGATGGATGGGATGATGTTGCGTGTTTCGTTCAGTCCGCAAAAAATGCGGGTAATGTCCACACCTTGCGCATGTTTCACTTTGTACATCAGCCGGCGTACATCGGCAGGTACGGGATACATACGCAATGCATTCAGTCCTCTATCTAACATATGGGTCTGTATGCCGGCATCATTGAAAGGTTTGGTAAAGGCACGGACGGCCTTGTTCGGATTCTCACCATAGAGAAGATTCACTTGCTCGAAAGCGCCACCATTAGTCTCGACACGTGCGAAACAGCCCATTTCGATAATCAACGGTGCGATACGCACCAACTGGTCTACTCGCGGCTGGTATTTACCGGACGACTGCCACATATCGCGGTAAACAAGACTGAATTTAATTTCTTTTTTCATTGCAATAGGTTATTAACTATTTGTTCATCAGGTTAACTTGGTATATACAAATATAAAGGATTATTCTAACATATAGTCAAAATAATCCTATAAAAATTCACTTAAAAGATATGTTTTATATCATTTAGTAAATTGAGAATTGGGATTTTTAAATTCTCAATTCTCAATTTACTAAATAAAATCCTTCAATTCTTCCTGCAGCTTCTGTCTGGTGAAGAAGATGCGGCTCTTTACCGTTCCGAGGGGTAATCCAAGGCGCTCGGCAATCTCACGGTATTTAAATCCGGAAACGTGCATGGAAAAAGGAACTTTATAATCACGTGGCAATGAATTGACAATGCGGTGCATTTCCTTCAGGTCGTAAGCGCCTTCGGTACTTGCAAAACCGGAATCCTGCGGCATACTCAGATGATACAGATTATCAGTCTGATCGACGAAAGTCTGTTCGCGCACTATTTTTCGGTAGTTATTAATAAAGATGTTACGCATGATGGTATACATCCAACCTTTAAAATTGGTGTCAGGTTCGTATTTGTCCTCATTATCCAAGGCTTTAAGAGAGGTCTCCTGCAACAAATCATTCGCTTCTTCCCGATCGGCCGTCAATTTGTATGCAAAGCGAAGCAGTTCTTCTTGCACAGCAAGCAAATCTTTTCTAAAACTGTAAGTGTTCATACTTTGCTAATTTTTTTTATGGTTAATAATCGTTTAGGTTTAGTGGTTGCAAGTATACGGAAGTTTCCAAGTCTTGAGGGATGAAATACGGGCATTCTTTAGGGTGAAAACTATCACTTGACAGATTTCACCCCCTATTTTGACAGTTTTCAGGTTAGCAAAAGGTAACGTAACCCGGTAAAAAGTACAATTTTATCGCTAATTTATAACAATATTACCATAAGATAAACAAAAATATGGCTAAGGAGAGTACAAACGCAGGTAGACCTATAAAAAATATTTGCCTGTAATGAAAGCGGATTGTCATTTCAGGCAAACACAAACACAGAAAAAGGGTTGGAAAAGTCAGCTTTATTTCCCTTCTCCCTCTTCGTCATTACCCGTAAGTATAGGCAGGCAAATTTTATATTTCACAGCCAAAATACGGGTAATGAATACCGATATTCCGCCTATCACCTGACAACCGTAGGAGTGCATACCCAACAGTTCACATATCCAATAGGCCGTACCTCCCACTACACATGCCATCGCATATATCTCTTTGCGGAAAATAAGAGGGATTTCATTGATAAAGACATCCCTTATCACACCGCCTGCCGCTCCGGTGATGCTTCCCATGATGATTGCCACCCAAAACGGATAGCCCAACGCTAAACTCTTGCCCACGCCCACCACCGTAAACAGCGCCAGGCCGATTGTGTCGAAGATAAAGAATGTATTGTGCAGATGAATAAGATGCTTCCCGAAAAAAATAACCCACAACAAAGCGAGTCCGGTACATATCAGATAAATGGGATCTGTCATCCAGCCGGGGGTGACATCCAGCAGAAGGTCACGTATCGTACCACCGCCAATGGCCGTAACAAAGCCCACCACGTATGCGCCGAACCAGTCGAAACGCTTTGCCGAAGCCAGACGTATGCCGCTGATAGCAAATGCAAACGTACCAATGAAGTCGAGTATCTGAACAAATGTTGGCATGAGAGTATTTCTTTTTTTGCAAAGTAACAAATAAATTCCCTAAGAAAATGTATTTTTGTCTCACCAATTTATATATCAGCAATGAAAATAACTATCGTATCGGGCGCACGTCCCAACTTCATGAAAATTGCTCCCCTCTGCCGTGCCATTGACGCCGCCAGAGAGACAGGTAAAAACATCTCCTATCGCATAGTCTACACCGGTCCTCAGAATGATACCACCCTGGATGCCTCGCTCTTCTCTGACCTTGCCATGCGTAAACCCGATGCCTATTTAGGTATCAGCGGGCGCGACCACTCGCAGGTAGCCGCCTCCATCATGCTCGCTTTCGAACGTGAGCTCAACGAGCATCCCGCCCAAGTAGTACTCGTTGTGGATGACATGACCGCCACCATGAGCTGTGCCATCGTAGCCAAAAAGCGCGGACTGAAAGTGGCACACGTCATTGCCGGTACGCGTTCGTTCGACATGAATATGCCTCGTGAGGTAAACCGCACCATCGTAGATGCCATTTCCGACTATCTCTTCACTGCCGGAATGATAGCTAACCGAAACCTCAATCAAGAGGGAATGATACCGGAATACATCCACTACGTAGGCAATATTCTCATCGACACCATTCGTTACAACCGCCACCGCCTGATACAACCGCTTTGGTTTTCGAGTCTCGGACTGCGCAAAGGCAATTACCTATTGCTCACCCTCAATCGCCACGATCTGTTGGAGAAGAAAGCCATACTCTCCTCCCTGATGCAGACGCTGGCAGAAAAAGCCGGCGATATGCCTATCGTAGCCCCCATACACCCGTACGTAGAGCGCGCCATCAAATCACTGGGGCTTGATATGCCCCACCTGCATATCCTCCCGCCCCAAAGTTATCTGCACTTCGGCTTCCTCATCAACCAAGCTAAAGGTATAGTGACCGACTCCGGCAACATAGCCGAAGAGGCCACCTTCCTCGACGTACCCTGCATCACACTCAACACTTATGCCGAACACCCCGAGACTTGGCGCATCGGAACCAACGAACTTGTCGGAGAGAACTCCTTCGCTCTTTCCGCCTCCCTCGACAAACTGTTGCACGGCGAATGGAAACACGCCACTCTGCCTGACCGTTGGGACGGACGTACAGCCGAACGCATTGTACAGACATTGATAAATGGAGAAAAGGTATAGGAAAACCATTTCGGAAATCATCCCGCAGGAGACAGATACCCTTGCGGATTAATTATGATATACATCAAAGTCCGTTTTGATGTATATCATATCTGTTTTTCATACGTATGAAAGATTGTCACTATTCTATATAAATCACGCTCTATCCTGTCAATATTAACAAACAAGAGGGAAGAAACAGGAGAGATAGGGAAATAAGGTGGCGGCTGATAAAGCGGGTTTCTCTTAAGTATTCTTTAAAAAATATTTGCTTCTTGATTAACAGTAAATTGCTAACTTTGCAAATTGATTATGAAACATATGAAACCATTATACAGTATAACCCTGTTTCTTCTACTGTTGCTATTCGCTTCTACCGGAGCATCGGCACAGATAAAAGGAGTCATAACGGACTCTCTGACCCACGAGCCGCTGATGTACATCACCGTACAGTACGAGGGAAAAGGCGTAGGCAGTATTTCCAATGCCGACGGAGAATATCAGGTAGAGACCCGTAAAGGCTGGAACGAGCTGACCTTCTCCGCCATTGGCTACATCACCAAGAAAGTAAAATTCGCTCCCGGAACAAAAGAGCTCAACGTAAAGCTGGCCCCTGCCGACGTGATGCTTTCCGAAGTCGTTGTCAAGCCCAAAAAAGAGAAATACTCGCGCAAGAACAATCCTGCCGTAGAGTTCATGAAGAAAGTCATCGAGAATAAGAAAGCCTTAAAACTCGAAGAGAACGACTACTACCAGTACCAAAAGTACGAAAAGATGAAAATGTCCATCAACGATGTCACCCCGGAGAAAATGGAAAAAGGCATCTACAAGAAATTCTCTTTCTTCAAAGACCAAGTGGAACTCTCGCCCAAAACCAATAAGATGATTCTGCCTATCTCCATCAAGGAGACAGCTTCCAAGACCATCTACCGCAAAAGCCCCAAGAGCGAAAAAACCATCATCGAAGGTATGAACTCCAACGGTATCGAAGAATTCTTCAATACGGGTGATATGCTGGGAACTATTCTCACTGACGTATTCTCTGATATCAACATCTATGATGATGACATCCGCCTGCTGCAACGTCGCTTTGTCAGCCCTATCGGACGTGGAGCTATCAGCTTCTACAAGTTCTACCTCATGGACACCCTTATGGTGGACAAGCAAGAGTGCGTGCACCTCACCTTTGTGCCCCAGAACTCACAGGATTTCGGTTTCACCGGACACCTGTATGTAGTGAAAGATTCCACCTATGCCGTAAAGAAGGCCATTATGAACCTACCCAAGAAGACAGGCGTCAACTTCGTGGAGAACCTCGACATCGTGCAACAGTTTGAACAACTGCCCGACAGCAATTGGGTACTCACCGACGACGACATGACAGTGGAACTCGCCCTGATGAAAGGCATACAAGGTCTGGAAGTGCAACGTACCACCAAGTACAGCGACTACAAATTCGACGAGATAGAACCCCGTCTTTTCCGTTTGAAAGGAAGTGTCATCAAAGAAGCCAATATGCTTGCCAAGAGTGACGAATACTGGGCTAAAGTACGCCAAGTACCGCTCACCAAGAAAGAAAGTTCTATGGACGTATTCATGAACCGCATCGAACAGATACCGGGTTTCAAATATGTCATCTTCGGTGCAAAGGCGCTCATTGAGAATTTTGTGGAAACGGGTAGCAAGAAGCATCCCAGCAAGTTTGACTTCGGCCCCATCAACACCATGATTACCAGTAACTATGTGAACGGGACCCGTTTCCGTCTCAGTGGTATGACCACCGGTAACCTGCATCCGCACTGGAGTTTCAGCGGCTATGGAGCCTACGGTACGCGTGACAAAAAATGGTTCTACTCCGGACAGGCTGCCTACTCTTTCAACAAACGCGAGTACGTCCTCTGGGAGTTCCCCAAGCACTACCTCGCCTTCCAGTACACCTACGATGTAATGTCCCCTATGGACAAATACCTGGCAACAGACAAGGACAATATGTTCGTCGGCTGGAAATGGACCACCGTAGACCAGATGTCATATATGCGCGACGCCACCCTGACCTACGAACTCGAAACCCAATCCGGTTTCTCTGTCAAGGCTATGGCACGCCACCGTAACGACCAACCCGCCGGTATGTTGCAATATTGGAAGAACAACGGCACTACCCCCGGCGAATGGGACGAAAAGAGCACTCTGGTGCACGACATCACCACCACCGAAATGGGGCTGACCCTACGCTATGCCCCCGGTGAGACGTTTGTCAACACCAAGCAACGCCGCGTACCCGTATCACTGGATGCACCTACATTCACCCTCTCACACACCGTAGGCTTGAAAGGCGTGCTGGGAGGCGAATACAACTTCAACCTTACAGAAGCCAGTATACGCAAACGTTTTTGGTTTGGTTCGTGGGGTAAACTGGACGTTACCGCCCGCGCCGGTGCGCAATGGAACACCGTTCCCTTCCCGTTGCTGAACCTCCCGATGGCAAACCTTTCATACATTACCCAAAATAACGAATCGTTCAACCTCATCGACAATATGGAGTTCCTGAACGACCGCTACGCCTCGCTCGCCCTCAGCTACGACATGAACGGAAAGCTCTTCAACCGTATCCCCCTCATCAAGAAACTGAAGTGGAGAGAGATGTTCCGCATCCGCGGTATGTGGGGCACACTGACAGACAAAAACAACCCGTACAAAAGCAACAACCCCGATTTGTTCCTTTTCCCCATGCGCGACGGTATGCCCACCAGCCACGTTATGGGACACACGCCTTACGTTGAAGCCAGTGTAGGTATCTATAACATCTTCAAGTTACTGCATATAGAATATGTGCGCCGCCTCACCTACACCGACATACCGGGGGTAAAGAAAGGCGGAGTACGGTTTATGATATTAATGATATTTTAAGGAATTATGAATTCATAATTCAATACAGTCATGCAACCATTAGCAGAACGGCTTCGGCCAAAGACATTAGACGAGTACATCGGTCAGAAACACTTGGTAGGACCGGGAGCTGTACTGCGCAAGATGATTGACGCAGGGCGTATCTCCTCATTCATCCTGTGGGGTCCTCCGGGAGTGGGTAAGACAACGCTTGCCCAGATTATAGCCAACAAACTGGAAACACCGTTTTACACCCTCAGCGCTGTAACCAGCGGTGTAAAGGATGTACGCGACGTAATAGACCGTGCCAAGAGCAACCGTTTTTTCTCTCAGGCAAGCCCTATACTGTTCATTGATGAAATCCACCGTTTCAGCAAATCGCAGCAAGACTCGCTGCTCGGCGCCGTGGAGCAGGGAACGGTGACGTTGATAGGCGCTACTACCGAGAACCCCTCATTTGAGGTAATCCGTCCGTTGCTCTCCCGTTGCCAGCTCTATGTACTGAAATCACTGGAGAAAGAAGACCTGTCGGAACTACTCCAACGTGCCATAACTACGGACGTCCAACTGAAAGAGCGGCAAATAGAGCTCAAGGAGACTACCGCTATGCTCCGTTACAGTGGAGGTGATGCCCGCAAACTACTCAACATTCTCGACCTCGTTGTACAGTCCGAAGCCGGAGACCCCATAGTCATCACCGATGAAATGGTGACCGACCGTCTTCAGCAAAATCCCCTTGCCTACGACAAAGACGGGGAGATGCACTATGACATCATCTCAGCCTTTATCAAGTCCATCCGCGGCAGTGACCCTGACGGAGCTATCTACTGGTTGGCACGCATGGTAGAAGGTGGTGAAGATCCCGCTTTCATAGCCCGTCGTCTCGTCATATCCGCTTCCGAAGACATCGGACTGGCAAACCCCAACGCCTTGTTACTTGCCAATGCCTGTTTCGACACCATTATGAAAGTGGGCTGGCCCGAAGGACGCATTCCACTTGCAGAGACCACGATTTACCTCGCCACCAGTCCCAAAAGCAACTCTGCCTATATGGCCATCAACGATGCCCTCGAACTGGTGCGACAGACAGGTAACCTGCCCGTCCCCCTGCATCTGCGAAACGCCCCTACCAAGCTGATGAAACAGCTCGGCTACGGCGACAACTATAAATATGCCCATGATTATCCCGGCAACTTCGTCCGCCAGCAGTTCCTGCCCGACGATCTGAAAGACCGCCGCATCTGGCACCCTCAAGATAATCCCGCCGAACAGAAACATAAGGAAAGAATGCAAGCATTATGGGGGAAAAAGGAATAATCATCAATTACTAATAACTAATAACCATAAAGATGAACATTGTAGTATTAGACGGCTATGCCGCCAATCCCGGAGACCTCTCTTGGGAGGAACTGAAAAGTCTGGGAGAATGCACCATTTACGACCGTACCGCCCCTTCCGAAGTACTGGAGCGCGCTGCCGGAGCAGACATATTGTTGACAAACAAAGTTGTGCTCAACGCAGAAACCATAGCCGCCCTGCCCAATCTGAAATACATCGGAGTGCTCGCCACCGGATATAACATTGTCGATACCGAAGCTGCCAAAGAACGGGGTATCATCGTCACCAATATTCCGGCATACAGCACTGCTTCCGTTGCGCAAATGGTCTTTGCACACATCCTCAACATCGCGCAGCATGTGCAGCACTACACCGACGAAGTACGTAAAGGCCGATGGAGCAGTAACCCCGACTTCTGTTTCTGGGACACCCCGCTCATCGAACTGCGTGGTAAGAAAATCGGTATTATCGGTCTGGGGCAAACAGGCTACAACACCGCCCGTATTGCCATCGGCTTTGGCATGGAGGTACACGCGTACACATCCAAATCACCGTTCCAGCTTCCTCCCGAAATCAAGAAAACAGAGCTTGACGAACTCTTTGCCAACTGTGACATCATCAGCCTGCACTGTCCTCTCACAGACTCCACCCGCGAACTGGTTAATGCCGCCCGCCTGAAGCAAATGAAGCCCAATGCCATTCTCATCAATACCGGACGTGGACCGCTCGTCAACGAACAAGACCTCGCCGATGCCTTGAACAACGGCACTATCTTTGCCGCCGGACTGGATGTACTCTCACAAGAACCACCCCGTGCAGACAACCCCTTGCTCACTGCCAAGAATTGCTATATCACCCCGCACATAGCTTGGGCAAGTGCCGCAGCACGCGAACGCCTCATGCAAATCATGCTGGATAATGTAAAAGCCTTCATGGACGGAAAGCCTATCAACTCAGTAATAAAATAGTTCCCCATAAATCATAAATCTACCATGGGAAAAGCCGCCGTCAAAGGCCTCTTTCAACTGATACTGATAGCCGTCACCTTCGTGTTGGCGGCTGTCACCATTGCAGCATCCCGTTCCGGACATTACCACCCGGAAAGTTCCACCATGATGCCATTATTAGGTCTTGCAGTGCCGGTATTGCTGGTGTCCTGCCTGATAGTTTCCCTTTGCTGGGCATTGGCACGCAAGAAGTGGGCGTTCGTCCCATTGATAGCCTTCCTCTTCAACTGGGAATACCTGACGGCAGTTATCCAGTTCAACTCTACCCATAAAGTACCCGCCACTGCCCTGGCGCTAAGTCAGAAAGGCAAACCCGGCGGCTACCTCACCATAACCACCTACAACGTCCACAGTTTCGGGGGTGAAATTACCGGCTATTCCTGCAAGGAAATAGCTAAGTATATGCAACAACAGTATGTAGATGTGCTCTGTTTTCAGGAATTTGGCGACAACAAACACTTCACGGTAGACAGCCTGCGTCGCGCCCTCTCCCAATGGCCGTACGCCCTTATTCCTGCAGACGACTCCATTCATGGAATCCTGCCCATTGCGATATTCAGCCGTTATCCGCTTGCGGACGGACGCTTCATCACCTATCCCCACAGCGCCAATTGCAGTATGATGTGCGACGTCGTTTTGGGTACAGACACCCTCCGCCTTATTAACAACCACCTGCAAACCACCAGTGTCAGCCAGAACCGTCGGAAATGGGAACGCGAACTTGCCACCAATGATACCCGTCGCGAGGCGCAAGCCGTACAAAACGCTGCCGAAACTCTGCACGAGAACTTCATGAAACGTGCAGCCCAAACGGACAGCATTTGTCACCTTGCCATCGCCAGCCCCCATCCCGTACTGGTATGTGGAGACTTCAACTCATTGCCTTCCTCCTACACCTACTACCAACTGTCCGAGTTTCTCAAAGATGGCTTCAAGACAGGCGGATGCGGTTATATGTATACCTATCGCTATGGCAAACGTATGCTGCGCATCGACTATGCTTTCCATTCACCCGAGCTGGACTGCATCAACTACTACTCTCCCAACTTGGATTTATGCAGCGACCACAATCCGGTGGTGTTTACGGTAAAATACTAAGCAAAAAAAGTAAAGGCTGCCTCGGTTTTCCCGAAGCAGCCCTTGCTTTTATGTTCAATGTCTCTGATTTCTATCTCGGAGAACAGAATCCACTTTAATTGAAGATATAACGTACACCAATCTGCAACTGCCAGCAGTTGGATGAGTTGTTGTAATTAGTGAAAGTTGTGGACTTTTCAGTCAAAGTAGGACTCTTGTAGTACTTATTGCTTCCGTCATAAGCATACAGCGAATATTTAGGTTGATTATCAGCGGTCTTTCCTTGATAATTCAACAGTTTACCGTAGTTGCAAGAAGAGTTTGTCTTCGTTACACCCCACGCATTATTCAGCAAGTTGCCCACATTCAAGATGTCCAAAGAAACCTGAAGCGTATTCGTAGACTTACCCACTTTCAGTTTAAAGTCCTGTGCTATTTTTAAGTCGAAACGATGAACCCAAGGCATCTTCACGTCATAAGCTTTAGCATATTCACCCTTATGGCTGCTCAGATAATCATCCTGTTCAACAAAATTCCAGAAAATGTCGCGCTGTGTTTCGGCTGTGACGATAGAACCGTCTTTCAGATTTACATCAATAAAATTCAGTTCATCTTTTGTCTTAGGAATGTACATCAAGTCATAGGCTGCACCATCACCGTTCATATCATTAGCATAGTAGTAACTGAACATACCGCTATTATAACCGGCATAATACAAGCCGATATTGGTTGCAAAGTTCTTACCTTCCTTGATACGATAGGAAGCGGATGCAATTACCTTATTAGGAGTTACATATTGAGAATTAGATAACCCCACTTCATTTGGACCGTCTACACTGTACAGATTCTGCCAAGAAGAATAAGCCTGATTACCCGGTAAACCGGTAAGTTCCTTAGACACGGTATGAGTATAAGAGAACATCAAGTTCAAGTCAGAGACAGGCTGGGCAGTTACCATAGCGTTAATGGTAGAGCTGTGTCCCTTGCTGGTATTCTTCAGAACAACGGCTCCACTTGTTACACCTGACTGTATCGTACCATTCTTTCCACTCCAAGATTTATAATCATAGCGATTGTCAGGACCGGCAAAACGTTCCAGATTACCTACATTAACGATGTTATAATTTTCCATGCTGACAGCGTTGATGTCCTTATTTACCATAGCCTCGAAAGTCAGCGTTAACGGGAACGAAATCGGCAGACGATAATCTATCGCCAATGAATTCTTCCACACCTGCGGAAGTTTGAAGTCGTCGGCAACACCTGCTACGGTAGCGTAGCTGACGGGAGTATTAGCATCCGTATAAGGAGTAGTTTTAGGCAAGCCAAGTACTTCAATCATATCATTCACATTCGTCGGATACGCACCGTTATTCTTGGCGGCATATTGCTGGAGAGCTGTTAACTGACCTTGTTTGTCATTGGATATGGAAATCGTATTCTGCAACATCATTGCATTGGTAGGCATATTCGTTAAGAACACCAATGGAATACGTCCCGTAAAGATACCTGTACCACCGCGAAGCACCAGACTGCGGTCACCGATAATATCCCAATTGAATCCCACACGCGGAGAAAACAGCACGGAAGCTTTCGGCCATTTACCCGTATCAATCACAGGGGCCTTATAGTTGTCGTAATTAGGATCGTTCTTGCTGATGAAATGGTCTTTCCAATCTAATGCTTTGTATGCCTCGTTAGTTTGCAGGTCAGTAAGATAAGACATCAAGTCGGCACGCACACCGTAAGTCAGTTTAAATCGGTCGGTAACATCCCACTCATCTTGCAGATAAAGAGCACTTTGGGCAAAAGAAACTTCGGCAAGAGGTTCTGTTTCACCATTATAACCATATGTCAAACCAAAAGCAATAGGAGCTGCGCCATTCTTGAAGTCTTCAAAAGACTTAAATTTATAATATCCTGTTCCATAGCGCATAAAGCTATTGGAAGCCTTCTGATATTCAAAGTTGAAACCACCGATTATCTTGTGGCTCCCCAGTGTCCAAGTAATGTTATCCTGAATATTCAGAATATTATTCTTCACGGCATTATTCCAAGAGAATAACTCATAACCGGCACTCATAAAGGCATTTCCCGCACCATCCCAAATATCAATATGAGGGAAGGGAGATGATTCTGAAGTACGTAAATCCTCAATATTGGAATATGTAAACAGGAAACGGTTTGCCAGATTGTTACCGAAACGGCTGTTCAATTCGGCAGCCAGTGACCATACGGTATTCTCCATGGCATAACAATTGTTTACGAAAGCCATGGCATCTTTAGAGATACGGTTGGAAGAAGCGCGATCACCTACGGTAGAGGTACCGTTGGCTGGTAAATCCTGCGTATTGGTAGTATAATTATAGCGTACGCTCAACTTATGGGCATCAGTAATATTCCAGTCGATACGTCCCAAAAACTTATAGTTCTTCGTACCACCATCGTAGTCAGTGTAAGAGCCAGGATTATAACCGTATCTGTTCTGCAGAATGTCAGCAAATTCTTTCATATCTGCGGGCGTCACACGCGAAATCATCTGGTCGGCATTTGCTTTGCCATCGGCAGAGAGTTTCCACTTAGTGATAGGTTGCGGTTGATTTTCGTACTCACCGTTCACAAAGAAGAATAATTTGTTCTTGATAATCGGTCCTCCGAAAGTGACACCATATACTTCTTTCGATTCCTCTTCACGCTCACCAAGGTTATAACCATCAACTTTGTTACCACGGAATTTTTCATTCTTTTGATAAGTATAGGCACTTCCTTTGAAGACATTCGTCCCCGATTTGGTGATGGCGTTCACCCCGCCACCCACAAAGTTTGTCTGGCGTACATCGAAAGGCGCCACCACTACCTGCAACTCCTCAATAGCGTCCAGAGATATAGGATTACCGCCACCGGGCAAGGTAGAAGAAAGTCCGAAATTATTGTTCAGGTTAGCACCGTCTATGGTGAAAGTATTGGTACGTCCATCACGTCCGGAGAGCGTATTGTTTGCACCCGAATAGGGAGAGAGACGTGTAAAGTCGCTCAAGCTACGGTCTATAGAAGGGAGCAACTGCATTTGGTCATTAGAGACATTAGTAGCGGCTCCCGTTTTTACGCCGGCAAACTTGGAAGCAGTTCCCATTACAACCACCTCGTCCAACAGTTCGGAAGACTCCTTCATAAACACATCCAGCGGATAGTTCACTCCCAGTTGCAAAGTAGCATCTGTCACTTTTACAGACTGATAACCCACGAAAGAAACTTCAACCGTGTACTTACCCGTACGCATACCTTGAATGGAGAAGCGTCCGTCTACGTTGGTTATAGCCCCATAGCGGGTTCCAGATGCTTCATGGATAGCTTGGATAGTAGCACCGATAATCGGTTCCTTTTGCATATCCTCTACTTTACCGCTCATTGAAGAGGTAGTAAATTGTGCACTTACGCCCACAGCTGCCAAAACCAGCATCAGCGTAAAAATAATTCTCAGTCTTTTTAACATAATTGTTTCTAAATTAGCTTCTTAAAATGTTATATTTCTCAAAACAGAGGCAAAGATAAGTAAAATAATATATAGAATCGTTACATTTATGCTACATTATTTAAGAGATAATTAAAAGTAGCCGCAGTTCGTTACAGAGCCTTATAGCCATTATTAGAGATACCTCACCTGTTCTGCGGGTATCTCACCCCGTAAATCGCCAGCTACTCCATGCAAATTGGCTCTGAACAATTTTATTTTAGCATTAAAAGACTCAGCGGCTGCATTTGAGCGTAAGCATTCAAATAAATACTACTTGTGCAAGAAATATTCAGCCGGCAGAAACCTGTTTTGATGTATATCATAATTCATTTTGATATACTTCAAAACGGATTATCATGTATATAAAAACTGGGAATATTCTTGGATTCCAGTTTCATACCACTCCCCACGGATTTTCTACTGCTCCGAAAAAGTCATTTTTCTCAAAACTATTTCTTGCTTAAGGCTTTTTGGAGCGCTACCCCAAACAGGCAGCAAGCACAACGTAATTCATTTTTGGAAAGTTTATCCAGATTATCAAGAATACCGGGGATAGAGTAATTTTCGTCGAGAAACTTATATGGATCGTCGGCTTCTTCCAAATCCTGCTTGATAAGGCAGGTGCAAACAGGATTATTATCCATTGCTTATTATTTTTTTAATTAATGAGAACCTCGTCAGTTTACAAAAAAACATTGGGATTACTCCCAACCAAAAAAACTTTCCCACTGCCTCAATGGAAGAAAGATGCCCAAAGATAGTGCTTTTTAATTGTTAATTGCAAGGAAATTACAAATTTATGCAAAAAGTAAACTACTCGTACTTTAAGGGAAAAAAGAAAAACTGAAAAAAAGAGGGGAACTGTCCTTTTATAGGACAGCCCCCCTCTTTTTTTAGATTTCTAAAAATATCACTATACTATTTTATTGCATAACGGGTGTCATTTCATCCCAAATATATGTTTTATCATCTGCATTATAATAGAATGACATTGCATAATTGCCGTTACCACGTCCGCCATATACTTTATAGATAACTGTATAACTTGTATCCGGGTCGGGATTTGTCACCATATCAGGGAGTAAGATAAGCGGGAAAGCTTCTTTTGCCAAACGCTCGTCCATAATGGTCTGAATTTCGGCATCATCCAATCCATCCAAATAGCCGTCTACGTTATAGTACTGCGTCCAAGTAGAATACTTATTGTTGATGTTATTGTTCTTATCACAATCTGCTCCAAAATAATATTCGGAGGTTTCATTCATCGTACTCATATATTCAGGCTTGTTTGCTTTTACCCACTCTACCAACTTCTTATATTCAGGTTTACCCACATTTACTTTTTCTATACGGCTGATAAGGTTAGAGAGCTTCCAATCTTTACCATCAAACTTCATCACTGTAATGCGTTCGCTGATGGAAACAACAACAGATGCTTTGGGATTATATACTCCCCAAGCAGAACCATCATAACGATAAAAAGCACTTTTCTTGGCTCCTGCTACTTTATAGGTCATTTCCACGGTTAAACCGGCTGTAGCAACATACACATATTTATTCTGCAAGAATATCGGCAGGACACTATTGGCTTGGGCAACAGATGTAAATGTATTACTCTCCCCAGGCTCGCCTGTTTCAGTTCCCATAGCGGCATAATCATCATTGGTGAGTTCATAGTTCTTGTCAGCAATGTAGAACAAGGGTTCTTCTTTCCACACATTGTTTGCACCTTTTTTATAAAACTTATACTCATTCACCGCCTTACCACTATAGTAAACATACGTCACTTTCATCACAATGCCCTCTGCCTTGTCCGCAAATTTCGTGGCACAGAAAGCCGGCAGATAATCATTCGGTTTAGCAGTAGAACTGAAATTGTCATGTTCTCCGGGCTGACCTTTACCCGTACCCATTGCATCATAATCTTCCTTTTGCAGAGTATATTTGTCATCAAATGCAGGTTCTTCCATCTGTTCGGGCATCACGTCCGCCACTTTCACCTTAATTTTCGCTGACGAGCCCTTATCACAATACGGATAGGTATCTTCAAGCATACTGATCAATGCTTTTTCTATAGTTTCCTTTCCTGCATCTTCATTACCTTGCACAATGCTAAAATAACCTTCGGTAGGATATTTTCCGGTAAAATCTCCCTCATAATAGATAACATCTGTCAGGGGTTCCTGGTCAAAGCCGGGAAAGTTATCTTCGTTGTAATCACAGGCTGTTATCAGGAACGAAGCCGCACACAAACTGTATATTAACTTTTTATTCATAATTATAATGCTTAAAGGTTTAGAAATTGAATTTCAAACGTACGGAATAGGTACGGCCAAAACCGTAAAGTACGCGTGTCGCAGTTTCCCAATCGTGCTTGCTACCGTCACGTGCATCAGCAATATATTCCTGATCGAAGAGGTTGTTGACATTACCGCTCAAAGTAGCGCGTACCTTACCAAAATCAAAGGAATAACCAGCACTCAAGTCGAAAGTGCTGTAAGAAGGAATCTCCCACGGCTCTGTCACTACGTATTCATTACCCATACCGGCTTGTCCTGCATCAATATCGTAACCGGCATAATTGCGGGCAAAGAAGTTCCAGTCCACACTAAGACGCAAACCTTTCATAGGACGTACATTTACACCCAATGCGGCTGTAGTCTGTGCCGAACCACCTACGTGAATATTATCCATCTTGATGTTGGCACGGTACTGCTCTGCATTTGCCATATCGGTAACTACTTCACCGCTCTTCAAATCAGCAAGCATCTGGCCAGCTCCATTATAGTAGAAACCTTTCGCATTACCGTTCCAGCGCCAGTCACCCCATGAGAACATACCCGTAACATCGAGCCAACGGAAAGGTTTGGCAACGAAATCAAGTTCCACACCCATATGATTAGCATTGGCTCCGGTCATATTCAACGCCCAGCGATCTTCTATTTTCACACCTTCTTCGTTCTCATAATCATATGTGTCCGAATCATAGAGGGCTTTATCTTTCCAACGGGTATAATAAGCATTCACATTGGCCGTAAAGAAGCCTGAACGGAAACCGTAGCCCAATTCGAAAGAGATTACTTTCTCATTCTTGGCATCACCGTTACGTGCGTGTGACTTCTGAGAGTTAATGAAAGATGTATCAAACATCGGAGCACGGTTGATATAACCTGCGTTGAAGTAAACGTTGTTGTACTCATTGAGGTTGTAGTTGACACCACCCTTTACGTTTCCGCCCAGATAATGTTTCTTATCGGACTTAGCATGCGCCTTGTCGTAATACATACGGTCGTAGCGCCAGTAGCTGGTATTTGAAAGTCCGCCGGAAACGAATGCGCTCAACTTGTCGTAGTTGTACTCCAACTGTGCAAATACGCCTTCGGACATTACAAAGCCGTCATAATCGCGGTATATCACATCACCTACTCCGAGCTTCTGATTCTTGTAGTTGGGATCAGCAGCAGCTGCATTATTCTCGGCACGCACATATTTACGATTATCAGCATCTACAAAATACGATCCGCCAAAGAGGTCGGTAATGACATTCTGATGCAATCCCTTATAGTAACGCAAGTCGATACCTCCGTAGAAATCGAAGTTCTCACCAAATTTAGTTGTATAAGTAGAAAGCAATCCATACCACATATGATTGTTCATCATTTTAGACATAATCATTTTGGAACCGGTGGTACTTGCCGCATTCATGGCTTCCACTTGGTCATATGCAAATGTTCCGTCTATTTCGCGGAAATCGTTGTTCACTAAACCATTACTTGCACCATACCATTTACTACGATTAGCATTATCACCGGAACCACTATAACCGTTACCACGGCCGATAGATACATATAGTGCCGTACTTAAGCTGGACTTGCGGTCTATCTGCCACAAGTGGTTCAGAGAAATCTGAGGCTTGTGGTATGAGTTTCTGGAAGAGTTGAACACTTGCCCGTTTCTATAACCGAAAGTGGGATTATATTTGTATGGACTATCCTCACCCATATATTGTTTTACACGCTGCCACTCTTTAATAGTAAGTCCATTTTGGTTGCTACGTTGATTGTGCCACTGCGGAGCGCCGAATGCTGTAAGTGACAATTGATGATTGTCGTTGAAACGCTTGGCTATACTGGCAAACCAATTGTAACCCTCAAACTCCGTACCTTGAATATATCCGTCACCCCAGGTCTTACCCCCCAACAAAGTGAATGCCCAGCCATCTTTGGACAAACCGGATGACACGCTGAAAAGTATCTTGTTGTAGCCATCATTACCCATACCATACGACACAAATCCGCCTCTCTTGGCTTCCGTGCTCTTAGTAACGATATTAATAGAACCGCCCACTGCTGGAACTGAGACTTTAGCTGCACCCAGACCACGCTGTACCTGCATACTGCGAGTTACGTCCGACAAACCGGCCCAATTAGACCAATATACTTTCTGATTCTCCATTCCGTTCATAGGTACACCGTTAATCATCATAGCTACATTCTCGCTAGAGAAACCACGAATACGGGTCTGCGCATCACCATAACCACCGCCGTCTTTTGTGGTATATACGCCCGGAGTGGATTTCAAAATCTCGGGAAACTCTTGTGAACCGAGTTTTTCCTCAATAAATACCGGATCTACGGTAGATACCGCTACCGGAGTTTTGCGGGCTACCGCAACAGAAGAGGTAATAGTAACGTCCGCCAGCATCACTGCATCGGGTTCCATCTTGATAGTTCCCAGTTCTACAGAAGCGCCCTTCTGTGTAATCTTCTTCTTCAGGTCCTTGTAACCTACATACTTGAATAACAATGTGGCATTCGAAGCAACGCTTTGCTTGAAATAGCCGTCAATGTCCGTCACCGAACCTTGAGTAGTACCTTCTACCATAACGGCAGCACCTACCAAAGGTTCGCCGGTTTCAGCGTCGACAAGCTGACCATGCACTGTGGTCTGAGCCCATACTGCAGATGTAAACACCGACAACATGGCAACCAACAGAAATTGAATTAGACTTTTTCTCATAATTCTGCTTTTAGTTAATAGATAGTGTTAATTAAAGTTTAAAAATACTCTTAAGTTGCAAATATAGTATTAATATATCAGATATTCATTACGATTGTGCTACAATTTTTTAGGCTGATAAACAATTCTGAAAATGTTTTAAATAAAAAAGCCCCGCAAGTTTCCTGCGGAGCTTTCTTTTTGCTACAAATATAATAGATATGCTTTCAGATTAAAAGCTAAAATCAATCATTCATTAATTTTCTATAACGTACACGTGTAGGCTCTTCTCTACCCAAACGTTTCAGTTTATTTTCTTCATATTCCGAGTATGAGCCTTCGAAGAAGAATACATTAGAGTCGCCTTCAAACGCAAGGATGTGCGTACAGATACGATCGAGGAACCAACGGTCGTGACTGATAACCACAGCACATCCGGCAAAATCTTCAAGACCTTCTTCGAGGGCACGCAGCGTATTGACATCAATGTCATTGGTAGGCTCGTCAAGAAGCAACACGTTACCTTCTTCTTTAAGGCAAAGAGCCAAGTGAAGCCGGTTGCGTTCACCACCGGAAAGTACGCCGCAAAGTTTTTCCTGATCGGCGCCGGAGAAATTGAAGCGTGACAGATAGGCACGCGCATTGATATCACGTCCACCCATGCGAATGAGGTCATTTCCACCGGAAATCACCTGATAGACACTCTTATTGGGGTCTATATCCTTATGCTGCTGGTCTACGTAAGCCACTTTTACAGTCTCCCCTACTTCAAACTCACCGCTGTCGGGAGTCTCCAAGCCCATAATGAGACGGAAAAGAGTCGTTTTACCTGCACCGTTAGGACCGATAATACCTACAATGCCGTTAGGCGGCAACATGAAGTTGAGATCATCAAACAAGAGTTTGTCACCGAACGCCTTTGCCACATGCTTGGCTTCAATAACTTTGTTACCCAAACGGGGACCGTTAGGGATGAAAATTTCGAGTTTTTCTTCTTTCTCCTTGACGTCTTCATTCAACAGTTTATCATAAGAGTTCAGACGGGCCTTTCCTTTTGCCTGACGGGCTTTAGGAGCCATACGCACCCATTCCAACTCACGTTCCAGCGTCTTGCGGCGTTTGCTGGCGGTCTTTTCTTCCATTTCCATGCGTTTGGTCTTCTGCTCCAACCAGCTGGAATAGTTGCCCTTCCAAGGAATGCCTTCACCACGGTCAAGTTCAAGAATCCAGCCTGCTACGTGGTCAAGGAAATAACGGTCGTGAGTGACGGCTATTACCGTACCTTCGTACTGCTGCAAATGCTGTTCCAGCCAGTCGATAGATTCGGCATCGAGATGGTTGGTAGGCTCGTCGAGAAGCAATACGTCAGGCTTCTGGAGCAACAGGCGGCAAAGTGCCACACGACGGCGTTCACCACCGGAAAGATGCTCTACGGACTGATCTTCGGGCGGACAGCGGAGTGCATCCATAGCACGCTCCAGCTTACTGTCGAGATTCCAAGCATCTGTAGCGTCTATAATATCCTGCAACTCAGCTTGCCGGGTAAAGAGTTTGTCCATCTTATCCTGATCTTCATAATATTCGGGCAAACCAAACTTCCGGTTAATTTCTTCGTACTCCGTCAGTGCATCCACAATGGGCTGTACACCTTCCATCACCACTTCTTTTACGGTCTTTATGGGATCAAGGTAAGGTTCCTGCGCCAAATATCCCACCGAATATCCGGGCGAGAACACCACTTCGCCCTGATAGGATTTATCCAAGCCGGCGATAATCTTCAGCAAGGTCGATTTACCCGAACCGTTCAGACCGATGATACCGATTTTCGCTCCATAAAAGAACGAAAGGTAGATGTTCTTCAACACCTGCTTATTGTTCTGCTGAATGGTCTTGTTCAGCCCTACCATAGAAAAGATAATTTTCTTATCGTCTACTGTTGCCATGTAATTTAAATATAAAGTATGAAATATAAATTATAATGTTCAAGATGTAATATGTGACTTCCTCACACATGATTCCGGGACAAAGATAAGAAAAAAAGCGAAATTCTTTTGCAACTTCCAAAAAAGTCTCTATCTTTGCACCCGCTTAACAGCAATAAGGTCTGAATCGCTAGCTCAGCAGGTAGAGCACAACACTTTTAATGTTGGGGTCTTGGGTTCGAGCCCCAAGCGGTTCACAGGAAATCGGAGAGTTACACTAAGTAACTCTCTTTTTTTATACTAATCAACAACCCATCAATAAGATAAAACGACAATAAACACAAAACGGCTGTCTTCTCCGACAACCGTTTTGTGTTTATTAATTCATGCATAATAAAGTACACCCTCAGGGATTCGAACCCTGGACCCACTGATTAAGAGTCAGTTGCTCTACCAACTGAGCTAAGAGTGCATTTGTGCAAAAAAATTCAAGTTTGTAGTGGATACGAGAATCGAACTCGTATTGCATGCGTGAGAGGCATGTGTCCTAACCGTTAGACGAATCCACCGAGTTTTTATAAAAGCACCGGCTTTTTCAAACCGATGCTTTCTCTTTGTATTCCTTGCGGAAGCTGGGGGATTCGAACCCCCGGTACGGTTACCCGTACGTCAGTTTAGCAAACTGGTGGTTTCAGCCACTCACCCAAACTTCCTTAGTAACCCAGCATTCTTCTCAAATGCGGTGCAAATGTAGGGCAAACTTTTGGACTATGCAAATCTTTCCTGCATATTTTTTTCTACATTTTCGGAAGAAAAGAGATAACACGTTAACACTCAAAATTTAATAAGACAGAAAAAAAATAATAAATCCCGGATTTTTCATCCAAACTTTATTTTATAAAACTCTTGCTTACCCACTTCATGCTGTACCAACGCCGCACAAAGATAGCACCCCGAATATTTTCGTCCAATAAGAAAGCGACCCACATTCCGCAAATTCCCCAGCCCAACGGGATGCCGAACAAATATCCAAGCCCTACAGCCACACTCCACATCACCACCAGCCCCACATAGAATGGATAGTTCACATCTCCTGCCGCCCGCAACGCATTCGTAGCGAAGATATTGATAGGTTTTCCTATCTCCACTGCAATGTCTATAATCAGGATTGCGGTTCCCATTTTGATAATTTCGGGGTTGGACGTGAGCCAGCCGAAAATGGTATGTCCGAAGACCGCAAGTATGCAGGACAGGATAACAGTAATCATCACCGACTTCTTCATCACGTATTTTCCCATCAGAAAAGCTGCACGAGGCTTCTTTTCCCCTATCAAATGCCCTATACATATTGCCCCGCCCTGCGCCATAGAGATACTGAACAGATAAGCGAACATAATGATATTAACGCAATACGTGCGCGTGGCAAGCGCCTCTACTCCCAGCATATTAATGAAATAGGTAATCACCACCTGCGAAGAGCTGTAAGAAAGCTGTTCACCGGCAGAGGGCAACCCCACTTTCAGCAAATTTTTCAACTCTATCCACGGGAACGGGCGAAAATAAGCCAACGGAAAACGTTGTATATGCTTGCGGAACAGGATTACGAACAGGATTACCATTGAAACACCCCGGCTGAAAGCCGTGGAGATAGCCGCCCCTTCCACTCCTAACTCCGGAAAGCCGAACCGCCCGAAAATAAGAGAATAGTTACCGATGATATTAAGAATATTGACCACCACCGTAACCATCATCGGATACACCGCCTTATTGGCACTGCGCAATGATGCGGAAAGAGTCAGCGACAATGCCTGAAAAAACGCGAACGCCCCGACAATACGCATATAGTCCATACCATCCTGCATCAGTTCGGGTCCAAGTCCCATGAGGCGTAAAATAGGTCCTGCGCAGCCAAACAGCAGCATACTGATACTGACGCCCACCACCAGATTGACCAAAAGAGAAACTCCCACTACCTGCACCACCTGTTTATGCAGGCGTGCACCAAGATATTGCGAACATAGCACGGAAGTACCGAGGTTAATCACCTCAAACACCAAAAAAGTCAGCATGATAATCTGGTTGACCACACCTACGGCAGCCACGCTGTTGTCCGAATGACGGCTCAGCATTATGGTGTCCACCGCACCGAGCATCATAATAAGTAATGTCTCAATAAAGATAGGAGCCGCCAGCTTGGCAAGCCGCTTCTTCAAATTCTCTTGCTGTATCATTTATATCGTAGAATGTGCCATGACAAAAAATCGCGCAAAGATACGCAAATGAAAAGGAGATGAAATTGATACATATCAAATAATTTTCCTATCTTTGCCGCACTAAATGACACCCAAACCTACATAATTGTTATGGATACATTACTCAAAGAAACAGTAGATATTACTGTCAACTCCCGTTACTCAGGCATGGCCCCCGAAGGCAGGCGGCAAATAGAAGAAATCCTGATTCGCAAAGAAGTGGAAAAAGGAGAGCTTTTACTGAAAGAGGGACAAATAAGCCATAACATTGTATTCGTCGGCAAGGGTATGTTGCGCCAGTTCTACTATAAGAACGGCAAGGATGTTACCGAACATTTCTCTTATGAAGGTTGCATTGTTATCTGCATTGAAAGTACCCTGAAAAAAGAGCCTACACACCTCATGATTGAGGCACTCGAAGACAGCATCGTCTATCTCCTGCCCTACGACAAACTGATGCTGCTCACCGAAATATCATGGGAAATCAATATGTTCTATCGTAAAATTCTGGAATATTCCCTCATTGTTTCACAAATTAAAGCCGACTCCTGGCGGTTTGAAACTGCACGTGAACGTTACAACCAACTGATGCAGCACCAGCCCGAAGTTATCAAGCGAGCTCCCTTGTCGCACATCGCCTCTTACCTGCTGATGACTCCTGAGACATTGAGTAGAGTACGTTCGGGCATACTTTGAAAAAAAATAATCGTTTTTTTGATTTATGTCAAATCCTCTCCCGAAAGAACTCTTTAACTTTGCAACGTCATTTAGAAAGCAATAGAGTAAATTAGTTTTTATAAGAGAGAGATTAGTTTTTAGGGTACGCTAAAAAAATTAGGCAATATCTGTTAAAGGATGTTGCCTTTTTTGTATATTTGCCCCTAATGAAAATAAACATACATAACACTCTGTTTGCAACCGGCCTGTTTTCCCTGTTTTTCTTCAGTGCTTGCAAAGGTAATAATCTCAAGGAAGAGCAAAGAAGCCTACCCAAAGAATTATTCAGAGAGGGAGATATTGTTTTCAGAAGAGGGACCGGATTCACCAGCCGCATAGTACTGGCAACCGACAACGAAGGAAGATATTCGCACATCGGCATCCTGAAAAAGGAAAACGGAGTATGGTGCGTGATACATGCCGTACCCGGCGAACCGGACTTTGAAGGAGATGCAGACCGGGTGAAACTGGAGCCGGTAGAACAATTCTTTGATGCCACAAAAGCTACACGAGGCGCCGTAATGCATCTGCAGGTTGACTCCAGCCTTGCATACAGGGCTGCCCAAAGCGCACTCGGACTTTTTCACAAGCGTGTATTGTTTGACCATGATTATGACTTGAATGATACCACCAAGATGTACTGCACGGAACTCATTGACTATGTGTACCGGAAAGAAGGAATAGATTTACCGGAGGGACGCACCACCTCTGTCAACATACCCGGAATGAACGGTGACTATATAATGCCGAATGATATTGCGCAGAACAAACGTCTCTGTTTGATATACTATTTTTAAAACACACATTATTCACTTAAAACAAAAAACGTATGAAAAAAGTATTCTACTTCAGTATGATGGTAATGGCTATGTTCGTAATGACAGCCTGTTCTTCTTCCTCAAATACTCCGGGCGGTGCGCTGAAAAAGTATAGCGAGTACCTGAAAAACGGTGAGTATGAGAAGTTCGTAGAGGGAATGGCCTTTAAAGACAGCCAAGATGCAGCAAAAGTAAAAGAACAAAAGGAAGCGCTGGTTTCCATGCTCAAGGAAAAGCTGTCTAAGGAATATGATAAAAAAGGCGGTATAAAGGATATTGAAATCCTGTCGGAACAAATTGCCGAAGACGGCAATACTGCCGTAGTAAAGACCAAATATACTTACGGAAACGGCGAGACCCAAGAGGGTGAGCAAAAAATGGTGAAACAAGACGGCAAATGGCTGATGTCCATGGGTAAATAGAACCGGGCAGCCATCTGTCGTTCTACAAATCAGTAAAGGTCATGCCGCGCAACCTCTGTAAAGAGTGCAGCCAGTTTCTCAATGACCGGTTTCAGATAGCGTCTGCCTTTTTCTGCAGACGCTTTCTTGGGATTACCCACCCCGGTATCCACCGTAGCCTTATCCCAATGGCGGGGCGTCCATGCCACTTTCTCATTCAATGAAGCGATGGCAAACGGGCGGGACTCTCCATCGCCCGCCTCAGCAAGGTTCACCAGTTCGGGATGATAGTACATCATGGCTGAAGTCTCCGATTCGCCGGCATGGTCGTCAATGGCAGCTTCAAAATACCCTTTTGTGGGAATGATGCTGAACCAGTCGGTCGCCATAATCAGGAAATCGGGATAAGTAAAAGCAAGGTCGCGAATCATCCCCTTGAAATTGTTGCCGCCGTGACCGCCGAGAATAACCAGTTTACGTATGCCCTGCACATAAAGGGAAGCTACAATATCTTCCAGGATAGCTTGCTGGGTGGTGTAGCGGGTGTGAATACAGAAAGGAAGCTCGCGCTGTCCGGGATTGTGAGCGCCGAAAGGCACAGGCGGCATCACCATGCAACGCACACCGGAGCGTTCCAGCGCCAATGCAGCGGCATCTACGGCGATGTCATGCGGAAGGATACAATCCGTCAGATAAGGCAGATGCAGGTTATGGGGTTCGGTAGCCCCCCAAGGAAGAACTACAACGTCATACTTCACGTCTTTCACCTTTCCATAACAGGAGACGGCAAGATCTATTTCTCTTTTTTCCATATCGATTATCTTTAGAGGTTATTGCCTTCTGTATTCTTTAGGCGACAGTCCCGTATGATGCTTGAAGTACTTTCCGAAGAAAGACTGGTTGGCAAAATGCAGCTCGTCGGATATTTCCTGAATACTCTGTTCGGATGATTTCAGCATGGCTTTCGCTTCCAGAATCACCAGACTGTCAATCCACTCGCCCGCTGTCTTTCCGCTCACCTCTTTCACTACGGTAGAGAGATGTTTGGGCGTAAGGAACATCTTGTCGGCATAATAAGACACGCTCCTCTCCTGTTTATAAAACTCATAAACATACCGGATGAAACGTTCAAACAAATCTTCCTTGCGGCTTTTGGGCATATGTTCCTTAACGGTATGCCCCTGATAGATATTGTATATCTCGTAGAACAAAGACAACAAAATGCCCTGCGTTATTTCTTTACGATACGGATTGTCTTTCAGCTTCACTTTGCTCCACAAGAAAGAGTGGTACTCCTCGAAAGATTGCAGTTCTTCGGCAGAGACGCGGATACAGGGCCGCTCCTTTATCATAAAGAACATCGGGAAAAGTTGTTGCACCGTAGGTATCACCATGTCCATGAAATCTCTAGACACCGCGATAAACCCGCCGGAAAAATCACCGGAACGTTCGCCCTGCTGCACAATCTGTTCGGGCAGGACGATGCAGAGCATACCTTCCCGCATCTCATACTCCCGCAGATTGATGTTCAGCTTGCACCAGCCTTTACGGCATACAGCGAGACAGGCAGCATTCAAGCGGGTGGGATATGCAGTCAGAGGCATATCCTTTATATCATCAAAGATAGCGAAATCATTGCCTATAAAATCAATCATAGGCAAATGATGTATTCCGGAAATGTCAACGTTGCGAATCTGTTTTGTATTCATCAGTCTTGTGCTTTGCCGGCAAATATAGGATTATTCATGGAATAATTAATTTAAAAATCGTGAATGTTACCTTAATTCATAATTTTAAACCCTATAAAGAATGTACGCGGCTGTGTGGGCCCGTAGAAATAACCGGCATCACGAAACTCGCCCTTATCCAAATCCTTCTGAAAACTGTTGAAGATATTCTGCACACCCGTATTCAACTGAAGCTTGATGTGGTCGTGCAACACGAAAGTATAGTTCAGCTTCAGGTTGAGGTCGAAGAAGTGCGGGGTATGTTCCATGCGGTCTTTCTCGATATATCCGGCATAATGCGGCACAATCATCTTGCCCGTATAAGTGCCCGATAGGGAGAAATCGAAATTCTTCACCGGAGCGGACGAGAAAGTGAAGTAACCGTAATAATCGGGTGTGCGGGGCATACGTTTGGTTGTCAGGCTCTCACCGTCCACCTCCGTCCAAGCCTCCTCACGGGTATAGCGGCTGCGCTGTGCGGTAAAGCCCAGCTGGAACTGAGCTTCCTTGCCATGGGCAATCTTGGCATCGAGGTTTGCGCCGTACACACGGGCGCCGTTACCGTTGCGGCGTTCCTTAATCACATCGCCCATATCGTTCTTTCCGATATCTTCGAGGACAAAGACATGGCGCAAGTCGGTATAGAAGCCCTCTATGAGGATGTTTGCCTGCCAATGCCCCAAACGGGTAGTCCAGTCTACCGAACCGCTGTAACTGTTGGACCGCTCTTCGCGCAGGTTGTCCGCCAGCTTGATTTGTACGCCTTCACCACCGACTGCGGTGACATGGAGGTCTTCATCGTATGCCTGCGGGGCACGGAAACCGGTGGAGTACGTCAGACGCGCCTGAAAATCCTCGGCAGGTTTATAAAGCAAGTTGACACGAGGACTGAAAATCAGCTTGTCTATCAGGTTGTGCTTGTCCAGACGGGCGCCGACAAGCATAGTCAGCACATTCATCTTCCATTCATTCTGCACAAAAGCGCTGGCGATGCGGACATCTTGCCGCATATCGCGATGATAGCCCGTCATGACATCGTGCATGGAATTGTTTTGGTACTCCAGTCCGCCCGTAAAAGTGGCGGGGGCGAAAAGGCAGTTATCCATATTGCCCACATACATACCGCCTGCCACCCAAGTCAGGTCGTTGGTCTTGCCGTAGGCATTCATGTCTTTCTGTGCGCCGTAATAACTGTTGCGGTCGGTGTGCCAGAGCCATACAACGAGATTTTATGTTTATATTCGCGCCAGAAGAGGTCGTAGCTCAGCCCGCCGCTGTTGATGACGTGCTTGGTTTGCTCGGTGATGTCCGTCTCATGCGGCTGGAGGTCGAACTTGTTACCGCCGCGACGGAATTCGTTGGTAGTGTGGTACTCCAGATTGATGCGGCTGAAATGTGTGGGACGGTAATAGGCACGGAAGCCGAAAGTATTCATGTTCAGCTTGCCCAGTTCGGAGAAGCCGTCACCGTCACGGTCGTAGGGGTTTCGGTTGCGGTAGCTTTCGTAGAGGGCTATTCCGTAAGAATTGTCTTTGGCTACTAGAGAAACGTTCGCTCCCATATACTGCTCCCACGACTTGCCGTCCATGTTGGAGAACATACTCGATACTTGGAAGGAATTGTTGATGGGGTCTTTGGTAATGATATTGATAGTTCCGCCCACGGCATTGGCGCCGAACAGCGCCGAGCCGCCGCCACGTACCACTTCCACTCTTTCTATCATGTTCACCGGTATCTGTTCCAGTCCGTACACTCCGCTCAACGCACTGATAATGGGACGGCTGTTAATCAGAATTTGTGAGTAAGGTCCTTCCAGACCGTTGATACGCACTTGCGGAAAACCGCAGTTCTGGCAGTTATTCTCCACACGCAGTCCCGACTGGTAATTAAGGGTTTTGGCAAGGTCGGTGGAGTTTACCATTTCAAAGAGTTTGGTACTCATCACGTTCACCACCACAGGAGCTGCCTTGCGGCTTACCTCATTGCGGTTGGCAGACACAACGACCTCATCCGTCATAAAACTTTCTTCCTCCATCTGGAAATGCACTACCGCCGTAAAGTCTTTGTTGACTTCAATCTCCTTTTCCTGCGTCTTGTAGCCTACCGCAGATACGCGCAACTTATATTTGCCTGCCGGAAGGTTCTTAAACTCAAACTGGCCTTCTTCATTGGATACTGTTCCCTGTCCGCTGCCTACAATCAAAATAGTGGCATACGGTATGTTCTCTTCCGAGCCTTTCACAAGGACATGGCCGGAAATCATATTGCCTTCCCTGATGGGGTTCGCGGCAATAGCTGCGCCGATGCTTGTCATGGCAAGCACCAACGCCAATATATAATGTCTCATTTGAATAATCGCTTTTATTTCTGTTACAAAATCAACTTATACAAGTTGTCATTCAGAGCGGAGCGAAGAATCTGCTCTCTTTAATATGTGTGCGGAGAAGGGATTCTTCGCTCCGCTCTGAATGACAGATAGTCTTGATACAAGCTAATCTTTAATATTTACTTACTATAAAATCTGTCAGTTTATGATGCCGTCCCGGTATCAATGTTTGATACGGCGAATACCAAACATTGGTACGGCGAATACCAAACGTTGGTACGGCAAATACCAAACGTTGGTACGACGAATACCAAGCGTTGGTACGACGAATACCAAGCGTTGGTACAGACAATATTAAAGAGTAACGAAATAAGGGGGAGCGCGAAGTGAAAGTACCCGATACGCTTTTCCCTTGATGACGGGAGTATCGGTTTCGTTTTCAACCACCCGCAGCAAGGAACGCATCGGGTGTTGTATCTCGCAACAGTCCGGCTTGTCCGAACTGAAATGAGACAGCAAACCGATAACAATCAGCGAAGTGGCTGAATGCGAGTGTTGGTTGTGAAAAGGGTGCGAGTGGGTAATCAGCACCCCGTTGATGTAATGGACGTGAGTAAATGCCGTCACACTTGTCTGGTACACCGCAAAGAGCACCAGCAAGCATAATGCGCATATGTTTCTTTTTATTCCTTTCACGTCTTATCAGTTGTTCGTTTTATTTAGAGGGCGCAAAGGTAATGATTATTCCTGAACTTTACCAAACAAGAACTCATAATCGCGTTTGGAAGCCGGAGCCGCCCACTCTTCGGGAATAAATTTCCACTGGCCGAGCGCACGCGGTTCAATCACTTTCGTCTGTTCGATATATTGCATCAGATAATAACGCAAGTCCTTGTCCGTGGAACTGATGATACGTCCTTTCAATTCATCTTGGGGAATGCCCGCGCCCTTTGTCAACAGTTCCCCGCCACCGTTGCCCCGGTAAGAGTTCAGGGCCACAGTGTACATCTTGTTCATATCAAACGGAGTGCCGTCCGCCATACTGAGGACAGTAACCTTCTGTCCGCTCGGTTTCGTAACGTCCACTGTATAGATGATGCCTGCCGCCGAATCGAAATTGAAGCTGAAGTTCTTGAAGGAAGCCCTGTCCGCCGCACCCTCGCGGGGTTTGTCGCGGAACAACAGAATATGGTCATCGGGCGAAGCCATCCGGTTTGTCCAGAGGTCATAAGACATCTCTAAAGCATCGTGCACCTCCTTGCCCGAAAGCCGCATGGTGTAGAGCATATTCTCATACTTATACAGGTTAAACATATCATACACGTAGACATCCCCCTCCTTTATCTGCGTGTCATACGACAAAGGAGCCGCAAACGAGATATCAGCGCCGCTGATTTTCAGCTGCAAGGTATGGATGAGGTCTATGAAAGCGGAAGAGCCGAAATAAGCGGAACGGGTGGAGATAGTCTCCGTGAAACGCCCGATTTTCTTCGATACGAAATCCTGAATAGTGGTGTACTGCGGGGCAAAGTGTTTCATAAACTCGTCACTGATGCCATAACTCCCGGTCTCGGTCAGTGTACCGTCAATCTTCTTATCCACGACTTTGCCATTACGCAATTTCACAGTTATATCAATATCACTTACCACTATACCGTTGCTGGCAGGGTCAATCACCAGCACAGAGTCACCCGCCACGTTCTGCACCTTCTTGCATTCGCGGGCATGGTCGTGCCCCATCAATACAATATCGAAACCCGGTACATTGCGCGCCACATTCAGCGAAGCGTTCTCCCGATACTTGCCTCCCATCAGCAATGCGTCCTGCCCGGCATGGAACATACCGATAACAATATCCGGCCGCTCCTTTTCACGAATTATTTTCATCCACTTGCGTGCCGTATCTTCCATATCATCGAAGCGGAGCCCTTTCCACAGATTCTCAGACAGCCACACCGGGATGGCGGGCGTTATCATGCCGAGGACAACAATCTTTACACCGTCGCGTTCGAGCGCCACATAGGGCGGAAAATGAGTTTCGCCCGTAGCCGTATCAATGATGTTGGCACCCAGTACGGGAGCATGGCATTCGCCTGCCCAACGGTCGAAAACGGCACGTCCCGTTTCAACATCGTGGTTGCCCATATTGCCTGCATTATACCCCATAAAGTTCAGCATTTCAGCCGTCAGATGAGGAGATACCGTATCAATATAATTATAGTAATAGGCGGTAGGCTGCCCTTGGAGAATATCACCGTTATCCAGCAATATCAGATTATCTTTATACGTCTCACGCTCTTTCCGGACAAAAGCATATACACGTGCCAGGCTTCCGGCAGCTTCACGCTGAAGAATAAAGTCGCGGGGATAGAAGTTCCCGTGTATATCACTGGTTTGTACCACCTTTAATTTAACCGTCTTCTCCTGTGCGGCAACCGTGCCAATCAACAGGATAATCCATACAAAGCAACAAATCTGTTTCTTCATGTTTCTTCTCTTTTATAAATCCAACGGGTGTGTAAATACAAAGCGAGCGCCCTGGGTATAAAGCGGGTCTATCCAGATTTCTCCGCCCCACCTATCCACAATCAGTTTACAGATAGACAGGCCGAGCCCTGTTCCCTGCGCATATTCATTCAGTTTCTCAAAACGCTCGAAAACTCTCTTTTGTTCGTCCAACGGTATGCCGCAGCCCGTATCCGACACGGAAAAGAGAGCGATATGTTTCTTCTCGTCCACTTCAAGTTGCAATTTTATCGTGCCGTTCTTCGTAAACTTATCCGCATTGGATAGTAAGTTGATTACCACCTGTTGCAAACGCTGGATATCCGTACGGATTTCCAAGCTCTCTACGGCGCTTTCGAACACGATTTGATTATCAGAACGGCGCGCTTGCAATACGGAAGCCACTATCTGCGCACAGACCTGCACCACGTCAAGCCTCTCCCAACTGAAGGTGACGCGGCCTGCCTCCAAGCGGGATACATCCAGAATATCGTTAATCAGCCGAAGCAACAAATCCGAATTGGTCTTTATGATTTCAAAATATCCACGCTGCTCTTCCACAGAACTATCGCCCGCAGAAAGCACGTCCGAGAATCCTACAATAGCATTCAGCGGTGTACGTATCTCATGGCTCATATTGGCAAGAAACGCACTCTTCAGGCGGTTGGACTCTTCCGCCCTATCCTTTGCCTCACGCAAGGCTGCCTCGGAAACCTCCAAATCGTCTTTCAGCTTCTTGGTACGATAGAAAAAATAGAGCGAGATGAGCAAACCTGTCAACAAGATAAGCAGAACGGCAACAACTCCCCATATATGGTATTTATATTGTTCATAAAATCCCGGAGTTACATTCACCAACCTGACAGGACCCGGAATGGAAACGATATTCAGATTTTTGTCTTTAATAAGTTTGCCGTCCATTACAGTCTCGCAAGAAATGAGCTCTATTTCAGCCTCCTCCGGGTTTTCCAACAAACGGAAAGCCTGACGTGCCATATCTTTACCCAACGCACGATAAACGGGCACTACTCCACCCACGACCCAGTAGCCGATGCCTACGGAGGTTATAGAGAAAGCGGGCAGACCGGGAGCCGCTTCCATCATGGCATACGTGGCATTGCGCATGAAATAGCCGTCATTCATGTCCACACGCCATGTACCCATCAGCAAGACGGTATTAGGGGGCAATGAATGCAATTTGTCACTGATGGTATAAATGGTATTTACACGACCGTCCAGCAGGATAAGGCTTAATTCGGGAAATTTCTTCATTTCCTTCGCCACATGCGCCTGCAAAGTGACACCGCCGTAGCTGTTGTCCGATATGAAAGCAATATGTTCCGTCTTGGGATACAGTTGCTTTATCATACGGATATTGGCGACCACATCATATTGATAGATAAATCCGCTCTTTATCGGGGAATTGGAAAAGTTCTCGAAGAAATCTAGCGATTCGGGCATCCATGTCTTCAAGTCCGCACCCTGTTCGGGCAAAAGCACCACATTCCGACTGGCAAGCGCCGTCATTACAGGCACATCACCCCGAAGTGAATCTTCCAGTGACAGATAGGCAGCCCATGCCTCCTGCCCTATCAATATAATGAGCGACGGCTCTTTAGCGCCCTGATACTTGGACAAGATGCCTGCCATTCGCCTTTTCCAAAAAGGTGATTCAGAGAAACTCTTACAGTTCATGTTTTCCAACTCTACGCCACACTTACCTCCCAAACGCTGATACTCTTCCATAAAATTGGAAATATTGTCCGAAGTCTGACGTGAATCCGGATTGTAAGAACTGATAATCAGCACAGGGTGGTCACCCGTCGCAGAGTAGACAGGTATCGTAAGGAAAAGGAATGCCGCCAGATATAGTAGCGTTCTGTTTAGTATTTTTTTTGATAATCTCATCTAAAGTCCTCCGGAACTGCCGCAAAGATACAATAAAACTCAAAAAAGGCGCAAGGAAAGATTGTTTTTCGTACTTTTGGCGCACATTATAAAAAAAAGAAGCTGACATGACGCAAATCTTTCATCACATGATAGCTGCCATCCTCGGCATATCAGAGAAACAAATCGGGCAGACACTCGCCCTACTCAATGACGGAGCCACCATCCCGTTTATCAGCCGCTACCGCAAGGAAATGACGGGCGGACTGGATGAAGTACAAATAGAAGCCATCCAAACTCACTACGAAAAGCTGAATGAAACGGCGAAACGGAAGGAGACCATCATCAGCACCATTCAGGAACAAGGTAAAATGACTCCCGAACTGCAAAAGCGTATTGATGAGACGTGGGACAGCACCGTCCTCGAGGATATTTACCTGCCTTACAAGCCCAAACGGAAAACTCGTGCGGAAGCTGCCCGCCAAAAAGGGCTCGAACCGCTTGCCACCTTATTGATGCTGCAACGCGAGCCTCATCCCGAACAGCGTGCCGCCGGATTTGTGAAAGGCGATGTAAAAAATGCGGAAGATGCCCTGAAAGGCGCACGCGACATCATTGCCGAGCAGGTGAGCGAGAACGAGCGTGCCCGCAACACCCTGCGCAACACCTTTGCACGCCAAGCCGTACTGACCGCCAAAGTGGTAAAAGGCAAGGAAGAGGAAGGAGCCAAATACAGAGACTATTTCGACTGCTCGGAACCTCTGAAGCGATGCAGCTCACACCGTTTGCTTGCCATTCGCCGCGCCGAAGCGGAAGGCTTGCTCAAAGTAAGTATCAGTCCTGACGACAAAGAGTGTGTGGAGCGACTGGAAAAACAGTTTGTACAGAGCAACAACGCTTGCGGAAAGCAAGTGGCGGAAGCCGTACAGGATGCCTACAAGCGTCTCTTGAAACCATCCATCGAAACCGAATTCGCCGCACAAAGCAAGGAGTGCGCCGACGACGAAGCAATCCGCGTCTTCGCTGAAAACCTGCGGCAACTATTGCTTGCCTCGCCTTTGGGACAGAAACGGGTAATGGGAATAGACCCCGGATTCCGTACCGGTTGCAAGGTAGTGTGTCTGGATGCACAGGGCAACTTGCTGCATAATGAGAATATCTATCCTCACCCTCCCGTCAAACAGCCTAAAGAGGCTTTCGCCAAACTGCAAAAGATGATAGAAGCCTACAAAGTGGAAGCTATCGCCATAGGGAACGGTACCGCCAGCCGTGAAACGGAGGATTTCCTGAAGCGGCAGATTTTCAACCGGGACGTACAGATTTTCATTGTCAGCGAACAGGGCGCTTCCATTTATTCCGCTTCCAAAATCGCCAGGGATGAGTTTCCCGAATACGATGTAACGGTACGCGGCGCAGTTTCCATTGCACGCCGACTGATGGACCCGTTGGCGGAACTTGTCAAAATAGACCCGAAATCTATCGGCGTAGGTCAATATCAGCACGATGTAGACCAAAGCAAACTGAAAAAGTCCCTCGACCAAACCGTAGAGAACTGCGTAAACCTGGTCGGTGTGAACCTGAACACAGCCAGCAGCCATCTGCTGACCTACATCTCAGGACTTGGTCCCCAACTGGCACAGAACATCGTGAATTATCGTGCCGAGAACGGAGCATTCTCATCCCGCAAACAGTTGATGAAAGTCCCGCGTATGGGTGCAAAGGCTTTTGAGCAATGTGCCGGATTCCTGCGCATACCGGATGCTAAAAACCCGTTGGATAATACGGCAGTGCACCCCGAAAGCTACCACATCGTAGAGCAAATGGCCAAAGACTTGGGATGCAGCGTAGCCGAACTAATCGCCAACAAAGAATTGCGGTTGAAGATACAACCGGAACGCTACCTCTCGCCCACCGTCGGAATGCCGACCTTGAAAGATATTCTGCAAGAGTTGGAGAAACCGGGACGTGATCCGCGCGGTCCTATCAAAATCTTTGAGTTCGACAAAAATGTACGCACCATTGACGACCTGCGTGTAGGCATGGAACTGCCGGGCATCATAGGGAACATCACCAATTTCGGCGCTTTCGTTGATATAGGCATCAAAGAAAACGGCCTGATACACCTCTCCCAACTTGCGCAGAGATATGTATCAGACCCTAATGAAATTGTGTCCATTCATCAACAAGTACGCGTAAAGATACTCAGCGTAGATGCTGAACGGAAACGCATACAGCTGACGATGATTGGGGTGGAACAGGAATAAATTTTAATGAAGAAGGGCTTTTTAATGAAGAATGAAGAATTTGGCTGCGCAATGCAAGCACGCCGCAAGGTAATTCTTCATTATTCATTCTTCATTCTTCATTAAAAGCTCCTTCTTCATTATTTTCTATAAATCAGCTTGTCTTTCCCATTACCGAAAAGATTGTCGCCTAAAGTTGTTATTTTATTGCCGGTGGCAAGGACATAGCGCAGGTTGTCGCATCCCATGAATGCACCATATTCTATGGCGGTTACGGTAGAAGGCAACTCCAATGTGCCGCACAAACGTCCGCAACCGCTGAATGCACGCTGCCCGATGCTCTTCAAGGCATGAGGCAACTTGATGTTGAGCAAATACTTCTTTTGGGTAAATGTGTAGTCAGGGATGACGGTGGCGTTACATTTGGATAAATCCACACTCACCAGATTGGGCATATAATTGCGTATCAGGGTGAAGTCCGCCTCGTCCATTTTACCCTCTACTGTAAGGAAGTTGACGTCTTTGGGCTGTATGCCGACACGAATCAGTTCACTGGCAAGACTGCCCATCGTAGCTATCTGTACGGTAGCCCCTACCGGCTCACCCTCTATAAATGCAAACGTTTCCCACTTCTTGCCGCGACGATAAGAATCACCGCTGCCCAACGGAATAAATATGGCCGTCACACTGTCTGCCAAGGCCTCGGGCAACAAGTTCGGGGGAGTTTTCTTACGTATCTGGCAAATCTTTAAATTGGTACATCCCTTGAATGCTCCGTCCTCAATGTTCTTTATCTTATCGGACAGGATAACTTGAGTTAATGATGTCTTTCCTACAAAAGAGCTGTCACTGCCTTGTCTGCAAAAAGCATAGGATGGAATACAATTGGCGGGATAGATATAAAAACGGTCGGGATGCGTGCCGTTCTTTCCGGCATACATACTGATAGACGCATTGGATATATCCAGTATCTGCAGTTTCTTGAATTCATCCCGCAGGTGGCGGAAATCAACCGCATTCAGTTTGCCTTGCAAAACAAGGTGGGTAATCTCATTAGCTTCCTCTTCAGTCAGCATTTCCACCAAAGTGCCGGGCTTTGCAACGGTATATCTTTTGGAACTCTGGGCATAACCGCTCAATATAATGCCCAATCCGGCTACCACTAAAAGTATCTTTCTCAGGTTCATGTTTTAAGTGTCAGATTGATTTGATTTTCCAAATATAAGAAGAAACTGTCAACCTTGAATAATGATTTCTCTTTTTATTGCTATTTTTGTCGGATATTAATTAACCGAAATTATTTTTCGCGTATGGAAACCATTGAAACCAACTCCAAAACCAAACGCTTTGGACAAGTGGCAATCGACATTGCATTATTCGCCGCGCTTGCTTTTATCATTCTTACAATAATAGGCATACCTCTATGGGCTATGTGGGAAAGTCCGGGCAACGGAGGAGCCAACGAAATATTCTATCTCATACCGCTCGAAGCACTGACACTGATTAGCGTATTCCTCTCCGCTTGGGTGGTGTGGCGTTTCCGCAAGGTTTCATTGGCAGTATGGGGACGCTCCTTGGCTCTGCGCCGGAAAGATGTGCTGGCGGGCATATTGCTGGCGGTCGTCCTCTACGCCGTGGGCTTCGGCATATCCTTACTGGCAGGAGCGATAGAAGTTGCAGACGTTGCGCTTAATCTCTCTACCCTATTCATTAGCCTCGGCTTCTGTCTGCTGGTGGCCATCACGGAGGAGTTGGCATTGCGGGGCTTTGTATTGGAACGTATGCTGCAAGGCGGAGTAAATAAGTTTTGGGCATTGTTCCTCTCTGCCGCCCTATTCTCATTGATTCATATAGGCAACCCCAACTTTGACTTCCTGTCTTTCATCAACCTCCTGTTGGCAGGTATCCTCTTGGGTTCTTCCTATATATACACGCGTAACCTCAGTTTTCCGATAGCCTTGCATTGGTTTTGGAACTGGATACAAGGTCCTGTCTTGGGCTATGAGGTCAGTGGGAATAAATTTTGCGATGGTCTGTTGACGCTTCATCTGCCCGAAGCCAATCTGATAAACGGAGGAGCCTTCGGGTTTGAAGGCTCCATCCTTTGTACTGTATTAATGATAGCGGGAACAGGAGTGATTTTAAAAGTATTCGGAAATCACTAACCGCTATTTATTATACATCTTTGCCCTCAATTCCTTGATATGGTCTGAAGTGATGTATTCATCATATTCCATCATCTTGTCGATAATACCGTTCGGCGTCAGTTCGATGATGCGGTTTGCCACAGTCTGAATAAACTCATGGTCATGGGATGAGAACAGGATATTACCCTTATAGGTCTTCAGGTTATTGTTGAACGCTTGGATAGACTCCAAGTCAAGATGATTGGTCGGAGTATCCAGAATCAAACAGTTGGCATTGCGCAACTGCATACGCGCAATCATACAACGCATCTTCTCGCCACCCGACAATACGCTTGCTTTCTTCAACACCTCTTCGCCGGAGAAAAGCATACGGCCGAGGAAGCTCTTCATGTACACCTCATTGCCCTCGCCAAACTGGCTCAACCAGTCTACCAGATTCAAATCCGTATTGAAGAAAGCGGTGTTGTCCAACGGCAGGTAAGCCGTGGTAATCGTAACGCCCCAGCTGAATGTTCCCGCATCCGGCTTCATGTTCTCGTTGATAATCTCGAACAAGGCGGTCATGGCGCGCGGGTCGTGTGAAAGGAATACAATCTTATCCCCTTTCTCCACATTGAAGTTTACATCGCGGAACAGTATCGTACCGTCCTCCAATATTTTTGTCAATCCCGAAACTTCGAGAATCTGATTTCCCGGTTCACGTTCGGGAGTAAAGATGATACCCGGATATTTACGTGACGACGGTTTGATTTCTTCCACATTCAGCTTCTCCAACATCTTCTTACGGCTGGTAGTCTGTTTGCTCTTTGCCACATTGGCGCTGAAACGGCGAATAAACTCTTCCAACTCTTTCTTCTTCTCCTCAGCTTTCGCCTTCTGGTTCTGCTGCTGACGGAGTGCCAACTGGCTGGACTCATACCAGAAACTATAGTTACCGGCAAAGAGATTAATCTTTCCGTAGTCGATATCCACCGTATGCGTACAAACGGAATCGAGGAAGTGACGGTCGTGGCTTACTACCAAAACGGTATGTTCAAAATTGGCAAGATACTCTTCCAGCCAAGTTACAGTGTCCATATCCAAGTCATTGGTAGGCTCGTCCAGCAGCAAGTTATCGGGATTGCCATACAAAGCCTGCGCCAGCATGACACGTACTTTTTCCTTATTGTTCAGCTCGCCCATCAGCACGTAATGTTTGTCTTCCTTGATGCCCAATCCGCTCAATAAAGCGGCAGCGTCACTTTCCGCATTCCAGCCGTCAAGCTCGGCGAATTTTTCTTCCAGTTCGGAAACTTTCAAACCGTCCTCATCCGTGAAGTCTTCTTTGGCATAGAGCTCTTCACGTTGTTTCATAATGTCCCACAGCACTGTGTGTCCCATCATTACGGTATCCATCACCGTATAGGCATCCCACTTAAAGTGGTCCTGGCTCAAAACAGACAGACGTTCGCCCGGTCCCAGCATGATAGAGCCTGTCGTCGGGTCCAAATCTCCCGAAATGGTCCGCAAGAAAGTCGACTTTCCCGCACCGTTAGCACCAATTATACCATAACAATTACCACTTGTAAACTTCAGGTTTACATCATTAAACAACACTCTTTTACCAAACTGTACCGATACGTTCGAGACTGTAATCATCTTTATATTTACTATTTTATTATGTACTACTTACCTAATCCTAACATTATTCTGTAGGAGTTAAAGGACTTCTTACAACTTAACTTTCAAGTATGCTATAACTCTGCAAATTGCGGGCACAAAGATAATGATAAAAACCGAGAATGGGAGCAAATTAGTACAAGAAGGTTGTAAGCAAAGAAAAATGCTTGATGTAATGGGGTATGTTTTACTTTTTTCAAAAAAAGAAAGAAAATACATTTTTAGTGTAATATTTTTGAGATTTTTGCGTATGTTATTGCCTTTAAGGTCGGGACTCTCTTCACGCCACATTTTAGCAGTCTTGCCAAACATTACTACATTCAATACATCAGCTTCATTGGCAGGAATTATATTAGCCTACATAGGAGTAACCTCGGCAGGAATCAAATTCTGCTTGATGGCATCGGTATAATAGCATTAGTAGAATCTATCCATTTTTAGACGAAAGGGTAAAAGCATTTAGACCAACCTCTTTCCTACCCCCCCTCGAATTCGATGGGTTTAAAATTGGGATTATATAGACTTTCCCTTAGTTTAGGCCTTTGTATTATATATACAGACCAAACTTGTTTATATGTATTGACAGCAAAAGATATGTGCCGGCGATTACAACAAGTTAACTTATTGCATGATATAAAGTTAACTAAGTACTTACAATGAAGTTAACTTACTGCAACCTATCAAGTTAACTTACTTCTATCACGATGTTAACTTCCTATTTATAGAATATTTCGCTGTCAATCTGACATAAAAGTATTACCTTTGCAGCGTTTTTGGCAAAAGCCGTCAATTTGGCAAAGTTTTTGCTATCCAAACCGTATCATATTAACTTAAACCCTTGACAGCGATGAAAGCAAAATCATTTTATAAGAATAACAAGCATAACAATATGGACCCAAAAGAAAAAGAAAACATTAACGAAGAAGAGTTGAAAGTAGAGGCTGTTCAAGACGAGAATAGTGAAGAAACAACTGAGAAAGAAGAAGTTGCCCTGACTGAAGAAGAGAAACTCACTCAGGAATTAGAAAAGGCCAATGCAGAGATTGAAGACCAAAAAGACAAGTATCTGCGTCTCTCCGCCGAGTTCGACAACTACCGCAAACGTACAATGAAAGAAAAAGCCGAACTCATCCTGAATGGTGGAGAAAAGAGTATCAGCAGTATTCTTCCTATCGTGGACGACTTTGAACGCGCCCTGAAAAACATGGAGACTGCCACCGATGTAGCTGCCGTAAAAGAAGGTGTGGAACTTATCTACAACAAGTTTATGACAGTATTGGGGCAGAACGGTGTCAAAGTAATCGAAACCAAAGAACAACCGCTTGACACAGACTACCACGAAGCCATTGCCGTAATTCCGGCTCCCGACGAAGCCTTGAAAGGTAAAATTCTGGACTGCGTACAAACCGGTTACACACTAAACGACAAAGTAATCCGCCATGCCAAAGTAGTGGTTGGAGAATAACATACACAGTTATATGGAAAAAAGAGATTATTACGAAGTACTGGAAGTCGAAAAAACAGCATCGGTAGAAGAGATAAAGAAAGCCTATCGCAAGAAAGCCATCCAATATCACCCCGACAAAAACCCCGGCGACAAGGTAGCCGAAGAGAAGTTTAAGGAAGCGGCAGAAGCATACGATGTATTAAGTAATCCGGACAAGCGTGCCCGTTACGACCAATTCGGCCACGCCGGAATGGGTGGTGCTGCCGGTAACGGCGGACCGTTCGGCGGTTTCAGCGGCGGTATGTCCATGGACGACATATTCTCCATGTTCGGCGATATATTCGGCGGACACAGCGGCGGATTTGGCGGCGGTTTCAGTGGTTTCGGCGGATTCGGCGGCGGTGGTGCACAACAGCAACGCCGTTATCGCGGCTCGGACTTGCGCGTAAAAGTAAAGCTGAACCTCAAGGAAATTTCTACCGGAGTAGAGAAAAAATTCAAACTGAAAAAGTATGTACCATGCAGCCACTGCCACGGAACCGGTGCAGAGGGAGACGGCGGTGCGGAAACCTGTCCTACTTGTAAAGGCAGCGGTACGGTAATCCGCAACCAGCAGACCATTCTCGGCACAATGCAGACACGCACCACTTGTCCTACCTGCGGCGGCGAAGGCAAAGTTATCAAGAATAAATGTAAGGAATGTGCCGGTGAAGGAATCGTCTACGGTGAAGAAGTGGTTACCGTAAACATCCCGAAGGGTGTAGCCGAAGGTATGCAGCTCTCCATGGGCGGCAAAGGTAATGCCGGCAAGCACAACGGTGTACCGGGCGACTTACTGATTCTTGTAGAGGAAGAACAGGACAAGGAACTGATTCGCGACGAAAACGACTTAATTTACAACTTGTTACTCAGCTTCCCGACAGCTGCATTGGGCGGTGCAGTGGAAATCCCGACCATTGACGGAAAGGTTAAGGTGAAAATCGAATCGGGTACACAACCGGGAAAGGTTCTCCGCTTACGCGGCAAAGGTTTGCCTAATGTAAACGGATACGGAACCGGAGATTTACTGGTAAATGTCAGCGTTTATGTACCCGAAACTCTGAATAAAGAGGAGAAAAAAGCCTTGGAAGAAATGGAAGGTTCGGATAACTTCAAGCCGAATACTTCCATTAAGGAGAAGATTTTCAAGAAGTTCAAGAGTTTGTTTGACTAAAGATTATACTTCTGAGTACAAAAAAACAGGGAATTATACATTTGCATATCAAAAGAAAGAGAATTATTTCTCTTTCTTTTGATTAAACAACCAACTCATAAAGTCAGGATAATTAAAAGCAGGATTCCAACTGTTATGATCACATCCTACAAACTCGATATATTCAACACTGGCATCAATAGCCTTCAATGCTTTATAAGCTTCCCGGGAACCTTCAGGTGTTACAACAGAGTCCGTATCACCATGAAAAATACGGAACTTAATTTCTCTTAGTTCTTTTTCAATGCGGACAGGATTTACCGTGCCGCAAATAGGAACTGCAGCAGCAAAGATTTCAGGATAACGAATAGCCATATCATAGGTTGCCATTCCACCCATAGAAAGCCCCATTATATAAACACGAAGTTTATCTACTTGTGGCATATCAAGAAAAGTGTCAAGCAAACTTTTCAACGTACGTATAGTAGTGGTGAGTTCCGGATTGTCAGGCATCTCAAAAGGTTCGAAAGAATCAGGACGCGTTGCATACCCCCAATAATTTTCTGCAGAACATTGAGGTAACAAGATAAAAGCCGGATATTTTTTTCGATTTACAGGATTAAGCCACATTTGTCCTCCATGCTTTAACTGCTTCCGATTATCATTGCCTCGCTCACCTGCACCATGCAAAAATAGTACCAATGGATATTTTTCGCCCGGCTTCTCCACTTCCGGACGCAACAAGCAATATCGTAAAGAATCGCCTTGAGAAGACACGTACACATTTTGCTCATATCCTTTGTAAGAACTTTGCGCTGATACATTTATCAAGCATAACACCCATAACAATATTTGTATGCAAACTATTTTCTTCATATCTATACTAATCATTATTTAATCATTATTAAGGTGCTCATTAATAACACTATACGCTTTATCCTAAAATTCATTTTATACTCTCGTTAAAATAATAAGACGGGATAGTTTATAAATATATAACTATTCCGTCTTATTTTAATTAATAACGCCCATTTTTAATAGCAGGTGACTTTTTTTCCAAAATCTTAATAAATTAACTAGAATTGGCAGCCATCTCCTAAAACAAATTATCAAGCGCACCAAGTATTTTTTTCAAGTATATCAAAACAAATTTATCATCGTAATAAAACAGATTATCTGTTTCATCAGAATAGATAATCTATTTCATTAAAACGCATTATCTATTTTGTTTATACCCCTTATTATCATCGCTTCTCATCAACACCTGTCCAGCTCAACCCCGGACCGCCACCGGCTGTATATCCACGACTCTCACCAGTCTCCCACGGAGAAATCCAGAAAGCATATAAGTCGGCATCACGCAAATAGAACTTGACACGAACAGCCTTACCTTCCAACGCCCCAAGATTCCGGTCAGAATTCCAAGATATTTGATATTTCGTACTATTTGCCTTTTTCATGGCAACACAGTCTTTTTTGGTAAAACCGGGTATAGGAGTACCATTTTCATCTTGCAATTCTACAAGTAAGAAACTTTTCTTGTTACGTACATCCGCATTCACAAAGAAATAATTTCCATCAATAATAAAAGTATCACTCACTGCATATCCCTCTGACGCAGCCGCCCGCAGTGAAACAAAGCCGTCACGACGGAGAGTAGCAAGGCCGGTCGCAAAATTAGAATCGTGTACTGGCTTACTATTGTAGCGCCCGCTTACATAGAAATAGAGTGAATCACCAACTATCAAAGGGGTTCCTGCCACAGACTGAACATTTCCGGCATTCCAAGCGCCAAAATCGAAACTGACCGGAAGAAACGGCCTTTTAAACTCGCGTTTCCACTGAAAGCCGTCTTCACTCCAACCTATCAATACCTCATTCCGCTTCTGAATCATCAAACTATCACAAGCATCGTTCTCCGGTCCCTGCCAAATAGTGAAGTATCCTAACAGACTACTTTCATAAGGCATCGCTTCATGATTGTATATCTGCGGACGAATAGCAGGAAAGTCCGGATTACGTGGGTCATCATCTTCTGCATTAAACCAATATTTAATAAATTTATCACTTTTATTGTCGTATACTCTATGGGCCAAACTTACTAACATCTCAGGATCCTCATGTGCCAAAAAACAACGGGAACGACGGTATTTTTTTCCATTGATTGTTTTCAGAGAAAGCACATACTTCTTACGAAACGGATCATAATAAGCTGCACAACGATCATAAAGTTCTCCTGACAAAGCTTTCGGTTCGCTCCAATGTATACCGTCTGCTGAATACTTCAGCTTCATACTCACAGAAAAACGGTCGTTAAATTCCATCAGAAACATTTTATATCGTTTGTCTGCATGACGCTCAAACTTGTCAAGTAACACTGATACGCAATCATGCTCCGCAGTGTCTACAATATTAGTACCCGGGACAATATCCAAATCCGGCTTGAACCAATGCTTGCCATCTGCCGATTCCGCATAGCAAGTAACCAATCCCAAGACCTTATTGCCACCTGCAGAATACCACATCTTATATTTTGAGGCAAGTTCGTCATACCATACACCTCCACTGAAAGGAGCTGCATATGGGTCTCCATTTATATTCAGTTCCCAAGTCTTATCAGCCTTCAGAATGGGATTTTCAAGATAATAGGAAGGCGTATGAAAAACACGCTCCACACCCGCAGATTCCCAATCCGGATGGTCAGCAATCAATATGCGTCCGCGCCAGGCAGATATATCATGAGCAAAAAACAGTAAGATTAAGAAAAAAAATAGTTGTTTCATATTTTTCTATTCGTTATAGATATTACTGATAACCCTTTCTTTTTTATAAAAAAAGGGTACAGTTCCCAAAATGCCGTACCCTTTTTTCTCAAATATTAAATTTATATTTTACACATTCACAGAATACAATGTATTATTTCTGCAATCCGGTACGTTGAGGATTCTGTCCACGCATAGGCCATGCAGAATCCACAGCATAAGATGCTGCTTTTGAAGTCAGACAGACTACCTGATTAGCATCTCCTTTTTTCACAGAAACAAAAGTATTTCCCTTTTTATCCATCAGTGGCGAAGAAATGGTGCTATCTCCTATTTTTAAGGAAGAGTATACCTTGCCATCCGGCTTCACAACATAATAAGTAGCATCCGCTGTAATAAAGTGCACATATCCACGATCATCAACCAACGGAACAGTTTGAGCATCGGCTGTGGTTGTAAAATGCCACTTCAAGCTACCGTCAGGATTAAGAGCCACTACCCCTGCAGTATTTTCCCCTGCAGACTTACCGCCATTAGCATAAATCGTACCATCTGTTCCCAATACAACTCCACCAACAGGTATCGCTCCTACTGTTATATGCTTCCATTTTTCCGTTCCATCAGGATTCAATGCAATTATTGCACCACCACCTTCTCCAGATGCTTGGTCTGAAACTATATAAGCTGTACCATCCGCACCTATTGTAGTAGTCGCAGGTCGCAAAGCCCCATTGAAAGCCTCACTAGCACCTCCTAAATTAGTATTATAAATCCATTTATCTGCACCGGCCGATAAATTATAAGCCAAGAATCCAGATGCCCCTTTTCCTGTTGCATAAAGTGTACCATCTTTACTTAGAGACATACCACCTGTGAAGTCTGCAATACCGGCAGAGGTATACTCCGTACTATTACCATCAGTAGAAAATTTCCATATTTTTCCATTTCCACGCTGAGCCACATAAATATTTCCTTCAGCATCAATTGTTGGAGTGATAGCATACACATTGACATCCTTCAACCCCTTAGCCCAAGCTGTTTTTCCATCAGGTTTCACCGCCATAACAAATAAGCGACGATCAGTTCCAGTATCTTTTAAGTCTCTTACTACAAAATAGACATTACCATTGGCCCCCACTGACGGACTACCAAATATATCTGTAGCCCCCGCTTTTTGACTACCGCCATCATGGTTTTCTTGCATTCCTTTGTCTATGTTATAAGACCAAGCTGTTGAACCGTCAACAATATTATAAGCATTCAAAGTACCTGTAAGAGTTTTATCACCACCAGCAAGCATATATACCATAGAACCGTCAGAAGACAAAGCTACAGAAGAGCCACCCTTTACAGAGCCCGGCAAAGCTGAAGTCCACAACACAGCAATGGCTTTAGAAGGATCGAATACAGCCACACTTTTTGTGACACTGGATTTCAATCCGTAACTGTCCGTAACAGTCAATGTCACAGAGTATGCACCGGCATCATTATAAACAAATGTAGGATTTTTCTCTGTAGAAGTTGTTTTTTCCGCATCCCCAAATTCCCATAAGTAAGCAGAAATAGTAGTTGTTCCTTTTGTGGTAGTAGCATCTGTAAAATGCACCTCATCACCCATTTGATATTCGTTACTGTCCAATGTAAAATCTGCATTGGTTGGATTTACAACTTCTATTTCCTTTTTAAAAGTCGCTTTCAACCCATTGTCATCAGTCACAGTCAACAGAACCGTAAACAAACCATCTTGCATATAGGTAAATGTCGGACTTTGCTCGGCAGAGGTAGACTCATCAGCATCGCCAAACTCCCACAAATAAGAAACTATTTTAGTTCCTTGTTCAGGAGCCGTTTTATCTGTAAATGTTATAGGTTGCCCTACTTCATATTCACCGCTAACATCAAAGCTTGCTTTGGCAGCTGTATTGTAAACCGTATCTTCATCTTTGCAAGATGTTACGCATACCAACAATACGGATAATAGTATAAAAGTTATCTTTTTCATAAGTATTATTATTTATTTTTTATCAATGCCGCTACTATGTAATCCTGCTCCTCCACCGGCAGTATACCCCAGGCTCTCGCCCGTCGCCTCCGGAGAAATCCAGAAAGAATAAATCTCACCGTCAGTTACATAGAATTTGACTTTTATCGTTTTATTTTTCAAAGAGGATAAGGTAGCATTTCCATTCCATTCAATCTTCTGCTTCACTGCATCACCTTTCACAGTCTTACAGTCCGATTTAGTGAAACCGGGAATCACCTTTCCATTCGAATCCAGTAATTCTACTTGCAGACTTCCATTCACATTCACGTTCACAAAGAAATGTTCGCCTGAAAATACCAGCTTACCAGTCAACAGTTCTCCTGTTCCTTTCATAGATGCAAAACCGTCACGACGTAAAATTGCCAATCCAGTAGTAGTAATCTCATTTGTACCTTCCAGTCTACGACCGCTTAAGTAAAAATAAAGCTTGTCGCCCACAATTACAGGACTACCTGCCACTGATTGCAAATTACCATTATTCCACGCCTTACGATCGCTGTTCACTGCCATAAAAGGATTCATATCTTCACGGTACCAGCTATAACCGTCACGGCTATACCCTACCATTATTTGATTACGCTTAATGACATTATCCGCAGCACAAACATCATTTTCCGGACCTTGCCACACAGAGAAAAAGCCTAACATCAAACTTTCGTAAGGAGTAGCATCCAAATTATAGATGCCAGGTGCCCCATCGTTCTTTTGGTAATCCGAATGCTTTTGCTCATTAGGCCACGGTCCAAACCAAAAAGCGCTCAAATCCGCTTTGGCATTTTTATTACCAACTACCGGATCGGCATTTTCTGCATAATCACGCGCACGTACAGTATAAGGATCTGATGAATTGACACGAACATTATGTCTCATACTCCATATCCATACATTACGAAATGGATTTTTGTATACTGTAGAACGATCGGCTATAGCTTGTGAGGGTGTCATATTATCACGCCATTGTTTTCCGTCTGCCGAGGTCTTATAATGATATTTCCAATTGCCCTTACCTCCGGCAACCTGAAACATTTTATAGCGTTTGGATGAATTGGGTTCTTGTTTGTCGAGCCATACCACAGATGCATCACGCTCCAATCCTTTATCTACGATATTCGTACCAGAAACAACTGAAAGCAAAGGCTTAGTCCAATTAATGCCATCGGTAGATTCTGCATAACAAGTAACTCCTGCATTGTTCACAGAATAGTCTCCACCACCTGCCATATACCACATTTTATATTTGTTATCCATCTCGTCATACCAAATACCATCACTGAATGGCGCAGCAAACGCAGCTCCTTTACTTCCCATTTTTTCCCAATCTTTATCAGCCTGAAGAATCGGATTTCCAGAATAATATTCCGGATAATGGAACTCACGTTGCAATGAGGTTTTCTCTATCAAGAAATTATCAACAAAAAGTTGACGGCCTACAGAGATATTCACAACCTCCGGTTTATTTGATAAATAAAATGGAAACATTCCTTTACGTATCTCAGAAGAATAGGAACGCTTCGGAGGCCACTGTTCGGGCAATACAATGCCATTATATATAGCATCTTCACTCGGAGTGGGTTCAGGCATTGGATCCGGTGCAGGAGTTGGTTCTGGCTCCAATTGCGTATTGTCTTTGCTACAGCTATATGCACCAGTTGCTAAAAACAAAAGCAATAAATAATATATCCAACATCTTCTCATAGCATTTTTATTTTAAAGGTTTATCAATTCCATCAACCGAAAGTCCCGGACCACCACCAGCTGTATAGCCACGACTTTCACCACTCGCCCATGGAGAAACCCAAAATGCATATAAGTCACCGTCGGTCAGATAAAACTTAAATCTAACTGCCTTACCGATAAGATCAGATAAATCTTTCTTATTCTTCCAAATAATTATTTGTTTCACACTATCAGTTTTCTTCAATGCAATACATTCCTTACGCGTATATCCGGGAATGGCATTCCCTTCCGCATCAAGCACCTCTACCGCAAGTTGTGCTTTCTTTGCCTTTACATCAGCATTGACAAACAGATATTTCCCATCGAATGTTATTTTCTCCGTAGTCAAATAACCGGCTTCCTTCCCAGCCTGCATAGATACAAAACCGTCACGACGTAAAGTAGCAAGCCCGGTAGATGTGTAACTATCCCACATGATTTTATTTAACCGACGACCACTTGAATAAAAATAAAGCGAATCGCCAACAATCAACGGAACACCATTTATAGACTGCATATTACCCCAGTTCCAAGCACCCTCTGTTTCGTTGACTGCCATAAAAGGCTTGAAAGACTGCCGTGAAAAATGAAAACCATCACGACTGTATCCCAAAAACACTTCATTTTTCTTCTGAATGCCGAGCTTACCACAAACATTGTTCTCCGGTCCTTGCCATACGCTATACTGCCCCAGCATTATACTTTCATAAGCAATCGCATCAAAATTGTAAATACCGGGATCTACTTCCGGAAATTCGGGATGACGAGGTTCTTTATCACTAGGAGTGAACCAAAATACCATGTTTTTATCAGGAACACCTTTGCGAATACGGTGTGCCATACTTACCGCAACCTCTGGGTCTACATTTTCCAAATAACTTCTGGAACGCGAAGATACCGAAGTACTATAACGCATACTTAATGCCCATACACCACGGAAAGGATTATAGAATGCGGAAGAACGATCGTACAAGTCACCGGATTGTGCAACCCCATTGCTCCAATGAATGCCATCTGCCGAATATTTTAAAATAAACTGCCAGCGACGATCTGTAGGACGGCGTTCAACATTAAACATTTTATAGCGTTTAGCTGGGTCTTTTTCCTGCTTATCAAGCCAAATAGTTGCAGCATCACGGTTACAGGTATCCACAATATTAGTCTGATTATAAATTTCCAATTCCGGTTTAGTCCAAGTTTTTCCATCTGCAGACTCTGCATAACCGGTATAGAAAGTTTGCTTATCCTGTTTATGAATTGTACCGGCACCTGCCAAATACCACATTTTAAACTTTCCATCTTTCTCATCATACCAAATACCGTCACTGAACGGAGCTGCATAAGGAGCACCCTCTATCGTCTTTTCCCACTCCTTATCGGGAGCCAGCACCGGATTTCCCGAATAAAAATTAGGAGTATGTGCCACTTGTTGTAAATTAGTTTCTGCTATCAGAAAGTTATCTACAAACAACTGCCTGCCTACGTTTACAGGAATTACTTCCGGTTTTGTTTTTAGATAGGGGATAGGCATATCTTGCGCAGTGGCAGGCTCCTCATAACGAGGAGGCCACTGTTCAGGGCATACAATACCATTAGATAATATTTTTTGTTGTGCCAATACTGTCATGCCAACAGATAAAAGACACCACGAAGCAAGTATTATTTTTATTTTACTCATAATCGTACTCTTTTAATAACCAGGATTATTTTCCGTAATATATGGATTATTATTTACTTCATTAAGAGGAATAGGCAACCACTCATTTTTATTGGGTGTAAATCCTTTGTAGTCACCTGCAGATACAAATTTTTTAAAGTAAGGATCGGACGCTGTCAAAGAAGAAAATCGTTTTGACAGTTCACCCCAGCGAAGTAAATCATAATATCTGTGTCCTTCTAAGGCTAATTCCAAAACCCTTTCATGTTTTACATCATCCATAGTGACAGCGGTCAAATCCGAAAAATTTGCACGATTACGCACCTTATTGACAGCTTGAAGAGGAGTCATTGTTCTTTGTGTTCCTCCTGACAAAACAGCCTCAGCATACATTAATAGTACATCAGCATAACGAATATACCTCCAGTTTACACCATGAGCACGAGGCTGATTATATACATATTCTTTAGTACCAGCACCTACACCTGTTAATTTAGGAGACCCATCTGCGTTTGTCATCATAGGCATGGCATTATCTAATCCTTTTTTTATCCCCGCTTTAAAAGGATGCGCCAATGAATTGGCGACCAGTTCAAAACCTTCCTTTCCATCTACCGCAGGATATAAATCCTCCCAATGAAATCCTCCCGGACCCTCCAAACGTATTTTATTACCGGAAGCATCAGTATGCAGCTTTATTTCCGGCTTCAAATCATCAAACATCAATGTGGAAAACATACGGATGTCTGTACAACCGTCCTTATCGATAGAACCTACAAAAGTATCATACAGCCAATTTTGTGCAACACCTTCATAGCCAACTCCTGCACCTGGTAACATCAGTCCACGAGAATCAAATGCCAAACCAGAAGTAGCAAGTCCAGGATTGAAACTGTTATTTTCAACATCGCCCAAGAACTGAATTTCTAACAGAGCTTCATCATTATTTTCATGGGCTACATCAAAATTATCTGCATAGTCAGGCATCAAACTATAAGTGCCATATTCCCCGTCAATAATATCTCCAAATTCTTTGGCAGCTTCACTATAAAATGTAGTCTTATCTGTTCCGTAATTTGTTTCAATACCGCTACGGTATAAATAACATTTTCCTAACAATGCCGCAGCAGAAGCCTTAGTTACGCGTCCGGCATTATCTGCACTCCAGTATCCTTTTTTCGGAAGTAGTTCCTTAGCTTTCATTAAATCACTTTGAATAAAATCCCACACTTCTGAAGGAGCTTCTAAAGGTCGCACATAGTCATTTGCATTACGTGGCATTTGCCTCACTGGAGAGATATTACGAAAATTAAGCAATAAATAATAATGAGCAAAAGCTCTCCAAAAATAGGCTTCTCCCATATAGGCATTTCGTAATTCTTCATTACCCTTGAAATTGACCTCTGGAGACATTTCTATAATATATGAAGCTTGAGATGCCGTAGTATACATCAAAGTATAAGGTTGCTCTATTGTATAATAACTAGGATTCAAATCAGCACCATACATACCAGGTTTACCATAGTCGGAATTGGAAGCTGCCTCATCCGAACGTATTATCTGAGTTTTCGACCCGGATGCACCTAAGCACCGCTGAGTAGAAATATAACCATACATAGTCATGACCGCATTATTCACAGCTTCAGGGGTAGTGAAATAAGAACTCATACTGGGTTGGTTGGGATTAATAGCAAGATCGTCAAAAACGCCATCACAACCCTGCAACGCCAAGCTCCCTCCTACTAGGAGCATAGCAGCTATTGTTGATATATTTTTCATATTCATATGTTTTTAATTAAAATGAAGCATTGAAACCAAATGTAAATGTTCGTGCATTAGGATAGGAAGCGTTATCTATACCACGCGAAAACAAAGCATTCGAACTTACTTCCGGATCATAACCTGAATAACTAGTTATAGTGAACAAGTTTTGTACTCCAGCATATATACGCAACTTATTAAATGAAATCTTATTAAGCAGACTCTTTGGCAAATTATAGCCTACCTGCAGATTCTTACAACGGAAATACGAACCATCTTCAATATAGAACTCACTTGGCAAAGAGTTTCCGCCATTTGTATTCTGGGTTTTCATAATAGGAATGCTTGCATTATGATTTGTTTTACTCCAAGCATTTAATACATCCGTTACACAGTTATTGGAATAATCAAAATAATAAGTATATTTCTTTTGATTAAAGATTTCATTTCCAGATACACCTTGGAAAAACATAGTCAAATCAAAATCTTTATACGACATCGTCAGGTTCAATCCATAGTTAAAATCAGGGATAGGATTACCAAGAATAACTTTATCATTGGCATTCACAATTCCATTTTTATCAGTATCAGAGAAAATAAAGTTACCTTCTGCATCGAAGCCATCTATTTTATAACCATAAAAAGAGCCAATAGCTTCTCCTGGCTTGGTGATGGAAGCTGCATCATTGAAGAAACTGGACATCGCACCAGAGGTAATAGGTTGAACGTTCTCTCCCAATGACAAGACTTCATTTTTTAAAGTAGAAAGATTGAACGTTGCATCAATATTAAAATCCTTCGTTAATTGCTTACGATAGTTTATTAAGAACTCCCAACCAGTATTCTTTACAGATGCAGAATTGACATAGGGCTTTTCACGTGAACTATTAATTTCAAAAATTTGACCAGAAGACAAATTCAAATCTATCTGTGCCAGCAAATCCACATTCTTCTTCACAAAATAATCCACCTGCAAAGTCAATTCATTGTTCAAGAAGCCTAGTTCAAGACCTATATCTGTAGTTTTGGCTGTCTCCCATGTCAAATCTCTGGACTTTAAGTAAGCTGAACGGCCATTTACATAGCGTTTTCCATTTAAAGTATAAGGAATTGGACCATATGCAATAGCATCAAAATTGTACGGAGATAAGAAGTTTGCTCCAAGTTCACCATAGCTTGCACGAAGTTTCAATTTACTAACCACTCTGTTTTGAAACCAATTTTCTTGATGAACATTCCATCCCGCTGATATAGAAGGGAAATAGCCCACCCTATTATCTTTATAGAACTTAGAGGACTCATCCCGACGAATACTTGCAGATAATAAATATCTGTCTTTATAATCATAATTCAAACGGGCAAAAAATGAAAGTAATGCAGCATTAGAATCACCTGCTGAAATCTTACCATCTACATTGCTAAAACCTGTAATATCTGTTCCTCCTAAATCATCAATAGTAGAGATAGACATATTTCTATTATATTCACGCATCCAGCTAGTACCAAGCAATGCATCAATAGAATGTCCAGCAAATGTCTTATTATAAGTAATCAAGTTATCAATCGTATAGGTAAACTCTTCACCTCTTGATTCTGAAATAGAATTCTTAGGGCTTCCATAGTCCTTATCCGGAGTTCCATCTTCATTCCATTTAGTATAATATTCAGGAGTATGAGTATAATTGTGAGAATTACTATAATTACCACTAAACGAAAATTTATATTTCAATCCATCCCATATGTCTAACTGGGCATTAATAGCACCGATAATGTCAGTAACCTTATTGTACTTGTCAGTGTAATGTAATGGTGCAATCTTATTTTGTGCTTTTCCATCTTCCGGATTAATGTAATAATCCGATCCTCCCGAGAAGAATCGACCCTCTGAATCATAAATAGGAAGAGTTGGTAAAGAGATATTAAATGTCGTAGTAGGAGTTTTGTCACGATGAGTAATAGCAACATTTTCTGACAAAGAGAATATTCCCTTTTTATAGGAAGAGTTTACTCTAAAATTATATCGTTTATAATCTGAATAAATAGTCATACCTGTTTGATCTAAATATCCTACACTTGTACTAAAAGTTGAGTTTTCTCCACCTCCGGAAATACTAGCGTTCAAATTCCACATAGGTGCATATTGAATCCATTCTTTAGCCCAATCTGTATCAACATCTGGATAAGTAGGATTATCATTTTCAGGAGCATGTGCCAATCCGCTATTCTCAGCAACCATATTAGCAAACTGTCTCCATTGTGCAGCATTCAAAAAATCAGGAATATTGGTAGGGGTTTGAAAAGCATAGGAACCATCTATTTCTATAACAGGTTTCCCGCTTTTTCCTTTTTTAGTAGTAATCAGTACGACACCATTCGCTGCACGAGAACCATAAATAGCTGCTACAGCGCCATCCTTCAAAACTTCGATAGACTCAATATCATTAGGATTCAAAGAAGTCAATCCACTGTTACTAAAAGCCCCGTCAATAACATACAGCGGTTCTGTAGCGCCGAAAGAGGCAGCACCACGAATCACAATATTTACATCCGCACCAGCAACACCAGCCTGCTGTATAATATCAACACCCGGAGTACGTCCTTGTAAGGTAGACGCAACATTAGAAGAGACTTGTTTTACAATTTCTTTACTAGAAACAGAGGCTACGGATCCCGTTAAACTAGACTTCTTCTGTACACCATAGCCGACAACAACCACCTCTGCCAACTGTTCTGAATCCTCCAACAATGTTACATTAACCACTGTTTTATCACCAACTTTTATTTCCTGTGTCTTATAGCCAATATAACTAAAAACAAGTGTTGAGCCGGAAGAAACATTCAAAGAATATATTCCATCAACATTCGTTATAGTACCATTGGAAGTGCCTTTCTCTAAAACAGAAACTCCAATGACCGGCTCATTCTGAGCATCGACCACCTTACCTGTTATCGACTTCTGTTGTGCTATTGCAAACATAGTAGTACATAAGCAGAACAGCATTAATAAATACTTCTTCATAGAATTAATTTTTGGATTATAAATAGGTAATTAAGATTAACTAAAGTAGTTCTTTGCACAACATATAACTGCGAATCATCATCCGAGGTATATGGAAAGGACCTTTAAAAAGATTACCCTTAGCGGGTTGGGCTATCGTGCCGTCGCGATGCAAATAACCGTACCATTCACCATATTCCTTATCGGGGAAATGGGCATAAGTCCAGTCGCTGATTTGCCGGTGCATAGCAAGATATTTTTCATCATGAGTCGCCTGATAGGCATAAAGAGTAGCAATAATCGCTTCGGTCTGCGGCCACCAGAATTTCATATCCTGAGAATAATCCTGCGCAGGGAAATGACGGCAATCCCGGAAATTAATTATGCCTCCATATTCTTTGTCCCAGCCCCATTCCCAAGACCAATCAAGAATCTGCAGCGCCATCTGCACCAACTCCTTATCCCAATTACGAAAGCGGACTTCCTCCAAAATGAACCAAGAAGTCTCGATGCAATGCCCCGGATTGATGACCCGACCGTTGCAAGTATCAATAAACTCCCCATCCTTACCTACCGTTTCCAGTAATGCCTTGAACTCAGGATGAATGAAGTATTTGCGAAGAGCCGCAAGCGAGTCGTTGATTTGCGTGTCGAGTATCGGATCGGAAATGGCTGCGCGTATACGAGATGCAGTGTTAATTAGAATCATCGTAATGGAATGTCCGCGAGCTTGCAGCGTAGGCAGATACTTAGGTTCCAAGAAACCGGGGGTGGAAAGAAACCTCTGTATGTTTTTGAAAAGCGACAGTGCTTTTTCTGCATAACTCCCGTCGCCGGAAGCTATGGCATACTCTGCCATGGCAATAGCTGCAAAACATTCGGAAAATACATAGCGGCGCTTACGCAAGGGCTTACCGTCATCGGTAATCTCAAAATACATATGCCCGTCTGTATCAAAACAATATTTTTCTATAAAGTCGATACAGCTCTTGGATGCAGCAAGCCATTCGGGATTTTTCTCCATATTATTGTAAGCATAGGCTGCTATAAATCCAAAACGTCCCTGAAACCATACTGATTTTGTGGTGTCCATCAAAGTTCCGTCACGGTCAATGCAAGTGTAAACCCCACCATGTTTATGGTCGAGCCCATGCTTCATCCAAAACGGCATGATATTCTCTGTGAAATCCTGACGATAGGATGCAGACCACGAATTTAAATAATCCGTCACATTCATAGGTTTTCTTTTTTAAAGTTTATCAATCTAAAATTTATTGCAACGTTCAAAGAAATGGATAGCTTCAAGTTCTGCCTTCATCCGTTGCTCTTCTTCCTCCGTCATATTCTGGAAAGGAGTACGGTTCTTGCCCAAATCAAGACCTATCAACTTCATAATACGCTTGCCTCCCACTATATTTCCACGGAAATGACAGATAACGTTTATCACCTCCTGAGAGAAGTTCTGACGCTCGCGGGCCAACTCCAAATCACCGGCTTTCCAAGCATCTATGATACCAACCAATTCTTTTCCATTATAATTGGTAGTACCGCCAATACCGCCTTGCGCGCCTCCCATTGCAAGGCAGGGAAGTATTGTTTCGTCCTGACCATGCAGCATATCGTATTTTCCTCCTTTATACAATCGGCATTGATTGTATTCGTACATACTCTCGAACGTATATTTTATACCTGCAAAATTGGGCACGCGTCCATCAACAGCTTCCAATAGCTTAACCATAGGCAAGAATGCCCCGTTGAATGCAGGGATATGATAGTAATAGAAAGGAAGGCTCGGAGCGCCGGAAGCAATTTCTTCTATATACTTCACCAGTTCTTCAATACGACCGATTTTAGGAAAAGGAGGAGCCATCGCACCAATACCCCAAGCTCCGATTTTTTGAGCGTGCTCCGCCAGCATACGACTTGCCTTTACACAACAACTACCCACATGGACAATCACCTTAAAACCTGCAGGGGCTACTGCAACCCAACGCTCAGCAAGTTTCATCCGCTCTTCTTCCGTCAGCATATATCCCTCTCCGGATGAGCCATTAATAAACACTCCCTGAAGCCCATTTTTCTGTAACATCTTAGCATAAGCCTCAATGGGCTCATAATTCACTTCACCATTTTCATAAAATGGAGTAAAAGGCGCATCAATCAATCCGATAATCTTTTCCATATTCATATTCTTTATATTGTTATACATATTATCTGTTATTATTCCACATTATCTGTCTTAGGACGAAGGAAGTATAGTTGCAATGACAAAGCAATCAGCACAATTACACTGAGCATGGCAAATCCCTGCCCCAAATTACCTCCGTCTGTCCACTTTCCTAACAACTCGGTAACGGCAGCACCTGCAAAGACTCCGGTCATATTCATTACTCCATAGGCTGTAGCACGATGTTTGGCAGATACAAACTGACAAAGAATAGGCATATTATTGGCATCGAAAATACCAAAGCCGACTCCAAATAACAGTCCCGCTCCAACAACGGACACAAAGCTGTGACCGAATCCCAGCAACAGCAACGCCGGCACAGTCAGTCCCAATCCGATGGCTCCTGTATAGACACGTCCCCGGATATTTTTCTGGACCCAACGATCGGACAAGATACCTCCGATAATGACTCCTATAAAGGATGAAAAGGCAATTGTAATGGTAGAAATGGGACCTGCCTCTGACATCGGAATATCTAAGTTCTCGGCAAACAGCGTTGGCAACCAGTTCTTTGTAGCCCACCCCGGAAGGCTCGGAGCTGCAAAATAAAAGAGGATAATCCAAAACGCCCAAGTGGAGAAAAGCATACTGAGCCCGCTGAACAAAGATGGTTTCTTCTCTCCTTGCTCCAACGGAAGTTCCTTGGCTGAAGCATGAGCCGGATTTTCACGAAGTGCAACCACTAATATCAATGAATAAACAATACCTATTATACCAAACCAATGAAAAGTGGAATGCCATGAAAACATTGCTGCAACCGTAGCGCCAAAACCACCGATAGCCTGCCCCACATAAAGCCCCGTCATATGTACTCCAATAGCCAATGAACGGGATTTACCCTGATGCCAGTCTGCAATTAGAGATAAAGCGGAAGGTATATAGAGTGCCTCGCTTACTCCCATCACCGCACGCAACCAATACAATTCATGAAAATTATCGGCATATCCCATTAAATAGGTAACGGCAGACCACACAAACAAACTACCTACAACCAGCCACTTACGGCTAAAACGGTCGGCAATCATACCGGCAACAGGACTCATGAATCCGTAAATCCACAAGAAGATAGCCATTAACGCACCAAACGCCTCCGCCTTATTCAGTTCTACAATATCGACCTTCATCGCCTCTTGCATAGTAGAAAGCATTTGGCGATCCATGTAATTGAGCAAAGCAACCACCCATAACAGAGCAACGACTACCCAAGGATACAGATTTTTGTTTTTCATAATCATTAATTAAAGCTATATTTATTTATCTCGTTGCAAATATATCAATCATTTTAATATATACAAAATATTTAATAAATTATTTTATTAAATAATGAGATATAATTAAAGATATATATCTAATAAGAGAGGATATCACAACTTTACCTTAGCTATCAGCTTACGAATCTTCCCCTGCCCAATGACAGGCGCATGGGGATCTTCCGGATATACAATCATAAACTGACCGGGATTTAAATCAACCCACGTAGTAGAACAATCTGAATACAAGGCGCAATCACCCTCTTCTTCGTAAGGCTTAACTTGCTGTTTTACATCTTCAATCGCTTTCCATCCTATTCTTTCCACGCCTTGCAACAAAATATGTACATCAATATAGGCACGATGCACTTCAAGCACCTGCTTATCCTGTGCAACGCATTCAGGATTTATATTCATGACAAACAAATTATCACCGTCTATATCAATACGCCCCAACTCTGCATGAAGCAAATCATGCGTTTTTACATAGTCAAAAAGAGTTTTAAACTGAGGATGAAGCATCTCTATCCTACCACTGTTCTGCAAATTTGATACAATCATATTCTATTTTTTTAATTAAACATATAATCTCGGAGGCAAATATAGAAACAAATTTAATTTTAAAAGAATTATTAATAAATTATTTTATTAATATCGAATATAAAAGCTAATTTATTATCTTTGTAAAAATTCAATATAAGCAAAGGTATGAGACAGCAGCTATTAAAAGAAATAGAGTCGGGAAGCAAAAGTGCTCTCGTAAAAAAGAGGATTATTACACATTATATATATAATGGCAGTTCCACCATTACGGATTTATCCAAAGAATTGGATTTAAGCATACCTACCGTCACTAAATTTATCAGTGAGATGTGCGAAGATGGATATATCAATGATTATGGAAAATTAGAAACCAGTGGAGGACGACACCCCAGTTTGTATGGTCTTAATCCTGAATCAGGGTACTTTATCGGAGTTGACATAAAAAAATTCGCTGTCAATATCGGTTTAATCAACTTCAAAGGTGACATGATGGAGTTAAAAATGAATATTCCATATAAACTTGAAAATACACCGGAAGCAATGGAAGAGTTATGCAAATTAATAAACTCTTTCATCAAAAAGGCAAAAGTCAATACAGAGAAAATTCTAAATATCAATATTAACATATCCGGACGTGTTAATCCGGAATCGGGTTACAGCTTCAGCCAATTTAATTTCTCCGAGCGTCCATTAGCCGAAGTCCTCACCGAGAAAATAGGATATCAAGTCTGCATAGATAACGACACCCGGGCGATGACCTATGGAGAATACCTGCAAGGATGCGTAAAAGGAGAAAAAAACATCATCTTTGTCAACCTTAGCTGGGGACTTGGTATAGGAATCATCATAGACGGCAAAATATATACCGGAAAATCCGGCTTCTCCGGAGAATTTGGCCATATAAATGTCTTTGACAATGAAATACTATGCCACTGTGGTAAAAAAGGATGCCTGGAAACGGAAGCATCCGGCTCTGCACTATACAGAACCTTACTGGAACGCATCAAAAATGGTGAATGTTCTATCTTATCGGGTAGAATAGACAACAGAGAACTGCCGCTTACATTGGATGAAATAATAGCTGCCGTAAATAAGGAAGATTTATTATGTATTGAAATCGTAGAAGAAATCGGTCAGAAATTAGGTAAACAAATAGCAGGATTAATCAACATTTTTAATCCCGAACTTGTAATTATCGGGGGGACTTTGTCGTTGACCGATGATTATATAGCCCAACCTATAAAAACAGCGATAAAAAAATATTCCTTGAATTTAGTGAATCAGGATTCCACCATCACACTATCCAAACTGAAAGACAAAGCAGGAATCATAGGTGCTTGTATGCTGGCACGAAGCCGGATGTTTGAGTGCTGACATCTATATTTATATATGCAGGAGGGTGTCTCAAAATGAATATTGAGACACCCTCCTGCATTTTCTCAGTCTTATTCTGCTATCTATGAAGTAATAACTATTTCAATAAATGAGCAAATTTTGCCGACAACTCCGCCTTATCTGCACTAACCAATAAGTTATCCCCTTTAGAATCTACCAACAAAGCAGCATTCTGCGAAGCAGCGAAAGATGCTACATCAGCTGTTTCTTCAACAAAAAGGCAACCGGGGAACAGAGGCACAAACACTTCTTTGGTTTGTCCTTTCCATTTCTTGAATACGACTTGCATAGGACAAAATGCAGTATAACCTGCAGCATTCAGACGCTGCATCAGTTTACGTTCCGACCTTGGCGCTGTATACAGAGCGTACCAACGATTCATTTCATTATTAGCTATCATATTGCTTTGTTTGCTTTTCTCCATCCTTTAATTAAATCTTTCACAAATAGTATCCAACCGACACATCCTACTCCCGCCAAGAATACAAATCCGATAAGAATCATAATTTTATTCGGTTTGGCTGCACGTAACGGTACTGTAGCCGGTTGCACAACTGTATATACCGGAGTGATTTCCTGCACCTTGGCCCTTGCCATTTGCAATTGGCCGGAAACCTGCGTATAAACAGAATATGCCAATTCCACTTCATTCTTCAAGCGTTCCTGCTCAGCACGATAACTCAACAGAATGATGTTTTGGTTAGCATCTGCAAATGTAGCATATTTTTTTTGAGCTTCCTCATAATCAGCCTTAGCTTCTTTATAAAGTCTTTCGGTAAAAGCTAAATCGTGGCGGGCTTTATTGGTACGGTAGTCTGTGATGTAATTCTGCAAACAGTGCATAACCGTATCTGTCAACGATGCCGAAATCAAAGGATCCTGCATCGTAACCTCCAGCGTTGTGACTCCTGTCTTTTTATCAATAGTGACCAAAATACGTTTGCTCAACGCTTCTGCCACTCTTGCTTCATCCATGGTCAAATGAAAAGGATCGGTCTTTCCCTCCCGCTTTTCCGGCTTATCTTTGAACAACGACATTGTCCATCCCAGAGCCTTAAATGGAGCGGACACTACAGCACTCATCCAAGATGAACGCTGGTACTCATCCAAATAAGCATATAAAGTAGTATCTATCTTGCTTTTTTGGTCTTTTACTTTTACATCAAACAATTCCAACAAAAAGGGCGTTGACTTGACAATATCAGGATATAACTCAGGCGATAAGGCATCTTCTCCGGACGAAGCGCCACCGATATTAATACCCGCCATGGCCGCTAACGCTCCCATGCTTCCACCACCTGTCTTACTGGAACTCTCAGGAGCCAATGTCACCTTCGTAGAATATTCTTTGGGAATGCTGAACGCTACAACCACGCCTATAAGAGCAGCAATACCACATGCCTTGAAAAGTAGTTTACGCTCGGCCCATACTTTCTGGGCAAGCTCAATCAAGTCTATTTCTTGTTCTTCCGGCTGCTGAGGTGTTATCTTCTGTATATTTTCTTCGCTCATAATTCTTAATTACTTAAAGAGGTTAACCATAGTAGCAATCATCGTAGCCAAAGAAGCCGCAGACGTACCCATACCTATTATTTCGGCAGGAGTCATCTTCTTCTTCGGATCTTTGCTCGGAACAATTATCTCACATCCCGGCTCAATATATTTTGAACTACCCGACTTCAAACGAGACACCGTACCGTTCATATGTACAACGTATGCTCTTCGTTTTTTGGCATCATTACCAAATCCACCCGCTTGGTTCACATAATACTTCCAGCCCTCTCCTTCTTTATAAAGAACTGTATTGGGATACATCACAGCACCGCTAATCTTGACTGTACTTACAAATTCAGGCACAAAGAGCATATCTCCCTCACGCAATACCATATCATAGTCTGAACCCGGATTTTGCAAAGCCTTTTCCAAGTTGATACCAACCGAATAAGTATCGGACAAATCTAACTTCTTTACAGAAATGGAATCACCGCCGGAAGTCATCTGTGCCATACGCAGCACATCCTCTTTACGACGAAGTTCTTCTTCGGTCATTTTACGCAACAAACGAGCGCCTTTCGCATATGCATCCGAAGAAATACCTCCGGCCTTGGTAATCAAATCACTCAAGCGTTCATTCTTCTTAGATAACGCGTAGTTTCCGCTAAAGAGCACCTCTCCCGCTACTGTCACAGTCTGCTGACGATAGTAAGCCGGGCTCTTGCGGATGTATACTTCATCGAACGGCTCAAGATGGAAAGATTCGCCTCCCTCACCCACTAACAAACCGTCTTTCAAGTCGAAAGAGAAATTCTGGCCGACATTGCCGCTGAATGCGGTACTTTTCGGGTCTTTCATACGACGGGCAACTTCCACTCTGGTAGTAGCTGCAGATTCCAATAAACCGCCTGCTTGTATAATCAAATCCTCCACCGTCATCTTATCCGCATACAGATAAGTTCCGGGATCGGCAACCTCTCCATGAATGGCTACCGTAGTCTCCTCTCTCAAATCTTGAACACTGGGGATAAACAATATATCATTCTTCTGCAAAGGAATATCCGCAACAACGCCCTCCAACAAACCTTTCAAGTCTATTGAAATCATTTCCCGGGTCAAGTCCTCGTATTCACGGCTGATTACGGCACGGTTCAAGAAAGCATCACCTCGTATACCTTCGGCCTTCTTTATCAACTGCTTCACAGTATTTACCTCTCCGCTCAACTGATACAACCCTTCACGATATACGGCACCACGAACTTCCACACGATTTTCAAAACGGTCAAGAACAGAATCCACCGTCAATACATCTCCATCCTCAAGGCGGAATACGGAATAATCCATTTCATCAACATTGAATATCTGATGCTCGCGACCACTCTTACGTACAAGGCGGACAGCCTTCTTATAAGCATCACCTGTAAAATTACCGGCATATCTCAGCAAAGTGGCAATCGTTTCGGTAGGTTTCATCTCGTAGAACATAGGACGCTTTACCTTGCCCAAGATTTGCACCAAAGTTTGATAAGGATTAACAAGAATTACATCACCATCCTGCAAACGAATATCATTTTTCAGGCGGCCTTCCATTATAAAATCATAGATATCTACATCAGCGACAGTCACTCCGTCACGTATAACTTTTATGCTGCGGAGACTACCTATCTTATTTACTCCCCCTGCCCAATACAATGCGTGGAAAACGGACGCGAATGAAGAAAGAGTGTAGGTACCGGGCACAACAACCTCTCCCATGACATTCACCTGAATGGAACGAATCTCACCCAAAGTCAATTTTATCTGGGTATTAGGAGTTTCTCCCGTAACACCTGCATATATTTTGGCAAATTCATTCTTCAGATAAGTATTGGCCTCTTTTACAGTCTTTCCACCCAAATAAACCGGACCTAAATTTTCAATCTGCACAGTGCCTTCAGGAGAAATCGTCTCTCTGATGGTAGTTTGAGAAGCCCCCCAAACATCAATGATAACTTCATCACCTGCACCCAAACGATAATTATTAGGGGTTGCCACATTTATATTAGGCTCAAATGTCAGATACTCATTATCAAAAATATTATGTCCGAAAATTTGTTGGGTGGGATCCTCTTTTTTCTCTTTTTTCACCTTGGTCGGAGCAAACAAATTATCATATCCCAAATAGTCCGTTTGTTCTTCACCATCCAATTCCAATTCGGATTCCATCTCACCTCCGTCGCGCTGTTTATTCTTGTCGGTCTTAGCACGCAACCCTTTAATAGTTTGCTTCTTAGAGTTGGCATTGCTCAGCTCGGAATCATTCTGAGAAATATTCTTGTTTTTGTTTTCGTATTTTTGGGGAGTACGCAAGCGCGAGTCACTCTTCTCCACTCCGGCACTTACATCCGTCTTTCCTGAATACTTTGACTGTATTCTTTGAATTTGTTCTTTCGTAACCCCTTTCTTCATCAACTCAATTGACATCTGCTGTTGTGTCTTTCCCGCCTGTTGAGCCTCCTGCACGTATTGAATGACTTGTTCGTCTGTCATTCTCTGGGCAAAAACTACACTTGATACTGTGAACATCAACAAACATAAAAGTATAAATCTGCGCATAAATAAGACTTTTGATTAATCCTTTAGTAATCTAGTTATGTTTTTAAATTGGGGGCAAAGGTAATACTTTATTTTCATAATATACATTTATTTCATTCCGAAGTTTCGGAAAAAGAATTAATTCCCTACCTCAATACTACAGGGACTTCCTCACTATTATCACCTACTGCAAAGACCTTGTTTTCCGGACATTTTTTTGAAGTTCAATCTTTTTACCATAAGTTATTTTTGAACACCACAAATATTTCTAAAAAATCGGGCAATTCTTTTTGCCAATTCAAATAAAGATGTACCTTTGCACCCCGTAAGTAAAACGCCGCTATAGCTCAGTTGGTAGAGCAACGCATTCGTAACGCGTAGGTCGCCAGTTCAAGTCTGGCTAGCGGCTCTCAAACAAAGTGCTGATTATCAAATGATTAATCAGCACTTTTCTTTCCAAAAGCAGTCGTACAAATAAAAAAAACTGCATTTCTACGAATATATTTGCATAAAATTGTATAGTAGAATTGTGTTTTGATTATTCAGGTATGGCAACAATCAGATTAACAGTTTTAAATTCTATTAAGGAAAGTGATGGCAGACTTCCTATTTTGGTCTGCATTTCCCAAAAAGGCAAAAGAGCCTATATCAAAACAGAATTTCTCATCAACGATATTGCAGAATTCGATAACGGCAAGGTCGTCTATCGAAAAGATGCCAATATGATGAATAAGAGGATAGAGTTTGTATTTTCCCAATACAAAGAGAAATACGATAGCATTGAAGATAAGGAATGGCTTACGGCTTTACAAATTAAACAAATTATCATTTCAAAAAAAAGACCGGAGCACATATCTTTCATAGAGTTCTGGAAAAAGAGGATTTTAGAGTTCAAGAAAGAAGGTCGTGATAGTTATGCTAAAATGAATGAGGAAACCATACGTATCTTCACCAAAGCCGAAGGCGATATCCCTATCTCCGCTATCAACACATTATTAATAGAGCACTTTAAGAAATGGATGAGTAGAAAGGACTATGCAAATGGGAATATAGGACTTAGACTAACCCATTTGAAAGCCCGCATAAATGAACTAATAAAGATTGGGACGCTGAAAATTGAGCCCCACCCGTTTGCATATACTAAAATTCCGACCGCAGAGCCAAAGGAATGCGATTTGACAATAGACGAATTTAGGAAGATACAGAATACAGAGGTTGAAGGTAAACGCTTGAATTTAGCAAAAGATATGATTTTGCTATCTTTCTATCTATGCGGAATTAACCTAAAGGATTTGCTCTCTATTAATCTAAGTGGTGATGCCATTACTTACGAAAGGACAAAAACAATACACTCTAAAACAGGAAAAGGAAATATCACGATACCGATACACAATCATGCCAAATCTATTATATATAAGTATATAAATAAAAAAGGTGTATTAGATTTGGGGTATTCCTATACTTATTCAAACTTGCAGAAATACATCAATCTCTGTATGAGAGAACTGAAAGGATATTTAGGGATAAAACAAACGCTATGTTTCTACTCCGCCCGCAAGACCTTCGCCCAGTTTGCATCAGAACTTGGAATACCGGATGGCGTGATAGACTACTGCCTTGGACATTCAGATAAAAGTAAGGGTATTATAAGGTACTACACGAAAGTCAAACAGAAACAAGCGGAGATAGCCATCAACAGGGTGATTGACTATGTAAACAACCCGGAGAAGTATCAAGACTATATAGAAATGAGGGCTGATATTATGATGATGAAAGGATAAGAAGAAAGGCAATCCCCGGTATTCGAGCATATCGGGGATTTTTATATCAATTGCTTATTATCAACGCCCAACTATCCATAATAGTCATATCCCAACGTGGCACGTCAAATTCATTATTGACCGATACCCCATATACAGAAAGACTTTTGCCGGCACTATCAAACTCTATTAAAGCCGTTTCCTCTCCTTTCTGAATACGAAGATTCATAAAGTCTGTCATTTGTTCCCAATCAGTAGGACCGATGAACAATGATTCTATGAAACGCCCTTTCACGGGTGCACCAATGGCAGTATCCTTAATGCGTTCCAAATATGATAAAGCTTCTTTGTAAGTCATGGGGCAAAGATAGCAAAATATGGTGAAAAGGGGTGACTACTCAGCCACCCCTTCAAAATCTTTCAACCTATATAGCTGGGCTGTACCCCAAAGCAATACCAAAGCCAAAGAAGAATCCCGCCCAACCAAACAAAAACCACATCAATATGATACAGTTTCAATATCCGGCTAACCAATACGCCCAAAAGCTCTCCACAAAGTACATAGGCAGTAACCATAGTGACAAGCTGGTCGTTGGCAACCTTTATTAAAATCAAGATTCCTATGACAGGAATAAGGGATGTGCAGTTAATAAGGAGTTGTTGTTTGTCATTCATAATACAATGCCTGAGATTAGGATACAAATATAAATATTATTTATATAAAAACCCCATATACAACGAAACACCTAATTAAATAGGGAAGAATTATTATTACAATAGGAAAAACAAAGAAGAAGGGGCGATTTACTCAACCGCTCCTCCAACAAATTCCTTCAACCGATAAAGTCGGATAATAACTGAAATACTTTGCAGTACAAAAAACAGCCATTAGTCTACCTTTACCTTATTTTTATGAGCTTGAGAGGTATCATACATTCGTTTGGTCTGAAATCCCTTTGTTATTTCTTCTTCAGAGGTAATCTCTTTCGATAAGACCCAAATAATCATGGGACTTCCATCAACTTGGTCAATCCGATTGTACACTTGCTCCAATTGCCAACCAAGTTTAGACATGAAGTTCATAGCTGAAACCATTGTGTGGAACTTTATCTCTTTCCCATTTTCATCTACGAACTTATTATCTTTCAAATCATCTTGTCCATAATCAATTCTTACACTTACAACACCCTTCTTTAGTGAATTTTCATCACCGATAAGATTGCAGTATGTCTTATACGGAGTTTGAGCAAACAATACAATCCCAACAAAAGAAAGGAAAGCAGCTAATAAAAATCTATTCATAGTATTATAAAATCAAAGTTACTCCACAAAAATACAAAACCAAGAGGTATTATCAAATAAAATATGCATAAAAAAGGAGCAGCTTATTCTGTCGCCCCTTCTATAAATTCAGTAATCCTTTTCGATATATCGTTGACTAAAATATCTGTTTTAACAATAAGAGATACAACGTTCCCTTTTGTCATATGAATCTCATCTCCTTTTTTTGTATGCCCAAATCTATGTACTATATCATTTCTTACCTCTATTTGCTTGTTTAAAATTTCCAAATTAACAGACATATCAAAAGCAACTGAAAATAAAGCTGCAACCTGTTTCGTATTGTGATAAATAACTTCCTTTGATTGCGCTATAAACATTTTTTCTTGCTCCAAATTATGCTTTCCTCTCAATATCTTTTTTATTTCTCTACTATATTCCAAATACTTTACATGGTTTGAGAGTACCTTTATATAAATATCATAGTTACTACAAACTTGCCCCATAAATGTATCAAAAAGAAAGTATTCTAAAGCACCAAAAACACTAACATATTGCTGCTGATAATATGTATTTTTTAAATTTTCAGGAACCTCAACTTCATTTATTAATTTTTCTATTAATTTAATATTTTGTTTATACTTATCACATGTAACCTCATGTTTTGTTTCAAACATGTAAATAAATCCATCTTCACCACCATAAAAAGTACACCCGCCTTTTATGTAATAGACAGTGAAAATAGAGCCATAGTCCTCTGTTATTTCTAATAGTCCGTTAGGTGGACATATAATTTCATCCACATTAGTCTTAAACATTTCATCTACACCCATCACTATATTTTGGGCATAAAAGATACCTTTCTTAACAAGTAAATTTCCATCAATATAAACTTTCCTATTCATAGAATTGCAGATCAACGTTATTTCACAAAAATACAGAGCAAGAAAAAAATCAAATAGAAACGGACAAAAAAGCCCCGACGGAAAACCGGTGCACGTCATAAATAAGTCTGAATTGTTACTGAAATATGAATATACCAATAAAGGCAGCTTATTGGGCTGCCTTTATTTGCTGTATTTCTAACTTCTCTTTATTATATAATGAATCTTTTGTTATAGATTCCGTTTTGCCTATTTTATCTATTACTGACCTACTTACACTTGATAATGTGAAAGCTAATATAGCATACATAACTATTAATATTATACCGGCTATAAAACGACCTGTTTTAAAATACTGCCACCAATTTATCCTTTGAATTAATAATGGCGAAATAAATAAATATAAAGATGCAAAAAGTAATAGTAATATCCCAAAGCCTATCGTGTTAGCTATTAATTGGTATAAATCCAACGTTGTATTGTTTATGAAAATATTTACAATACCAAAAAGGAACGTAATAGCTGCTGTAAATATTGCTATTAAATCATAAGCTTTTTTATCTGATGTTTTAATATCATCTTTTATCTGAGTTATTTCTTTCCTTTCCATTGATAAATCGCAACGAAACCTCAAATACTCTTTAGTCCTATTAAATTGCTCTAACCGTTCTTTTAGTATATTATAGTTAATATATCTAGCATAAGCCGAAGGCACAAATAGTTTAATAGATTCATCACTTACACCATACATAGACTCCTCAAATGGTAATTGAAAAGGAAAAAACTGGTGAGATCGACTCCATTCATAAGATTCTTCGTATAAAACAATCACGCGGTTAAGTTCTTCCAACTTATCTTCTATAAGCCTATTATCAAAATCTTCTTGTTCTATGTGAAGTTCAATACATTTAGTAATAGCCTCTATAGCTTTCTCATATGGATGAAAATTTTTCACTCCAGTTTTTGCCTGTATATTCTCTATATGTCGAAGTTCTTCTTTTATTTGCTTTAGATTAGGATTGCATTTTTGTATATAAAATGAAAAACGACAATTATGCAGGAAATTTAAAATAGAATTCAATGAGAATTTATTATATTCTTCTATTGAGTTACTAGGGTTTATAAACTCTTGTGAATTCCGTTTTATCTGATAAATATCAGAATATTTATTTAAAACAAAATCCATCTTAACAATATCAGACTTATCAGTAAGATTTTGTTTATAGTATTTCATTAACAAAACAAATGATTTCAGTTCAGGATTTGCTCCGTTAATATTATTCAAAAGTTCATTAGCTTTTAATTCTGAATCACATTCTTTTGTTACAAATCCGTCATAATATCCTATCTCTAATTCTTTAGGATTTATGCATACAGTATTTGATTCAAAATTAATATAAAAAGGAGTTTCTTTAATTTTGCATATTATGAAATGGCACTTGTGGAGCAATATTGCTAAAACAGTTCTTCTTTCCGAACTACCTTCAGAGATGTATTCCATTAATCTATTTCTACTTAAAAGTAGTTTATGGAATTCATCTTCACCAATAGGAAACCTATAATCAAATAAACATAGAGGAATTGTTATCTCTGGAAATAATTTAAGAATCTTATCAGTTGATTTAATGCTTTTCAGTTTATAGAAACCATATCTATATTTGTTTTCCTCAGTACTAAATTTGTTTTTCGATACAGTTACAAAATAATTATAATGTTGCAATGCATTATAGATAGAGTAATTTAAGTCTCTATATCGTGACAATAACTTGTCTACCTTTTCACTTCCCGACTCTGAAAGCGATGGAGGGGCATATTCCACTGTTGTCTTTTCCAAAAAGTTATTCAATACATCAAGAAAATTAGGGACATTAATATACTCCCCACAAATAATCGACTTGCTTAATAGTATAAAACATGTCTCAAAAAAACTATCAATCTGAGTATTCTTATTGAAAAAGACGACTTCTTCCTCACTACCGTTTGGAAGCCATGATTCTGGAAATTCTTCTATGAATTGATTATAACATTGCTCTAATATAGAACCCATCCTATTTTATTTATTCAAAGTATTTATTTCTATCGTTCCTAATCGATTCTACAGTCATTTTATAACTTGACATCTCCATTAACTTAGCGAAATTTATAGATTGCTTCCAACTTTCCCATTTATGTGTAATTTCCACCAAAGCAAAGGCATTCAATAATATAAGATGTTTGTTTTTTTCTTTCAAAGCATTAACAGCATCTTTTATAGAAATATAATCTTCTATTTTATAAGGTAACATTACATTTTCTTTTTTAGTAATTGACCTTTCTGTTACGATGTAGGATGGCAATTTTTTATCTTGAATAGCATTATATATATCACTCTCTACTGGACCGTATGGCAATGCATGAAAATTGTCAAAAACATCTAATAAATCCCTAGAGTCTTCTCTCTTAGGTACTGCAGCCAGAAATAGAAGTTTAAGCACGGATAACTTAGAACAGTTCTGAAAATTCATGGTTCCTTTACCCTCTTCTTTATACCATTGTTCAAAAAGAGACAACATATAATCAAAGGCAAATATTTTATTCATAATAAAGACTGTATTAAGTTTGTTATAGTAATGCTTTTACTATAGTTTTAGTTTGCAAATAAAGTAATTATTCTCTCTCATCCTATTTTTCGTTAACATTCTTAAGTAAATAGTAACATCACAATAGTTAATGTGCATACTTTGATCTACCACTGCCACAAATCATAACTCACCCCAGCTCCCACATAGAATCCACCCGGATAACCATACCCAGCCTGCAAGCCCAGTCCCCAACGCTTCTTCTTCGGATTAATAGTATGATAGATGTCATTCGTTATCGTCTGATATACAGTCTTCGGATACACAGTCATACTATCCATCCGTGGGTCTACATATCCACTCACCACCGCCCGATACAGACTATCTTCATACACAACCTGTCTGCGATGAAGCAAAGTATCTCCTATGCGCATAGTGTCATTCGGCAATATCTGCCAAAAGACAGCTATCGGTGCAGAAATAAGAACCGTATCAGTCTTGACAACCGTCTGTATCTTCGTCTCGGTGCGTATTTCTGCCGGCAAAGGCTCATGCGGACGGAACCAAGCCGCCGCACAAGCGATTATCAGCAATACAACTAATAGCCAAAGTGTTTTTTTCATAGCTTCAGTACTTGATTACGGTTCTTACCGTCCGCCCGATAGCTGACATGTACCCAAGCAAAGTTACTCTCATCAATCAACTGGTCAAAAGGCAGGTTCTTACGGATGTACTCAAACAGTAGCTTGTTTTGCTGTCTGTCTCCCGTATCAATGTCTGCCGCCTGCCCGCTCATGTGCTGGCTGGTAGCCGCACCGCCTACAGCTTTATTCAATGCAGGGCAGCGATAACCGCTGTTGACTGTAATAGGTTTGCCGTACCATATACGCAGCGGGTCAAGAACATTATCAACCAATGCAGTCAGATTAGCTGCAATTTCGTTACTGCATCTGTTGTCGATGCCTTTACGGTCTGCCGTTGTTGATTGGCAGAGCTCTTCGATTGTGAAATACTTCATACGCCTTTGATTTTACATAAATATTCGTTATATTTGCAATTCGCCTTTGTTAAACTTTAAGTTGTGTCAAATTTAAAGGCGGAAGGAAGCTGTTGGGAAACCCCTTCCTTCCATGCATCAATAATCACTTGGCGGCTTTCGTCCCCCGCATCCTCGAACATCACACCGTTTCATTTCAGCCTCTTTCAGTTTTAATTCTATCTCATGCCGCTTATGGACTTCTTCCAAATGGGCACTTTGAGACTGACGTAGCTCGGCATACAGTCCGTCTATTTTCGTGTCACGCTGTGCTATCCGTTCTTCCAGCCAAGCAACTTGCTTACGCTCATTCTCATTCTCCATAGCATCGGCAGAAGCATCCTCCTTTCTGGAATCCGTCTTCCGGGAATGCCACCACTTTAGCAACTGTTTTATTCCTTCAATACCGCCTAATGCAGTGATTAATATTACCCACTCATTTACATTCATCGTCATTTTATTAAATCATTATACTTCCTCAATCTCAATCACATTCAGTGGTGCATTATAATAAGTTCCAGCCAGTGTTACTACCATTTTCCCCAATTATTAGCCACCCATATGTTATTTACTTTGTCAAATATCATTGTAGCCAAATCTCCATTGTAAAGGCTGACGGTGGTTACAGCGTTTGTCGGATAATTCAAGGAACTGATTTTGGATTTAATATAAATGACCCCATTTGTATGGTTGCGAATGAAATACATTTGTCCATCCTCCACCGAAGAATCGTAAGGCAGGCTTATGGTTATATCTTTGGCAATTGCTATGATGATGCTATCCATTAATGATAGCGTTTGGCTTGTTGTGATTCTTCTTGTCCTTAATCTGAAACCGCATATATCCCCCTTAGGTATATATAAGGCATGATTTCCTGTCTGTACGTAATCATCGTATCCTTTAGCCCCCTCTACGGATAAATGCAAACATGTATTTGCTCCTGCGGAATATGAAGATAAGCTACGGTTTGCATTAATCCTGATTGGAGCAATCATGGACCCACCGGCTGTTGCCGGAACTGTATCTGCACCGATGAAGGTTGACACATACTGGTTGGTAAAGCGTATAAGCGAAGATGATAACAACATTTCATCATACCCGCTTTTAGCCTTCAAACTTGATGAAACATTAAAATCTCCGACAGAGCCATATTTCAAATTAAATTTCTCCGCTATGAGTTCCGTGGTTTTTATTAAGTCAGCCAGCAAGGCAGCGGTAACGATAGCCTTTGCATTTATCAGAGTCGTTTTTATAAACCCGCCCTCAATAATCGTTTCATCCAACACTGCCAATGAAACCAGATTCTTATAAGCCAAACTGCCGAGACTTCCTTGCAACGAATTAATGTTAAACAACGCATTGATGGCATTTGTGAGGGCACTATCGGCGGTTTCCTGTGCGCTATTGGCTGATGCCTGTGCATTGTCGGCTGATGCCTGTGCATTGTCGGCTGATGTCTGTGCATTGGAAATATCATTGCTCACCCCTTCCCACTCATCCATATTTTTCAAACCTGATGAACCGGAACGGAACTTGATGCGACCGCCAATCTCGCTATTCAACAGGTCGAAATAAGTATTGCCGTCAGAGGAAACAATTTTATCGGTAGTTATTCTTCCGGGAAGTATCTCCGTAAAGCCGTACAACGTGGCAAAACTTCTTTCCCCATCATTCTCACTATTTAAAATACCGACAAGCAAATGGTAATAGCCGTCTATCTGTTCCAATCCGACAGCTGTTTCGCTAAGGAAGAATGTGCCTGATTGGTTATCCTTGCTACACTTGGCATACAGGTAGAATTTCTTTTCCGGTTCAACAAGTGAAGGGGAATTGTATTCCGCCATATCCCAGAACTTATATTCACTTGCTGAATGGTTGTTCTTGATTTCTGTTATGCCAAGTGTCATATGCTGGATGATACCGGAGGGGGCATTCAATACTTTTGTGCTCCGGTTATAGGTTATGTTATGAGCCACCGCAACAGGATTAGTCTTGGAGTTGACAAATCTGTATTGCAAGCTCTCATCACCAACGAGCATCTGCATGGTGGCAACCGTTATCGGATTGATTGAGCCGGAGAAATTAAGTAGGGAATCGGCAAGCATAGACAGCGTTTCCTTGGCATCACGGAAGTAACGTTTCGTGAATTGCTGTGCCTTCTTATGATTTTCCTCGACAGTCACCCTGTCCGTCTCTATCTTGTTCAATTCACCGGCTACGGATGTGCCTACCGGAGTGTTGGACAGCTCTATTTCGGGACTGTACGGGTTGTTTACATACCTTTTGATACCGACTATACGGATGAGTGACCCTTCCGGATGGAATTGGGTGTCTGTGAAGTTCACGAAACCGCCCAATATGATTTTCCCGCCAACTTGCAGCCAGCGTTTTTTCGCCCAAATACCGTCAAGCGTGCCGGTGAAAGTAAACTTTTTGTCCTCATGCTCATAGAGGTACTTTGCAGCTTCCCGGAACACTTCCCATGATGCGCCTGCCTTTGTGGCATTGTCACTTATATAGGCTTCAGGCAACTGAATACCGAATACCGCGTACTTATCTCCAGCTTTCGGCATCCATACACCACCGTCCGGCATGGTAATACCGTCTATCTCCTGCGGAACTATCTCGAACTTACGTCCTGCGTGGGTATATTTCACCTCGAACTCCTTTCCGGAGAGCATACCGGACTGGAAGATAACGGTCATTTTCTCACCCTCGATAAGGCAATCCTCAAAATTGAGGTTATTCGGGATGTCGTTATCGTAAAAGTCATAAAAATGTTTTTCCGTATCTACCGTAACTACATTACCGATTGTTCCCACGCGTGAGGGATAAATCTCCGTACAGTCCAAACTGTCCTCTTTGGCGGTAGAGAGTTCACGGTCGGCACGCATAACGGCAGTACCGTATTCATCCGTCTTATAGGTACGGGCAATATCAGCATTGAAACCCTCTTCACCCTCGAAGTGCGTACCGTCATAGCGGATAGACTGGGACTTGGGCATCAACAGTTCCTTTGCACCGTATTTGGAGTAGTCGATATTACGGTCGGTCGTTTCCACAAGGATGATTTCCGGCGGAATCTCGCCGCTTTCACGACCTACACCGTTCTTGAAGCCATGTCCCTTGCCATAGGATAGGGTTAGTGGGTTGTCCTTGTTGTATTCGACCTTCTTCAAGTGGACGGTCTTCGTATGCACCCCGTCTATCACTGTTTCCGTAATCTGATATTCAGTTTCATAAGTTTCAGCCAGTTGGTTCAAAGCGTCCAGACAAACGGTGTGATTATAGTTTATCAGCTTTTCAGTACCATCTATGCAATCACCGATTACCCACCCCGAAGAACGGCGGTTCAGATTGTCGACTATCAGTTTGAGGTGTTCTTTCGGCTTGGCGGTATAGGGGAACTTGATACGGTTATCCACAGTATTGCGTATCTTCCAAAGTTCCGTGTCGGCTTTGGAGGTTTCGAGGATGAGCGTGTAACTATAACTCCTCTCTCCGTTCTTCTTGAAATTACTGTCCTTTTTGAGTGAATACCGCTTTCCGTAGAACTCGCACCATGAGCCTACCGGAACATTGAGATAACCCGGATGGGAGAAATAGAGCGTCAGTGCATCTTCACCCATTACAGCCTCATAGGAATAACTGTTGTCATCCGTAAGAAGTTCGATAGTTTCGTTTCCGTTATATAGGGTAATCATATTTTAAAATATAAACTGTATCTAAACATTACCATAGTACTTAATCCACGCGCCCCATTTCCGCTCTTTCAGATAGTTGGGGTTATCCTGGTTCAGCTTGGCTTCCATTTCCATAGCCCCGGCTCTATAAGCATTGCTATTGACTTTGCCGCCACCTATCTTGTCATCCGTAAACAAGTGATACACGAAGCTAACCAGCCACTCGCCAAGATACAGCAAGTAGTAGAATGCAGGTATCAGTAACAGCCACCACAGACTTGCGTAGACGGACAGCAAGATTGCAGGAACAACCGCTATCTCCATGCATTCTACATATTGCTTCTGATGTGTTTTCTCGTGGCGAAATACGGTTTCTGATAACACGTTAAGCTTGGTTAGGATAAAGCCGAACAGCATTATCGTGTGGTAGTTGCCAAACAGTATCAGTTTGGCTAACAGGTTGTTGTAGTAGATTGGTTTCATAAAATTATTTTTTATTTGTGGATTAAATATATTTGATTATATATCTACGGGCGTTATAAGCTTCCATGATTTCCAATTGCCATTTACGCGACCTCTAATAGCTATCCTCAAGTCAAGCATATTTATTACTATTTGAACAATATCAGAACCACCCATAATCTTAAGCCAACACCATGATGTAAATGGGGCATCTGTAATATCAGGAGATATAACGTATTCTCCTGCGGTAGTTATATTATCAATTGAACCACTGGAAACAGTACTTTTATATATATCATCCTTAAACGCGAACTCACGCCAAGAGGTAGGCGCCGTACCTCCTCCGCCTCTTGCAAACCATCTATTCGTACTATATGTACCGTAAATTTGATTAGATGTTGTGTATACTCCACGGCTATAAAATAAACCTCCAGCTTCTTGTATCGGATAATTCCTTTCAGGAGTGGCGTAAATATTTTGGGGAGTATACATTATACCACTACCAGTAATATTATTCAAATCCTGTTCAGGTGACTGAGTAATATCCGCAAACATGGTTTTCAGCTTGTCGTCAGTGGAGATGATATGTACTGTGGCAAAATCCGTTATACTATCATATATTTCTTTATTATAAATAGAACCATCATAAAGATTATTCACATCAATCCATTTAAATAAAGTGTTTTCACTAAAATAGCCAACAAATGTGTCAAAAAAGCCATTTATACCAACTAATAAAGCGACATAATCTTCGCTATTATAAGTACAAGTTATAAGTCTTAAACTATAAATAACACTATTACATTTAGCATATATATCATTTTGGTAGTTTTCAATTCCATCTTCATTAAAATAATTTACAGAAGCATTAAGATATATATTAACCATACCATCAGGTGTATATACTTGCTGTTTAGTAGTAGTAAAATTCCCATTTATAATGCCTTTGTATCTATAATATGATGTATCATAAATACTTTTTTTCCACAAAAGAATAACCCCTCGAGTATCGTAATTTCCACCAGAAAAATCAATTTTTTTATATATGATATTATCATCAACATACTTCTTCGTAGCTGGCTGGTAGTCACCAGTAGGCGTGTATTCGGTGGTGTTGGTCTTGGTGAGGACATCGGACTTCTCGGGGACTTCAACCCAATCTTGATTTTTACGACCGTAGGTGTTGCCGTCAGAGGGGGCATCGGTTAACATGGAAAATGGAGTAAACACCACTGTGGCAAGACCGTCATTGACGGCAATCACATAAACATATGATTGGTTCGCAGCATTTATATAGAATTGTATCGATGCGTTGTTGTCATCTGTATAAGAAACTGTATATGCAGCTGTAGAGTATATTACGCTATACCCTTCTTCGTTTTCTCTTATCACGCATACCGCATCATCGTTGTTATACAGTTTTTTGCATATATCCATGAAATCATCTTTGCTACCGAACGCATTGAATATTTCAGCTGATGATGATTGTTCTGTCAATCCCGTCACCGCAGAGGGAATCACTACTATGTTTCCCGAACCTCCGCCCGCAACCTTTCCCTGATTGACCCAGCCACCGTTAAGCCATGCGTAATACTCGTAAGGGGCTTTCGTACCCACAGCTATCATGCCGTTAACGCCTGACCCGTCAGGAATGGCGGCTTGCAAAAGTTCGAGCGTGTCGTACTGACCTACGGGATTGAACGGTGCGCCCGGATTACCTCTCGGAATGGCGAAGTTTATTTTGTATTTCGGGTTGCCGTCACTGTCTACCCCGTCTTCTGAAACAGTGGCAGTAGCCGACGACCCCGCTTCAAGGGTTGATATTGTACCCATTGAGAACTGTGGTGTCTTTCCTGTGAAACCGATTGCGCCTGACATATCGACAAGGAACTCATAAGAATAAACACCTGCATCGCTCTTTGTCTTGACATACAGCTTGGCATTATCGGGATTCTCTACATCGCCCGTATTAACCAATACGAAATCTCCTTCAGCAATCCCTGTGTTATCGGCATCGGCTTCCAGTTCTGCAACAGAAGAATACACCTTCTTAATGGAGAATGCGTCCCCTTTTGTGTAAATATCCGTCTTGTCATAGGATGATGTGGTCTTGTTCCATTTATAGACGTAATGGTCTTGCCCTATGTAAGTAGGATGTTCTGCGGTGTCGTTGGCGTTGTCTGCGGCATCCTGTGCGGCTTGCGCTTTCCCCTCTGCGTTTTCAGCCGACTTGTTCGCTTCAATGGCGGCTTGATTGGCGGCTGCGGTGGCGGCATTGGCTGCGTTCGTGGCAACATTGGCATTCTGAGTAGCCTCATTCGTCTTGCCGGTGGCAGAGATTGCGTCACCGGTAGCTTTCTCGGCATCTGTCTTTATTTTACTAAATTCGGTGACACGGGCTTTCTCTGCGTTGTCACGTCCGATTTCGGCTGTAGCCCGCTGATTTTCCGCAGCCGCCCGTTCCTGTTCAGAGGTTTTACGGGCACTCTCGTTACTCTTTCTTTCGAGTTCGTTGGCTTCGATAGCTTCTCGTGAGGTATCGGCTGTAGATGCAGCTGTAAGAGCCGTCTTTGCGGCAGAAATAGCATCCTGCGTAGCCTTTACCACATCCTCGTAAGCGACTTGAATATACTCCAAACCAACCTTAACGCTGATTTTTACTCCGCCAACAACCTTATAGCCGATAGTGTATAAGCCTTTCAAACTGTCGGCAAGGGTCAGGTCTGATATTTTCTTCTTTCTGATAGGCATATCTTAATCTCCTAAGTCTATATAATATTCTTCATCTTCAGTTATTATGAACTCTCCGGCTTCAGAAGCAAGCAAGTACTCGGTATCTCCAAACCGGAAGCTGGTGAACACGAGTGTCAACGTGAACTCCCACCATATCCCGCCAAATGGATTGAAATCAACCGTCTTGCAACTCTTGTAGTAGCATGGATAGCTTTCAGACCATTCGTCAACATAAAATATACGTTCAGCATCTTCATACTCATATCCTTCATCATCGGTCTTGGCAGATAGCTTTGTGAGGTCATGCAAAAGAGCGTCACGGTTACGCCAGAACGTCTCAAAATCCGGTGCACGCATCAGGCATTTAAGGTTAACATCTTTCGTCTGGAACTTCACATATTCACCGTCGTAGATTGCCCCATCTTGCCTTTTGAAGTTCTGTAAGAGGTTCTTCTTCACCGCCGGGGTTTTAAGTATTTCTTCATTCGTACCTTTGAGAATGAGCACACCGTAAGAAGACAGGTCTACATCGTCCAGTTCGTAACCTTTCGGCAGCGGGATTGTGTTCACCGGCGACTGATAGACATAATCAGCCGGACGGGGAAAATCATTGGCAAAGGTGAACTTCGACACCTGCGTAGTGTTGTAAATTTCAAAGCTGTTCTGTGAGGAGAGCCTTAGCCTGAACGTCCGTCCCAAGTGCGGGAAATTGAAATCATGGTACGCCATATCCGACAACAGGGCTACGAAGTTATTATACTTCCATTCGGAGAAGAATCCGAATGAGAGAGTGAGTTCCCGGCTGTCAAGGGCGATGGCGGACAAATCGAACTCTTTACCGTCCTCTTCTGCCCAATCGTTGCTATCGGGCGTCTTGGAGGGCGGGAATGCTACCAGCTCGCCGTAGTTGCCTTGCAGGGTGGCGACACCTAATTCGGTGAAGATGTCTTTGCCGTCTATGTAGAGTTGTCCTTTCATTGTTTAGTTCTTGCTTAACTTTAATCCTTTAATCAGCATTGTGTTAATATCATTCTTCATAAATACAATAGCGTCTTCAATAGCTTCCAACCTCGAAGTATGACCGTCAATATTAGACAGGTGGGTAAGAGCCGCATCCCTCATGGAGAGAATAGACTGCATAGTCTTGTCTATATTTGTCAGGCATGAGAGGTTGGCGGTGTGGTTTGCGATGGTATCTATACCGGTAGCCATACGAGTAACATTCTCATTAATGGAATACGTATGCCCCTGCATGACTGCCAGCCGACCGTTGTTCTCATCCACTGAATCTTGGGAATAGGTGGCGATTCCTTTTTGTGAAGCTGTACGGGTTGATTCCGATTCTGATTCCCACCCCATCACCTCTTTCAAGGCATCACGTTCGGCAATGGCTTGTTTTGTTATATTTTCCCATTGCCTTTTAAGAGAAGCTTGTTCGTTTTCACTGATTTTACCATCACCCTCCATCGCCTTCGCAAAATCACTATACCACTCTTGTAGCAACTTATCATACTTCTTTGTCATAAGGCTTTCAACAATGGCATTCTGCATCATCTTCTCGAAATTGTCAGCGAAATCCTCAGCGTCCGACTCCATATCAAGAAGGGCATTCTTGAAATCACTCCTGATACTGTCAAAAGAGGTATTGGTAAGTTTTTCATTATAGGCGTTTTCAAGTTCTTCGAGCTGTTTGTAATAGGTGATGTACTCATCCATGTACTGGGCTGCATCCTTGTACCCATTATTGGCGAGGTCTTTTATCTTTGAATATAAGGATGTATCTTCTTCTGCCAGCTTAGCCATCTGTTCACTGGATAACCGGAAGAACTGCCCGGCACTACTTATAGACTGTCCTACGATGTCGCTGACCCTTTTCCATTCGGACGTTGACATTCCTTTATCTATCTTACTACCGGATGAATGCGACCCGCCTATTCCTAAGAATCCGTTATTATACGCAGCGGCACTGCGTTGCATGGCTTCCCTTGTATTGGCTTCCAGTGTTTCTATATTCTTTTTCTGAACTGCATATATATCAGAAGCATCGGCTACTGAAGCCTTGTCCATCTTTTCGGAAAGATTGTCAAGCGAATTCTTTAGGTCTTGGTTGGATTGTGCAAGATATTCCAAATCCTTTTCAAGATTTTTGTCGCTCTCACCCGAACCTGTTATCTTAGAGAATGCCCCAAACGTGATTGTATCCCACATACTCGCACCGGCTCTAAAAACGCTTGAAAAAACATTCTCAACAAACCCGTCAAGACCTTGCTTTTCTATTCCGTCAAGTAAAGAGAACGCAGCACCTATAATGCCGCCAAGCTTGCTTCCGGCTTCGGAAAACACATCTACAAGACCAGATGCAAGATTTCCTATCTGAGACAATGACATTTCAGATGAACTTCCAAGCTGGGTAATAGTATCAGCCAAAGTTATCAGATTTTGTTTGGTCTTATCTGCGCTCTTGGTTACATTTGTCTCTGCATTCTGAACATTCTTCTCGGCATTGTTTTTCTTTTTAAGGGCGGCTTCCTTCTCGGCATCTGTACCTGTTTTAAGAGCTTTATTATACTCATCCTGTGCCTGTTTAAGTTCTTCTTGGGCAATACGCAAAGCATCCAATTGCTCAGGCAAATCACCAAGTAAGCCGCCTTTGTCGATGATGGTGCTCTGAATATTATTCAATGCTTCGTCAATCACTTTTTTCTGGTCGACAGCCATATTCTTATACTCACCAGAGTTTTTGAAAGCCTTTAACTGTTGTTTTACCTGTTCAAGTGATTTCTTGGAAACTTTGCTCAAATCACTGAATATAAGCTCCCAGTTGATTTCTTGCTTCAGCTTATCCATATCCACAGAGGACAATGCTTCTTCCATTTCTTTTTGGAGAATCTTCTTGTCCCCCTCGGTAGTAGCTTTGGCTATCTTTTCATTGTATTCTTTGGTAATGGCTTCCTTCTTCTGTTGGAATGTGCCGTATTCCTTCAGATAGCGGTTCATGGCTTCAAGTTCTTCTTTGTTTACATCGGAGATTGACTTGCCACGCTTGCTTTCGGCTTGTGAATACGAAAGGGATATTTGTACAGACTGTTCTTCCGTCAGCTTTCCACCATTTGTTTTAGACCATTCCTGTTCCTGTTTACGGATAGCATCAAGTTCTTTCCGATAGTCCAAGTCAATCTGTGCCAGCTTCTTATCTGTTCCGTCAGCCATGAGATTGATTTCGTCCTGTTGGTTCTTGCGACGGAGGGAAAGAAGGTCTTCGGCAAGCTTTTCTTGCTGTTTACGTATATTTTCGATGGCGGAATATTGATTGGAATCATCTACTATATCAGAAACCTTAATACCCTTTGTTATTGCTATCTGAGCAGAATACACATTTCTCAATTCTTTTGTTACCCCTTCATACTCTTCCTTTAAATGAGCTACTCTATCAGCAGCTTTTATAATTTCTCCAGAATAAGGGTCTACATAATCCGTTTCTGTTTCAGCCTTCCGAAGTTCTATTAACACCCCAGCCGCCTTCATTGATAGCTCCAATGCCTTAGTAGACAATCTATCTACCTCCGCCATTTTGGATTTTGCGATTGATGCTTCTATTATAGACTTAGAAAGTTTTATATACATATCATTTGCTTTCCCAGCCATAATGTTCTCATCAGACATATTTTTAAGATAATCTGGATATACTCTACGCAACTCATTAATCGCTTGTTTACGTTCAGCTATAGACCTATTTTCATCTATCGCAGCTCTGTATAATAATTTCAGTCTATTTATTTCACTTTGCGCATTCTCTTGTCCTTTTTTTATAGCACTATTTATTGCCTGCATTTCTATTGTGGTTTTAGACAATACTTCTTTTACATTAGACATTCCACTTATCCAATCAACCACTTTATCACCATACAGAGTAAGCAAAGTAATTCCAACCGTTAAAGCAGTCTGCCAACTAAACAAAGAAGATACGACTTGCTTCCATACTGGAGTTGCGGATTGTCCCGATTTCTTTAATAGTTTATATTCATTTCTTGCTCGTTTAATTTCATCTGCTAAAATTGGAAGATTATTCGATATAGCAGAAAAAAAGACTTTTGGACCGTAAGCCAAAGAAGGAAGCTCACGCCCAACTTGCTGAATCGACATACTAAGTCCATTCCATTGCTTACCATAATTCCCAACATTGCGCTGGTGATTGCCAATGGTTGCATCAAGTTCCTTAATTTTTGCATCAGCTTGGTTTATAGAAGCAAGCAGTTCTTTACCAAGAGGGGAATTACGTTCTTCCTCTGTCAGTTCGCGATAGGCTATTCTCATTCTTGATAAAGACTGGGATAGCCCGTTCATTGAAGTGGAGGCAACATTATCCAACTTCACATTATTACTTAGAGTTTGACGTACTTCTGACAATGCAGTTTTATGTGTCAATAATGAGTTGTTGAGATGTTCAAGGCGTTTTTGTTGAGCAGAAGACAAAGAAGATGATTCCCCTTGTGATTTAGTAATCTTCTTGATTTCCATATTAATCAAACGTATGGCATTCATTTCATCAACCATCCGTTTGACGTTGGCATCTCTTGTTCCAAGAATATCGTTAATCTCGGTTTTCAAATCATCATAAGCCTTTGCTTGTGCTTGAATGCTTACAGTTTCAGCCGTATTAGCCTGTGTATTCACATTACCTGTCTGTGCAGGAGTACTAACGACTTTAGACACTGTCTCTTGTGCTTGAATAATCTTTTCAGACGCATCATTAATACGTTTAGTAGAAAGCAATATTTTTCCCTCTGCATCGGCAATCTTTGAAACAAGTGCATGGTACTGTTCTGTTAAAGACTTTAGCTGCGCTTGTAACCCATTGGCAATATCAATATCTACCTTGATATTGATACCTTTCAATGATTTCTTGACATCCTCTATCGCATTCTTTAATTTGCGTAACTTTTGAACGTCACTATCTACATTTGATATTATCCCTGCCATATCTATTATAATTTTTTTTCGATTTGTCTACCTGCATACAAAATTCCATTAGTCATAATAACCTCAAACCCTTTGCTTTCAACGAAACTCGCATAAGGCTGACCGTTAGCCAAATAAAGACCGTCTTTCGGCTTTTCAGAATAGATAAGAAGATTTTCCGTGTTTCTGATTGCTTCGGGATGAGAACCGTCTGATTCCACCCATATATCAACAATTCTTCCATCACGAACCACACATCCTCCGTTTGCATTATTCAAATTTCCAGTCCTATTTTCATAAGTCCTGTTAATTTTTGCATTTCGGGTTGCATCCCTTCCTATTTGAGAAAGAGTATTATAATACTTGTCATCTACGCTTTCAAGCAATTCATCCAATCCTGACGTATCTCCTTTAAACTCCATTATTTTTCATTTGTGCTAAATTCGGTAATTACAAGTTATCCAGCGATTTTTTATGTGTTTGATATACGACAACGGAATAATTGTCGTGAAATAGTTTGAAGTGATTGATTTTTGAGATACTTTTGCCTATCAACTATTAAAACTAATCATTATGGAAACTACATTGAACATTGTATCAATCATCATTATCGTATTTGGTATTCTACAAATCATTCTATTTTTTAAAGTGTGGGGAATGACTAACAGGATAGTTTCAATAGATAATAAACTAAAAAATCAAAAATATAACTATGAGTTTTATATGCTCATTGGAGAAAAGGAAAAGGCTTATCATACCCTAATGGAGGATTTGGTTACAAGACTATTAGTTTTAAGGTCAGAAACATATGGTGATGAAGAGTTTATTAAATCAGCAAACAGGGAGATACCATATTATGTAAACTTAATAAAAAATGCAGGTTTTGAAACCCCAGATTACCTCATATCGGCAGAATCATTTTTAAAATATAGAAGTGAAATTAGAAAAAAATAAATGCAATCAGTGCAGAGCATATTACCGTGCGTATTTCTTATCCCCCTTTACGTTCAACGGTATTTGTTGTAACAATAATGCGCACCCCAACCTAATGAGGTGTGCATTATCTTTTAGTTCGCATGAATTCCACTTATATACATATAAGCCCGTTTAGTATCTTTTCTGAATTTGGAATTTTGGTCATAATAATCGGAAATATTGCTCATATTATCAGAAATAGTCGATTTGTTTACAAATCCAAGTGATGCACCGATAACTTCTCTAAGACCATGTTTCATTTTCTTTCCGACTAATGCTTTAGGGTCAAATAGAGATACAACTACAAATAAAAACACCTTTCTTTCATATACCGAAAGTGTATTTTTAGCTACCATCATCTTGTACTTGTCAAGTAATAACGGTATTTGCTTTATATCGTTTAAAACAGGTTTTCCAAGTGACTTTACTCTCGTCTTTAAATCGTCCTCTTCCTGCAAGGTGGTCTTTAACTCTGACACATTACCAAACAACGAAGCCTCTTTATTTGCCCGAAAGAGACCATGAATAAACTCTCTACCCTTTTGAGTCCAAACAGTGCTGACATATGAACGAGTTTCATCATCTATTATCTCGGTGTACGTTTGAGTATCAGTATATCCCATATTCTGATATTTTGCAGTAAGAACCCACGTCTGCCCAACTTTATATTGGATGCCCATTTCTTTCAACTTCTTATTCAATGTAACGGCTGACATTCCAAGCTCTTTAGCGATTACCGTTGTTGAAACCGTATTCTTTGCCATAAGAGTGCGGTCGTAATAGTCCGCTTTAGGCGCTACAATCTTTAAACGCTCCGATTGAATTTCGTTCTGTACCATAAGGTATTGCTTTTCTTCTTCCGAGGAAACAAGAGCTTTCAGAGCTTCAAGATAATTACCCGGTAAAGCAGCTTTAGGCTGTGATGTTGCAATTTTCTCACATTCTATAAAATAGCGTCTAGCCTGTTTTCCTTTCGCATTACCCTCTAACATTGAAAGTTCTTTCGCCATGTCAATAGAAAGAGCATATTCAACAGAACGTCTGTCTCCACCTCTTCCTGCTTGATTCGCCAAATTTGTTGAATCAAACTTTAGAATCTGATAATCTTGGTTCTCAATAAATTCATATTTTTCAATCCGATACTTAATCCAGTTTGAAAAATCTCTTTTACTGCCTAAAAAAGTATGTAAATCACGTGCATTAACAGCTTTTTCACCATTATTTTCCTCTATAGGAATCAATTCATTTAATTTTTTCATACCTTTGTTTCATTAAGGATTAAATATTATCTCCATTGGCGGCTCGGACTTTACCGCCTTTGGGGATTTTCTTTGTCCGATTTTGTAGCAAGAGAGGATTCGAACCTCTTCACGCCTTACCGACTTGCTGAACCCTCTTAGATACTTATCCACGCTTGGTATTGCATAAAAGAGAAAGAGCAAAGGTTAAAGCTGCCTGATGTGACGGTCTGCAACTAAAACCAATGCTCTTTTAATATCTTCTACCACCGACCGTCACGTAAGCGTTTCTTTTCTGCAAATTTATTTCATATCCAAGCAAAAGAAAAATTTTCTTTCACCTCATACACGACAATCAAACCATTGTCGTAAAGTAAGTAAAAGGCAGCCCCTAAAGTCGTGCGGGCTGCCTTTTGATAATCGTGTAGTTTCCAAAATTACTTTTGCAATGCTTTGTCAATCAACCCACGAAGTTCTTTCAGCTCTTCTTCGGTCAATCCATACACATTACCCAATGCTGAAGGTTTTTCAATCTTTAAACCGTACTTTACCCCCCCCTGCTGTTTCTCTTTGGGTAAAATGGCGATAGCAAATCGTTTACTCATTTTCTTGTTGCTTTTGATTTATAACTATGTTTTTAATCTCTCATTTGGTAGCAATTATTGGCGGTGGTCTTGTTTTGAAGTTCATAATCGTATTTATATGCTTGGATATATTCTAAATCCCTCTACCAGTTTCCCTTCAAAATCAGAAATCAGCTTGCGTATCTGCTTGTTTTGATTATCAGCGTTTATATAGTGTCCTGCCAAATAATAACTTTCTACATAGGCATTGCCTATTTGGGCAAATATATTGCGCAATCTTTCTTGGAAAGGCAATTTGTCGCAATCATATACGCCTGCCTGTATCTCACCATAAATACCAAATCCGCCCCCATTCTCTCTTCTTATTTTTGCTGCTGTTTCTTTCAACCGTTTATTGAAACGGTTCAGTTCGGATTTGAATATCTTTTCGGCATACTTGGTGCAATCATTCTTGCGGAGCATTTCTTCCATTTCGTTGAAGGCGTTAATGTACGCTTCTTTGAATTGGGCGGCTACCTTACCAGTGAATCCCATAGCCAAAAAGGTGAAACCATCACGGGTTAAATAGTACAATGGTCTTTTTTCACCTTTTTTATCAACATATTCAACGGGCGCAAAATTGCGCTGGTTAAATAACTCACTACAATCCAATGATTTAATAGCCCTTAGTACATCTTTATGTGCTTTGCCAAAATACTTGGCAACCACCAATGAAGAGGTTACCGCTTGTCCATCTCTTACTTCAATCAAATCAATTTCACATGAAGAAGAATTTTCCATTTTAATAATTTCCGTTCTCATATTCGTTCCTATTTTACGTGTTTATACTATCTTTACGACTAAATTCGTAGTGCGCATAATCGCATTATGTGTTTATACTATTTTGAGTGCATTGCCTGTGAAGGTGGTGTGCTCTTTGCTTACCACTGTTTTACCTGTTCTTTCAATTCATCATATTTGCCGTTCATCAGCATTTCAACTTCACGATGAAAGTTTATATCAGTCAGACGAAACTCTACTAAAGCACGCTTGTAAGCGTCACCCTTTTGATGAGTATTAATAAGGCGCATCATCTGTGTGCTATCCAAACCATAACCATTTTTACGATTAAGGTTTGTTGCTCTACGTATATCGCTTTCTCTTAATTGGATTGTTGCCATAATTAAGCTATCTTTATAAGGTTGAACTTCTTGAATGAACGAAATTCGTTCTTCTCACAATCGTAGTAAGTAAACAGATTCTCGTTAGACTTGCGACCTGTACCTTTTACATTATTAGCTATCACTTCATCACGTAACGTACCAAACGCCTGTCTGATTTCACCGCTCACTTTCTGATAGAAGAACTGAACCGTTCTTTTTTTCATCTGTGCTTTCAGTTTCAGAAGCAACCAGCTTCTTTTTAGACACTCTGAAAAACTCTCACCTGTGATTCTGAACATACGCCAAGCTTCTTGCATTACCTCTTTCATCTGACTTCTAAACTTTGTGCTCATACTACTTATATTTTATGTGTTAATACTCTATTCGCTTACTTTGATGATGCAAACATACTACTTTAATAGTATAATTCAAAAAGAAAAGAACTATTCAATTAGTATATTAACCTTATTTAATACTATTATAATAGTACAACACGCAAAGAAACGTACCTTTGTATAAAATTAAAGTACACGATTATGAATCTAAGAATTACCGAACACTGCAAAATGCAAGGCATCACTTTACAGGAATTAGCTGATAAAATGGGGGTAGCCCGTTCGACATTAGCTAATACATTATCAAAAGGCAATCCTACCATTGAAACCCTATCCAAAATAGCGGATGCTCTCGGAGTTGAAGTAACAGACCTATTTGAAAAATCTTCCGACGAAGTTATAGGAGCTGTCCGCATAGGTGACAGCACTCACGTTATCAACAGTAAGGATGATATTAAGAAATTAGCAGAGAATTTATAACATATACGAACATCTACAATCTTTTTATTGTTTTTAAAATAAAAAAAAGAGCCCTTTAAGTATAATACCACTATAAATGACTACATTTGCTAATTAGTTACTTTCTATTTAAAAAAGTAACTCTAACTAATTGATATATGGCACATCTAATCGTAAACAATTTTGGAGCAATAAAATATGCAGATATAGAAATAAAGAAATATAACTTCTTTATAGGGCATACGTCTAGCGGAAAAAGTACTATTGCTAAACTTCTTGCAATATTTAACAATTCCGTTTTTTGGAGTATTAAAGAAGGGAATTTCAATGGTTTTTCCGCTTTACTAGACAAATATAATATCAATTTTGAGTTTACACCTGCAACTCTTATTCATTATAGGAATGATAAATATTATTGGGAAATAGGACTAAATAAATTCCATAGTAATTATGAAGATGCAGATTTAATGGAAATGGCTAATACCTCAAAGTCATATGATTTTATTTTAAAATTTATAGAAAAAAAAGAGAACAATCTTGCATTTAAAAAATTCATCAAAAGCCTTAAAAATCTTTTAGATTTAAAAGATAAGGATATGGTCGAATTCATTAAACCGGCTTTAGTCGGGCTTCTTTATGAAGAATGTATACCCGTATATATTCCAGCTGAAAGGTTATTGATTTCAACATTTTCTAATAGTATATTCTCTTTACTTCAAGCAGGAGCTAGCATTCCTGATTGTATAAAGGATTTTGGTAGTTTATATGAAAAGGCTAGAATTCAATACAATAATATCAACATAAATATTCTTAATATTAAAGTATCATTCAATAACAATGGTGACACAGTATATCTAATGAATGAAGACAAAGAAGTAAAGCTATCTCAAACTTCTAGTGGAATTCAATCAATCATTCCCCTATGGATTGTATTTAACCAATATGTTGAAAGCAAGAAAAAACAAATGTTAGTTATAGAAGAACCAGAATTAAATTTATTCCCTTCTACTCAACATTTCCTAATTGATTGGATTATGAGAAAAATGAGAAAATCAAATGGAAGTATTGTGATTACAACACACAGCCCTTATGTATTATCAGTAGTAGATAATTTAATATTAGCACAAGAAGTAATAAAGAAAAGCAACAACAAAAAACTTGTTTTATCTAAAATAAAAGAGCTCATTCCCTCAATAGCTCTAATTGATTTTGATGATGTATCTTCTTATTTCTTTCATTCAAATGGAACTGTTAAAGACATAAGAGATACTGACATTAAATCTTTAGGCGCAGAATATATTGACGAAGCGTCCAACGAATTAGGACATATTTTTGATGAACTTTGTAATATCGGAAGAGATGGGTTGTAAATGCTTTGAAAGAAAAACTCAATTCACGGACACTACATCTTTTGATGACAAATATAAGTTATCTAAATGTAGATGTACTTCACGTTTCACTGTTAGCGAGAATAAAAGTAAATTCACTATTGTATCTAAGCAGGTTTCTGAAATTGACAAAATAAAAATTGACGGTTATTTTGACAGTTCATCGGAACATAGAAAGTGTGACTATTTATTTGTATATACACCTGCTTCGCCTTCTAATTGTATTTATATTTTTGTAGAACTAAAGGGAACAGATATAGCACACGCTGTAACACAAATTGGCAATACAGTGAACTTATTCTACAATCAAGGATATTTAAAAGATAAAAAAGTCATAGGAGCTATTGTTAGTTCACGGCATCCATCAAACGATGGTACGTACCGCAAGGCAAAACAAACTCTAGAAAAATCACTTTCATCAAAAATAAAAGATTTTCGTATAGAAAAAAAGAATAAAGAAATGACTTACGATCCTACTCATGATAAAGTTATTTAGTTAAAGCCGGATTCCTCCGGCTTTGCCTTTTTATTTCTTTTTCCTACGATTCGCCAATTCCTTTCCACTGATTTTATTCACCCTTTCACCATAACAGACATGAAGTTTATCCTTTTGCATGATAATTAAGTTTCTATATGGTATGTCATAAACCACTTCCTTGTAAGACAGATGCAAATTTTCCATGAACGTTGCAATCTGTCCGAGTAGGCAATCGTTTCCGATTACTTCTGTTTTGCTATCAGACTTGCTACGTTCTTCGCTAAAACTGATAGCTTGGTAAAATTTTCAACAGAGATTAATGAATAAGCCTCACTAACCGCGTCCACAAGTTCATCAAATGTACCATGGGACAACTCATCGAATAGTCTGTCATTTCCTTGTACAAGCCATGAGAAAGCATGTGCAAGCTTTTCAGAGTCATTAATACTTTTAATCACATCACGCACTGTCTGTTCATCGCCAAAATCAGAAAGGAACATACCAGCACCAGCCAGCTTATGTACCGTCGGCGGAAAAACAGTGTAACACTTACCACTAACCGTAACATTCACGAAATCCGCTCCGATTATCGAGGCCGAAACAATCTGTGCACCTTTATTCATGCTTTTAATTTTAAGAGGGACAGAATATCCGCCCCTCTATCATTCTATTTTTTTACCTTATGCTTCAGGGGTTAATGCCTTTACTTCTGTTTCGTCGAAATTGTATTCAGAAGAAACATTTTCAACTACCGGTTCTTGAACCAATCCTTTGACAGCGATAGCAATCGCTTTGTCTGTATTGGCTTCACGAGCCACAATCTGACAGTTCGGGAATATAAACCAAACATCATCATTGGTAAGACAAAAAAGAGCCTTATTGATGACAACTTTCCCTGTAGCACGTTTCCAGCCGACAAGACTGTCTTTATCAGCTCCATCACCACCTTTCTTAATAGCTTCACCACCCATCAGTTCCGCTTTTGTCTTATAGTCATACTGACCAATAGAAAAAGAAGGGGATAACTCCCCGGGAGTAGTATCATATCGGTACGTCTGACCGGTCAACTGATTTTTATAACCTGTGACAGAAGCTTCCGTTTCTTCAATCTGCCACGTTTCCCCATGTACGTTCTTAACTTCATCCTTTGCAGTGATAGCCGTTTGGATTAGAGTCTTGGCGATTTCGGGGGTGATGTCTGCCGTAATCTTAGAGGTGTCGGCAAACAAGATTCTCTTAATTCCTACTGCTGAAATCATAATCTTATAGTTTTACATTTAATACTTCAAATAAAATTCTCACATTCACATAGTGGCACTTCAAAGCCGTGTCCGCTTCCGCTCCGATTGATTCGATAGAGTAACGATAGGTTGTGCCGTCATAGGTGTTTACCACATCGTCAAACAGCTTGTTTGCTTGCCTTTCAAGCTCATTCAGACGGATGGTGTTCGCTTCATTCTCGCTCAAATCGGG
>ENA-OWPN01000205-OWPN01000205.1-human-gut-metagenome-genome-assembly--contig:-NODE-205-length-102307-cov-5.189561_pt1 | contig 102307 bp, 75 predicted proteins | sample MGYA00248266_ERZ651850 | MGnify/ENA primary metagenome ERZ651850 (study PRJEB26924, sample SAMEA4378296) | human gut metagenome | biome: human gut; feature: human-associated habitat; material: faeces... | reverse complement strand
TTATGCAGCTATTAATCCTGTACCAAAAAGTTGCATTTATAACTTGAACTCAAGTTTTAAATCGTTTGTCTTCCCTATCCTTTCCGGTTCAAACCGGTTAATAAGGAGAGAATTCATGCCATGCTAACGGGACTGCCACCCTATTGGCAGAGTCTTGCCATGCCTGTCATCGTCATGACATTCCTGTACTATAAGCAGATAATACAAGTTTCTTTATACCTTTGTTTTCAGTAACTCCTCCAACTTAATCAATTCATCCCTGAACTGGGCCGCTTCGATAAAATCGAGTTTCTTAGCTGCTTCCGTCATTTGCTTCTTCGTACGGTCGATCGCTTTTTCAAGCTGCGGACGAGTCATATACTTCACTACCGGATCGGCAACCAGGTTTGGTTCCGGTTCGACATACGCATAAGGTTCGGCTGTTGCCGGTTGCTTTTCACCCAACAAAGAAACAGAGGTCTTGATAACCTGTCTCGGGGTAATGCCATGCTTTTCGTTGTAGGCAAGCTGTTTCTCCCTGCGACGGGTCGTCTCATCCATGGTCAGTTGCATACTGGCTGTTATCTTATCTGCATAAAAGATTACTTTTCCGTTCACATTACGGGCGGCACGTCCGGCTGTCTGTGTCAGGGACCGATGGGAACGAAGGAAACCTTCCTTATCCGCATCCAGGATAGCGACCAAAGAGACTTCCGGCAAATCCAGCCCTTCACGAAGCAAGTTCACCCCGATCAGCACATCGAACAACCCCTTCCGCAGATCGTCCATGATCTGGATACGCTCCAGGGTGTCTACATCGCTATGGATATAATTACAACGTATTCCCATCCGGGTCAGATAAGCGGTCAGTTCTTCCGCCATGCGTTTGGTCAGGGTCGTTACCAGGACACGTTCATCTTTGGCTGAACGCTGTGTGATCTCTTCCATCAGGTCGTCGATCTGATTCAATGTCGGACGAACCTCAATGACCGGATCGAGCAATCCGGTCGGACGGATCACCTGGTCGACAACGATTCCCTCACTCTTCTCCAACTCATAATCAGCCGGTGTCGCACTGACATAAATGGCCAGCGGAGTCAGCGATTCGAACTCATCGAACATAAGCGGACGGTTATCCATCGCCGCCGGCAGACGGAAACCATATTCCACCAAATTCTTCTTTCGGGAATAATCACCTCCGTACATAGCACGTATCTGAGGTATCGTCACATGGCTTTCATCGACCACCAACAGAAAGTCTTTCGGGAAATAATCGAGCAGGCAATAAGGGCGCTCACCAGCCATACGTCCGTCGAAATAGCGGGAGTAATTCTCGATACCCGAACAATGCCCCAGTTCGCGGATCATCTCCAGGTCGAAAGTGACACGTTCGTACAAGCGCTTCGCTTCATAGTGCTTGCCGATCTCTTTCAGGAAATTCACCTGCGTACCGAGGTCGACATCGATCTGCCCGATCGCCGCATTGATGCGCTCCTGTGTAGTAACAAACAAGTTGGTCGGATAGATATTCAGTTCATCCTGTTCATCTATCTCCTGCCCTGTCTTCGGATCGAAAGAAGACAAACGGTCAATCTCATCTCCCCAAAACTCGATGCGATAAGCCACACCGTCAAACGATTCGATGGCGGGGAAAATATCAACCGTATCGCCGTTCACACGAAAACAACCGCTGTTAAACTCCAGTTTGTTGTTCACATATAAAGCGTCCACAAACCGGCGCAACAGTTTGTCGCGGTCGATCTGCATCCCCTTTTCCAAATGCGTCACCTTCTCGGCAAATGCCGTCGGGTCCGCCATACCGTACAGGCAGGAGACAGAAGAGACCACGATCACATCTTTCCGTCCCGACAACAAAGAAGCGGTGGTACGGAGACGCAGTTTGTCTATCTCTTCGTTGATCTGCAAATCCTTTTCGATATAGGTATCCGTAGAAGGCAGGTAGGCCTCCGGTTGGTAATAATCGTAATAGGAAACGAAATACTCTACGGCATTATTCGGGAAAAAGGCTTTGAACTCGCTATATAGCTGCGCGGCAAGTGTTTTGTTATGACTTAGGATCAGAGTCGGTTTCTGCACCTCCTTGATCACATTGGCAATAGTAAATGTCTTTCCCGAACCTGTCACTCCAAGCAGTGTCTGGAAAGGCACACCACTCTGAATGCCTTCCGAAAGAGCCGCTATTGCTTCCGGCTGATCCCCCGTCGGGCTGAATGGTGAAGATAACTCGAAATTCATTATTCGTATAGTCCTTTTTTAGGTATAACTATCCAGAGTATCAGATAAGCGATTACCCCGGAAAACACAGTAAATATACTCAACAGGATATAACCGACGCGTACCAGTGTCGGATCCCAGCCAAAGTAATCGGCTATGCCACCGCATACTCCGGCAATCATTCCGTTATTCGAACGATAAAGTCTTCTTGGTGCTTCTTCCATGATGCTCTATTTTATTTTGTTTTTGTAAAGATACTATTTAATCTGTATAGCTGAAAAAATCGGGTTATAAATTGAACCAGTAATTCATCTTCAGCATAAATGTATTGGTAGCCGGAAGTCCGAACATACGGTCCAGGTTATTCCCCCAGCCCCCTATCCTACGGCTCTCCTGATTGGACATGCGGTGTTCCCAGACAAAATACAAGGTAGAACCCGGCAAGTATTCCCAGCGCGCCACCAGGTTGGAACGGAATTCGTTAAAGCTGAAATCGGGATTCTTAAAGGAAGCCTCACGACCTTTTCTCTTTATATGATAGGTTCCGTCAGCAAAACTAAGTTCGTCTCTAGAAAAGACATGGAAACGTTTGTCATAAGTAGGAGACTTCGTATCGGCAGCCTCTTTAAAATCACTGAACTTCGCTGTCGAAGTAAACGGCGAACCGTAGAACTGAATAGATATATCCGGTGTCACGTTCACCTGTAAACGCATCGTTACCCCATATGTCTTCTGATCCATATGCCCCATCAGATAGACCGGTGAAGAATTATGCCGGTCAGATGAAGCAGCCGACGATTTCAATGTACCGACATACTGCATATCGTCCGTATTCCAGGCATAATCCACCTGTCCCGACAAATAGACATGGTTACCTAAACGGAAAGTAAGGCTCGGCATCAATGTATTAAAACGATTATAGCCGTCCAGGTTGTGATTTCCTTCATATTTCAGCATGAACATCATCCGCTGGGCTTTGTCCGTATTCACTTTGACCGAAGTCTGGAAATAAGGGTTCAGCCGCATGTCGGGACCACCGCGAAGCAGACGGCTGTCCAGGCGGTTCCAAACGAATGTTTCCTTCATATCCACCTCATAACGTTTCATCGTCATGCTTTGCCAACGGAGGGCTACATCATTACTGAAAGGCGTTCCGCCATAATTCCACTGATTCTTCTGCGTCAGCGTAAACGCATTATACCGAAAATGTTTCCAAATATCCGTCTGCCGGAAAACGATCTCGGTTTCATTCGTCCGGTTATCGGCTTCCTTCATATATCCCATATCATTCAGGTCGAAACCGGGAGACGACCAGCTGAATGTTTCGGAAAAAGCCCATTTGGCATTTCCTTTACGACCGGCTTTCACATAGCCGCCCGTACCGTTCAGGGAGCGGCGGTTCGGATCTACTCCCAAATAATCTGAGGCGGATTCCCGCTGATAATAATGAACAGGGTTCGTTTGCAAAATGGAGATCGCCTCCTTGCTGCCGTTCAGAGAACTGAACATTCCCTTTACATCTATATAATAAAGACGGTTATTGAAATACTGCGTAAAATCGATCCCGGCTGTAAACGCATTGCGCACCATAAAATCTTCCAGATAAGGTTGATCGAGCGCACGATTGACTGAAGTCAGCATTCCGCCCAGCAAGCTATTGCCTTTCCAGTTCTTCTGGACACGTGCCACCGTATAATTGGTCAGAGGCTCCACGACTTCGACATCCTCCAGTCCGTTACGGGTCACTTTCGCAGAAGAGCGGGCTGTTACACTTTGGACGACACCCAAAGTCACTCCGTGCCTGTTCGTTCCCGTCAGTTTCAAAGCACCTATGATCGGCACATTGTCTTTAGTGTCAGCGAAACTGTTTATATTATCAATTCCTTGCGGAGTATAAGACGGTGCGGCACCGATACGACGGGTATAGAACATCATATCGCTTCCGTTGGCGAAATCCAGGATATGTTTTCCCTCCAGGAAGAAAGGACGCTTTTCGTCATAAAAGGTTTCATAAGCGGTCAGATTCATCACTGACGGGTCCAGTTCCACCTGTCCGTAATCAGGATTGATCGTCAGGTCCAACGTGAAATCGGAAAGGGCAAATTTGGCATCCAACCCGACGTTTCCTCCCCAACTATGTCCTTTCTGATAAGGACTGCCGGGGATCTTCGGTTCATTCCGGTATTTGCCCATGACATAAGGAAGAAATTCTATTCCGCGCGGTTTCGGCAGATCAGTCATTCCGTGCATTTCGCCGAAAGAGAAGACATGACCGTTATTCTTCAACGGGATCATACTCCAGTTCTGCACTTCGTTGTTCCGGCGGATGATACGACGGACATGAAGTCCCCATATCCCATCGTCCGAAAGCTGGTTATAACGCAACTGGCTGAACGGGATACGCAACTCAGCCGTCCAGCTCGAATCTGGCAGGTTGATATGTGTCTTTCCTTCCCATACGGCATTCCAGCTCAGATTGACATTCAGTTTATCGGTAACGACCAGGTCAGTCTTGTTTCCACCCAGGTTGATATTAAATTCCGGGGCTGCCCGATAATCATGATAAGTATCGAAAGCCACACTGATAAGGTCTCCCATGCTATTATCGTCGCGGTTGCCGATAAAACGGATCATCTTTTCCGGATGGATATCTTTACAATAGACACCGACATAGATGTATTTATTATCGTAAAACAGTTTTACCCGGGTGGGAGAATCCGGTATTTTCCGTTCATAAGGAATGATCTGGACGAAACAATCGGACCATTCTCCCTGTTTCATCCAGAAATCTTCATCCAGGCGTCCGTCCATGACCGGCTTTGTCCCGGTCACCTTCGTTATATTGTAAACCCGTTTATAAGCCTTATCAAAGGGGACAATAGAATCCTGCTGTGCCTTACAAAAAGCACAGGAAAACAACATGAAGGCAACAAGGGACAATCGGTATTTCATTCTTCTATTTACAGGTAAGCTGATACTTTTTTACGATCCGTCTCCACTGTTTCAAATTCCGAAGAAACGATGCTGCTGCCCATCGGGACATTTTCATTCCGGTACTCCATCTTGCTATAGACAATGCTGCGGGCAGATGTATGAAATTCCTTCGCTCCGGTTTCCGCTTCAATCTGTGCGATGTTATTTTCACGCACACCGCAACCAGGCATAATAATTATACGTCCGTCGGCACGTTTTACCAGTTCGGCGATCAGAGGAATGCCTCTCACTGCATCCGACTGCTGGCCGGAAGTAAGGATACGGTCGCAGCCCAGTTCTATCAGTTGTTCCAAGGCGGCAAACGGATCACGGCAGACATCAAAAGCACGGTGACAGGTTACGGACAACGGTTTGGCTGCTTCTATCAGTTTCCGCATCAGAGGGACATCGATATCTCCTTCTTTCGTCAGACACCCGAAGACAACGCCATGTACTTTCAGTTGTTTACACAGTTCGATATCCAGCAACATAGAGTCTATCTCTGCCGGAGTATACAGAAAGTCACCGCCACGCGGACGAATGATCACATTTATATCGATAGAAGAAGTTAATGCCTGTGCTGTCTTGATCTCACCATAGCTGGGAGTCGTTCCCCCTTCAGGTATTCCTGCACAAAGTTCCACACGTTTAGCGCCTCCGGCTTCTGCCTCTACACAACTTTGTGCCGAGTTGGCACAGATCTCGATTATTCGGGTCGGTTTCATATATATTCTTTATTATGTTTGTTTTTTATCAAACACAAAGATAAGGATTATATTTGAATCAAGATTTACAAATCATACGGACATGAGACAGTTGTGTAAGTATTATGACTACATTTGCGTTCACTAAAGCAGCAAGACGATGAACTCAGAAAAACTAAAAGGACATATACTGATTCTGATAGCGAATATATTGTTCGCTATCAATATGCCCATTTCAAAATATCTGTTACCGGCACATGTGCAGCCCGAAGCGCTCACCATCATGCGAATGGGATCTGCCTGTCTGCTGTTTTGGGCAGCTTCCTTGTTTATGAAACGGGAGAAAGTCACGATGAAAGACCTCGGCATGCTTTTCGTCTGCGCTCTTTGCGGCGTAGGTTTCAATCAGGGATTATTTATCGTGGGACTGAACCGGACCTCTCCGGTCGATGCGTCCATCATTGCGACAGCCGTTCCGATCTTCGTCATGCTCCTAGCTGCCGTTATCCTAAAGGAACCGATCACGAAAATGAAGGCATTCGGCGTATTATTAGGATGTACAGGTGGCATCTCGCTGATCCTGGCTTCCACCCATGCAACCGGACAGGTCAGTAGTCTGGATGGTAACCTGATGATAATCACGAGTGGCATTATCTATTCTATCTATCTGGTTTTGTCGAAACCATTGAGTCTGCGCTATTCCGCCGTGACCATGATGAAATGGATGTTCCTCTTCTCTACACTCGTTTTACTGCCTTTCACATATCAGCATGTACTCGACACACCGGCTTTTCAGCGGGAAGTGTTCGACCTAAAAGAACTGGGAGCTATCAGTTTCGTACTGATCGGGGCTACGTTTATTCCTTATTTACTCATTCCCATGTCATTGAAACGCATCCGCCCTACCACGGTGAGTATGTATAATTATGTGCAACCGATCATCGCTTCGCTGATCGCCGTCATGGTGGGACAAGACACTTTCTCATTACAAAAAGGAGTATCGGCAGTCCTTGTTTTTGTCGGGGTTTACCTGGTTACACAAAGTAAAAGCCGGGCTGATTTGGAAAAAGTAAGTCGTTGAAAAAGCTTTTGCACAAACTTGTTAATCATACTTCTAAACAAAACCTTTATATATTTTATTTGTTCTAAGCAGTAAAATATACGTTAAAACTATGGATAGTGTAAGTACCTCGAAGAAAACATCCAATAAAAGTATGATATGGCTTATTGCCATATTGGTTATCGCCGTCATTATTGCCTTTTTATGGTGGTGGAACTACCGCAAATATATCTCGACCGACGATGCAAACCTCGACAGTTTCCGGGTTAGCGTTGCGGCGCAAGTCATGGCTCCGATGCTTAAACAGTATGCCTGGGAAGGCGATACGGTGAAAGCCGGTACGATCCTGGCCGAACTGGATAGCAGCACGGTTGTTGCTCAATTGCAGGAAGCTGTTGCACGCCGGGAGGAAATGGTTGCCAACCTGAAACTGGATAAAGAGAATCTCAACACGGCGATCAAGAACCTGAGCCTGGCAGAGATCGACTATCATCAGGCTGAAGTAAACTACCGCCGCGACAAAAAGTTATACGGAAGTGATGCTGTTTCGCAAGAGACATTCCAGAATACGGAAGATACCTATAAAAGTGCCGCCATAAAAGTGGATGTTGCCAAAGATCAAATCAAGATATCGCAAGCACGGATCGCCGCCGGAGAAGCAGCTATCGTTTCGGCAAATGCCGCTATCGAGTCCACCCGCGTATCCCTGGGATATTACCGGATCACGGCTCCGGTCGACGGGGTGATAGCGAAACGCTGGTCGCTGCCCGGCGATATCATCCAACCGGGACAAACGCTTTTCACCATCAACGAAGGTAAAGACCTGTGGGTTGCCGTCTATCTCGAAGAGACTAAATTCGACCACATCAGGATGGGACAACCGGCAATCTTCACGCTCGACGCCTTCCCCGACCTGACTTTCTCCGGAAAGATTTTCTATATAGGTACGAATACGGCCTCGGAGTTTTCGCTTATCCCTCCCAACAATGCTTCGGGCAATTATACGAAAGTGGCACAACGTATCCCTCTGAAAATATCCATCGACAAGGCCGTAGGAAAAAAAGACAAAGTAGAAAAGCCGAAACTTGTCTCCGGAATGTCAGCAACCGTTAAAATCGAAAAGGAAAAGTCAAAGTGATGGACAAGACGGATAACACAAGCAACAGTTCGTATAAATGGCTGGTACTGGGCAATATTATGATCGGTACATTCATGGCTGTGCTCGACTCGACCGTTGTCAATACCGGGCTGCCTGCCATTATGGGTACGCTCGGGGCAAGTATCAATACGGCCGAATGGGTGCTTACCGGTTATATGCTGGCAATCGCCAGTATCCTTCCGGCAGCAGCCTGGTTATCCGACCGCTTCGGATATAAAAAGATTTATTTCCTCTCCTTGTTGATCTTCACTTTCGGCTCGTTCATGTGCGGCAACTCCACCTCTATTGAGGAATTAATCTTCTGGCGCGTGATCGAAGGACTCGGCTGCGGGGCTATCATGCCGGTGGGTATGGCTATCGTGAGCAATGTATTCCCTCCCGAACAACGAGGGATGGCACTGGGGTTCTGGGCGATCGCTTCGGCAGCATCAGTATCGTTCGGCCCGTCTATCGGGGGTTACCTGGTAGATAATATGAACTGGAACTATATATTTTATGTAAACGTTCCGGTCGGGGCACTGGCCTTGTTCTTTACGGCTATTTTGCAGAAAGAGTATAAAGCACAGACGGTACAGCCTTTCGACATACCGGGATTTATTACATCAGCTATCTTCCTTCCTTTATTTATGTATGGCCTGTCGGAAGTCAACTCGTCGACCAACACACAGGGGTGGAACAGTCCGACAGTATTAGGTTCCATGTGGGTATCGGCTATCATGTTTATTCTGTTCATCTACTTCGAACTGACTGTGAAATATCCGCTTATCAACCTGCGTATATTCAAAGATCGTAATTTTGCACTCTCCAACCTGATGATGTTCATATTCGGTATCGGAATGTTCGGAAGTACGTTCCTGATCCCTCTTTATCTGCAAAACAACCTGGGATATTCGGCGTTTCAGGCCGGTATGTTCTTTATCCCGGTGGGGATCATCCAGGGTTTCTGTTCGCCCGCCGCCGGCGCTTTAGGACAGAAGATCAACCCGAAGATACTGATTGCCGCCGGACTGATCCTAATGTCACTCAGCTTCTATCTCAACTTTTATCTTTCTTTTCTTACGGAGAAATGGTATATCATGCTGAGTCTTTACCTGCGCGGTGTCGGCATGGGAATACTTTTCACCCCGTTATTAACCTTGTCGCTGGCTAAAATCAGAGTGGATATGATGGCACAGGCATCCAGCATCACCAATATCGTCCGCCAGATGGGTGGCAGCTTCGGCGTTGCAATCTTCAGTCACATGCTTACCGGGCGTACCAGTTATCATACCCAGCGTTACAGCGAAGCCTTGAACTATACCGGAGAAGTCTACCAGCAGACCATCGACAAGCTAAGTGCTTTCGCCTCACAAACCGCCGGAGCCACCGAACAGTCTGCCCGTTCCCTGGCCGAACAACTCATAACCAAACGACTCGAACTCGAAGCATACATTGGCGGTATCAACGACGATTTCTACATCGCATTCATCGTCACAATGATTTGTATCCTCCCGGTTTTCTGGCTTCAAAGGGTGAGAAAAACAAAGTGACTCTACTTGCTTTTATCCAAACTAAAACATATCTTTGTTTCCATATAAAGTAATAAAGAATATAGCCAAATGGAAACTACCCAGGAAATCCTCAATAAATTACGCGACTATAAAGCCGCTTTTGCTGAGAAATACGGGATTGAACGTCTCGGCTTGTTCGGTAGTTGTGCCCGTGGAGAGCAGGATGACCGCAGTGATATTGATGTGGTTATAAAAATGCAGAAGCCCAGTTATTTCACACATTTCTATATCCGGGAAGACCTGGAGAATTTATTCAGAAACAAAGTCGATGTTATAACTTTACATGAAAACCAAACCGCCGCTTTTCGCCAAAATGTAGAACGAGATATAATCTATATCTGATATCTATTTAGTAATCCCTTACACCCTTTTTCCTGTCAACTTTCCACTATTTTATCACTTTCTACTGAAAAAATGCTTGCATTTGAAAAATAATGTGTAATATTGCCCCTGCAATAAGATATGAAAACTAGAAAAAGAAAAGAATGATTGCAGGTATAGCATATTATACATGGGCATTGATGACCCCTTGGGGGGTTAGAATTTACAAATAAACAAGCGCAGCGGCCACGTCCTGCATTGTTGCAATCATTTGTATTGCATCCTTTATGCCGGTTCCATCCGGTTCTTATTATCAATTAATTTAGTTACAAATAAATTGTCAATTGTCAACCGTCAATTGTCAACTAAAATAATACATACCGATGAAAGTATTGAAATTCGGCGGAACGTCCGTAGGTTCCGTGAATAGTATTCTGAGTGTAAAAAAGATAGTAGAGGCTATTGAAGAGCCTGTAATCGTTGTCGTTTCTGCTTTGGGCGGCATTACCGACAAACTGCTGGCAACATCTGCCATGGCAGCCAAAGGGGATGTTGGATACGAGAGAGAATTCTCCGAAATCATAACACGTCACCTGGACGTGATCCAGGGAGTTATTCCGGACAAGATGAAACGCATCGAGGTACAGAAGAAAGTGATGAGCCTGCTGGACGAACTGGGAAATATCTTCAAAGGTGTGTACCTGATCAATGATCTGTCGGTCAAGACATCCGATACGATCGTCAGCTATGGGGAACGCATCTCTTCTTTGATCGTATCCAATGTGATCGAAGATGCCAAATTGTTCGATTCACGGAAGTTCATTAAAACAGTCAAACAGTTCAACAAGCATACTGTAGATTTTGAGAAAACCAACCAATTGATCAAAGAGACATTCAATCCGCTGCCGAAAGTTTCGCTCGTACCCGGATTTATCTCTTCGAGCACGGAAAACGGAGAAGTAACAAATCTGGGACGCGGAGGTTCTGACTATACCGCTTCTATTTTGGCTACCGCCCTCGATGCTTCCGTCCTGGAAATCTGGACGGATGTGGACGGCTTTATGACAGCCGACCCACGTGTGATCAGTTCGGCATACGTTATCGACCGGCTGACATTTACCGAAGCCATGGAGTTGTGTAACTTCGGTGCCAAAGTGATCTATCCGCCGACGATCTATCCGGTTTATCATAAAAATATACCTATCCGCATCCTGAATACATTTAATCCGGAAGCACCGGGTACTTATATTTCCAAAGAAAAAGTAAAGGAAGAAGGAAAAGCCATTATCAAAGGTATTTCTTCTATCAATGATACCTGTCTGATTACCGTACAAGGTTTGGGTATGGTCGGTGTGATCGGTGTCAACTACCGTATCTTTAAAACACTGGCTAAAAACGGTATCAGTGTATTTATGGTATCACAGGCTAGTTCTGAGAACAATACGACTTTCGCTGTCCGTAATGCGGATGCAGACCTGGCAGTAGAGGTTCTGAATGAGGAGTTTGCCCTCGAACGTGCCCAGGGAGATATGAATGATACGGTTGCCGAGAAAGACCTGGCAACAGTCGCTATCGTCGGAGAAAACATGAAACGTACACCTGGTATCGCCGGCAGACTGTTCGGTACACTGGGTAGTGCAGGTATCAGCGTAATCGCTTGTGCGCAGGGAGCTTCCGAAACAAATATATCTTTCGTTATCAAGCTCAAATATCTGCGTAAGGCGTTAAACTCTATCCACGACTCCTTTTTTCTGTCACAGTATAAGGTTTTGAACCTGTTTATTGCAGGAGTAGGAACAGTCGGTGGCAATCTGCTGGAACAGATACGTATCCAGCAACCTAAGCTAATGGAGCAAAACGGTCTAAAGCTGAATGTCGTAGGTATCGCCAACAGTAAACGGGCCCTTTTCCTGCGCGAAGGTCTGAATCTGGAAAACTGTATCGAAGAACTGAAAAAGAACGGCGAAGAAAGTTCACCCGAACATCTGAGAGACGAGATCGTAAAGATGAATATCTTTAACTCCGTATTCGTGGATTGTACGGCAACTCCGGCTGTATCCGACTTATATGAAACTTTGCTATATAATAACGTTTCAGTAGTCGCAGCCAATAAGATCGCAGCTTCTTCTTCTTATAGCAATTATATCAAACTAAAAGAAACAGCCCGTCATCGCGGTATCAAGTTCTTGTTTGAAACAAATGTGGGAGCCGGACTTCCTATCATTAACACGATGAACGACCTGAGAAACAGCGGTGACCATATCCTGAAGCTGGAAGCCGTACTTTCGGGTACATTAAATTATATATTCAATACGCTCAGTGCGGATATACCTTTCAGTAAAGCGATCCAGATGGCAAAAGAAGAAGGTTATTCGGAGCCGGATCCTCGCATCGACCTGAGTGGCAAGGATGTATTACGTAAATTGGTTATCCTGGCTCGTGAAGCCGGTTATAAAGTAGAACAGGAAGATGTAAAACGCAACCTGTTCGTTCCGGATAAATATTTCGCAGGTTCGCTTGACGATTTTTGGTGTAATGTAAAGGAACTGGATGCCGGATTTGAAAGTAAACGTCAGCAACTGGAAGCCGAAGGGAAACGTTTCCGTTTCGTTGCAAAGATGGAAAAAGGAGCCTGCGAAATCGGTTTGCAGGAAGTGGATAGCCACCATCCGTTCTACGAACTGGAAGGCAGCAACAACATTATTATGATCTCTACCGAAAGATACCACGAGTATCCTATGATAATAAAAGGCTATGGAGCCGGAGCCGATGTGACGGCGGCAGGCGTTTTCGCCGATATCATATCAATTGCTAACATTCGATAAATCCGAAGATGATTAAATTATAGCCACATTCCGGTAACCTTATTAAACAAAGGTTATCGGAATAGGTTATTGTTTTTCCACACCTTCTTTAATTCTCAATAAAGATGAAAAGTATTATTATTTTAGGAGACGGAATGGCAGATGAGCCAATCGAGGCATTAGGAGGCAAAACCCCTATGCAATATGCAGACACTCCCTATATGGACAAACTGGCTGCCCTGGGAGTAACCGGACAAATGAAAACCGTCGCCGACGGATTCCACCCGGGAAGCGAAGTTGCCAATATGGCCGTACTCGGATACGACCTGCCTAAAGTATATGAAGGACGCGGCGTACTGGAAGCAGCAAGCATCGGCGTTACCTTACAACCGGGTGAGATGGCCATGCGTTGTAACCTTATTTGTGTTGAAGGAGAGATCCTGAAGAATCATTCCGCCGGACATATCTCTACAGAAGAAGCCGACGAACTAATCCAATGCCTCAACGAAAAGCTGGGTTCCGATAGAGTTAAGTTCTATACCGGCGTTTCATACCGTCACCTGCTGGTCATCAAGAATGGTGACAAACGATTGGATTGTACACCTCCTCACGATGTTCCCCTCCACCCTTTCCGTCCACTAATGATCCAGCCGGAAGTGCCGGAAGCAAAAGAGACAGCCGACCTGTTGAATGACCTGATTCTGAAATCGCAGGAGATACTGAAAGATCATCCGGTCAACCTGAAGCGTATAGCGGCAGGAAAAGATCCGGCAAACAGCATCTGGCCCTGGTCTCCCGGTTACCGCCCTGCCATGCAGACCATGCAGGAAATGTACGGATTCGGAAAAGGCTCCGTAATTTCGGCAGTGGACTTAATACGAGGTATCGGAGTTTATGCAGGTCTGGAAGTTATCACCGTAGAAGGTGCAACCGGTCTGTACGACACCAACTATGAAGGGAAAGCATATGCTGCCCTCGAAGCATTAAAAACAAATGATTTCGTTTATCTCCACGTGGAAGCGAGCGACGAAGCAGGCCACGAAGGAGATGTCGAACTGAAAATAAAAACAATCGAATATCTGGATAAACGGGCGATCCGCATCATCTACGAAGAACTACAGAAGTGGGATGAACCGGTAGCTATCGCCGTACTCCCCGATCACCCGACTCCTTGTTCGATCCGTACCCATACCAACACTCCTGTCCCTTTCCTGATCTATAAACCCGGACAGGAACCGGATACTGTCACTCGTTTCGATGAATTCAGCGTTCTGAACGGAAAATATGGCGTACTTGAAAAAGATGAATTTATAAGAGAATTATTATGAAATATTACAGCACAAACAAACAAGCTCCCCTGGCTACTCTCGAAGAAGCCGTTGTAAAAGGTCTCGCAGGAGACAAAGGGCTATATATGCCCGAGCGTATTGTCCGTCTGGATGAAGCGACAATCGACAATATGAAGAATCAGTCTTTTCACGAAATAGCCTGTACGGTAGCACAAGCTTTCTTCGGAGAAGATATTGAAACAGAAACATTGAACGAGATCGTAAAAGACACATTGGCATTCGACACACCGGTGGTAAACGTCTGTGAAAATATTTATAGCCTTGAACTGTTCCATGGTCCGACACTGGCCTTCAAAGATGTCGGCGGTCGTTTCATGGCACGCCTGCTGGGATATTTCATTAAGAAAGAGGGACTGAAGCAGGTCAATGTGTTGGTTGCCACTTCGGGAGATACCGGCAGTGCTGTAGCCAACGGATTCCTGGGCGTACCGGGTATCCATGTGTATGTGCTCTATCCGAAAGGAAAAGTAAGCCCGATCCAGGAATGCCAGTTCACAACTCTCGGACAGAACATTACAGCACTGGAAATAGACGGTACTTTCGACGATTGCCAGGCATTGGTAAAATCAGCTTTTATGGATGATGAACTGAACCGCCACATGAAGCTGACCTCTGCCAATTCGATCAATGTGGCCCGCTTCCTTCCGCAATCATTCTATTATTTTAATGCGTATGCACAATTAGATAAAATAGGCAAAGCGGATAATCTGGTGATTTCCGTTCCCAGCGGAAACTTCGGGAATATCACTGCAGGTCTTTTTGCCAATTGGATGGGATTGCCGGTAAAGCGCTTTATCGCAGCTAATAACCGCAACGACGTATTCCTCGAATACCTGAAAACCGGCGTTTACACTCCGCGTCCTTCTGTTGCAACCATAGCCAATGCTATGGATGTCGGCGATCCGAGTAATTTTGCCCGTATCATGGATCTATTCGATATCTATGGCGATAAACATCATGAAATATGCCAGCGTATCAGCGGATACCGTTTCACAGACGAAGAGATCGAACATACGATCCGGTATGTCTATAAAAACGATGGATATCTGCTCGACCCTCACGGAGCCTGTGGTTTCCAGGCTTTGATACAATATGCACTCGACACAGACGAGACCGGTCTTTTCCTGGAGACAGCTCATCCGGCGAAATTCAAAGGAACGGTTGACCATATTCTCGGTGCAGATATAGAGATCCCGAAAAAGTTGCAAGCCTTCATGCAGGGAACGAAGCAAAGCATCGAGCTAAGCAGTGATTTTGAGACATTTAAGTCTTATCTATTGGCCCAATAAAAGCATGTAAAAAAAGACCGGTCTTTTGAAATCAAAAGTCCCTTATTTTGATTTCAAAAGTCAGGACTTAACATTTCAAAAGACCTATCTTTTTTTCTACATCTACCGGATGCCTACATTACATGCTCCAAATACGCTTTTAATACCAAAGCATGATTATGGTCCGGACTCTTCGCTGCATAAAGTAATGTCACTACCGGATACTTCTTTATCTCTTCAACAAACTTTTTTACCGCATCCGAACCACTCAGTTCTTTCTTATATAATGCGGCAAACTCTTCCCATCTTTCATCGGGTGACTGATGAAACCATCCGCGTAGTTCAGGAGAAGGTGTTATGTCTTTTTCCCACACATCGTAATGAACAGCTTCTTTTTTCATGCCTCTCGGCCATAAACGATCAACAAAGATTCTATAGCCGTCCGTACTTTCCGGATCTTCATATATCCGTTTTAATCTTATTTGCGTCATACTCATTTATTCATTACATCTTCTATAATAAACAATGTTTATCGACGTATTGTTAGCATAAATTACATTCCATATTTTCTGCATTTTTTTTAAACTTTACTGCGGTTCATGGTGTTTATTAAATGCAAAACATAAAACTAAAACATTATGAGTACAACAGTAAAATCGGAACAAAAAGAAAAAGCAGCCCATACTTCAAATAAAGAGCTCGCAGCATTTATCGGAGAACTTTTCTCATTTAACAGTAGTCTTAAACTTTTCCATTGGAGCGTAACCGGAACAGGTAGTTATGCTAAACACATGGCATTGGATGAAGCGGTTGCTTCAGTACTCGATGTGATCGACCGAATTACAGAAACAACATACGCAATGGTAGGTGATCTGCAAATTACAATTCCCGAAACAAAAACTCCAAAGGACATTGTGAAACATGCATCAGACTTCTACAACTACGTAGAAAAACACAGAGACTTATTCCCTGAAGCTTTCTCACAGTCTATCATCGACGACTATCAGGAAGCAATCCAACAGTTACTTTACAGATTGGTTAGATTGCAGTAAACTGAATTTGATCCTCTACAATTATATTAAAGTTTATATAGAAAAAGGCCGTCTTCTTTAAAGGAGACAGCCTTTTCATATTTTATAGAATAACATTTACGCAATTAATCTAACGCCCACTGTTTCATCTCGTACATATCCAGATATTCCTCCCACTCCGGATCGACTTCCGTATAAATAGATATCGGAAGCAGTTCGAATGATGCCAGTGCTTCGTTCAACCGTTCACCGAAAACACGAACCGTACGGGTATAATAAACCCACACCCTCTCTCCTCCTCCGGTATAGACGCCTGTCTGAATGGCTAATTTATCCTTTTCCATCGCTTTCTGCAATGTTTCCTGAACAGTTTCCATTTTCTCTGCCAGCTCTTCAGCCGGCATACCTTTATCATCCCCTTCATACTTCCAGGTAATCTCGACACGTTCTTTGAATTTACCCGACTGAATAAACTCCGTCAACTCATCACGCCCGCTAACTGTAACCAAATGACCGGCCTCGTCTTCCGAAAGCGCAGTAAACCATTCATTGCTTAATCGCATATATATTCTTTTTTTATTGTTTATTAATTGTTTCTTCTTTCTTCCGCTTCTTCCACAACTGCCAGCTATTAAAAATATTCTGCCACAGAACATAGGAGCCCGGACCCACCGAGGAAACAGGATCCAGATAAGTATAAGCCATCCAAATAGCCAACACTGTATTCTTTTGTCCCAAAGCCTGACCGGCACTGATACGGTCTTCATAAATCGTTCCGATTCGTTTGCCCAGGTAGAACTGAAGGGCACAAGTAATAAAACCGGCTAAAGCAATCAGTATTTGTACACTTCCCGGAACGTCACTGGTCATCAGAGACTTCACCGTCTGTCCGGTAACAATAGCCAACGCCATACCCCACAAATAAAAAGCCAGATCATGAAAGCCTAACAGGAAATGATGGACTTTCGGAAGAACATACCGGAAAAACAAGGCCAGGAAAAATGGAAACAGCAGTAAAGGGAATACTTTACCCAATATTTTCAAGAAAGCAGTAAAGAAAGTGATGTCCGCATGCGGTTCCACCAACGGAAATATTAAGGGGACGGCTATTGCCGCCAATATATTAGATAATAATGTATAGGTAGTCAAACTGGAAGCACTTCCGCCCAGTTTACCCGTAATGACAGCGGCAGCCGTTGCCGTCGGACAAATAAGACATACCATAGCCGCTTCAAACACCTCCCGATAAGAACCATCCATAGGAATAAAGATCAGTAAAGCTGCTAAAGCCGATGCCGATACGACCTGAAAAAGCAATAGCCATCCATGCCAGGGGGAAGGCATCAACTCGCGCCAGTCCACTTTACAGAAAGTAAGCAGCAGTTGTGCAAAGATCAGAAAAGGGGTAATATATGCAATGAACGTATTTACAAACGGTTTTGTCGGCTCCAGAAATGTGAAGTTGGCAAATACAAAATAACCTAACGCACCGGCAAGCATTGCAATAGGCAATGTCCAGTTTTTCAGAAAATTCAGCATGAGAACTATTCTATTTTATTCCGCTGCAAACTTACAAAACATCTGTTACTTTCAGACTATAATGTCGTCGAAATCCAACAAATGCATTCCGGAATAAACTAAAAACACATAACGATCCCTTTTAAATCCCTCGCAAACTGTTTATATTCATCCGGCGTTATTCCTCCCCCTGTTGTCAGGACAACCAGATCATGCCCGTGGAATCCTTTACGATACGGTGGATGGATATGAGGATATGGATTTGCAGAAAAGCCGTTCAATTTATAAAAATGAAGTCGTTTAGCCGAAACATCATCCGTGACCGGGTCTATTTCCAACAAAAGCCTTTTAGCACAACTATCCCGCAAAGTTTTCAGGACAACACTGCCATATCCTTTTCCTCTCAGATCCGGATGGATAGCAAAATGTTCGATATATAAATAATGGGTAAATACCCAATAGGCTATGAAACCGACAAACGTTCCATCCTCTACATAAATAGCTAAATGATAAGAAGACGAAGAGAAAGCCTGCATCTGCTGTTCCTCCGTCCGCTGTTCGAAGATTGGAAAACTAATCCGATATAACTGTTCAAAATCTGTATATAAGGGAGATTGCTTATTTGTTATTCTAATCTGTTTCATCAGTCCGGCTCATTTCTTTGATAAAAAATTAGCCGAATAATTCTATCCGGCTAACTTCTATGATTTATGATAGTCTTTTTATTTGCGGAACGGAGCTTTTACCACCTGCGCTTTCAGATTACGATTACGAACCTTTACAAAAAATTCAGAACCGACCTTCGCGTATTCAGGTTTCACATATCCCATACCGACACCTTTCTTCAAGACAGGAGACATGGTTCCGGATGTTACCACACCGATCACATTATCTTCTGCATCAACGATTTCATAGCCGTGACGAGGAATGCCTTTGTCTACCAATTCAAATGCACACAGTTTACGTGTCACGCCCTCTTTCTTCTGACGTTCCAGTTCTGCACGGTTGGTAAAGTCCTTGCCATCTACAAATTTAGTGATCCAACCCAAACCGGCTTCAATCGGAGATGTCGTATCATCCAGGTCGTTACCATACAGGCAGAATCCCATTTCCAGACGAAGCGTATCGCGTGCACCCAGACCGATCGGTTTGATACCTTCCGGCTTACCGGCTTCGAAGATAGCATTCCAGATAGTCATGGCATCATCCAGGTAGAAATACAATTCGAAACCACCCGCACCGGTATAACCCGTATTGGAAATAATCACATTCTTACAACCGGCAAATTCACCTGTTACAAAAGAATAATAAGGGATGGAAGAAAGATCGACCGGAGTCAGACGCTGAAGTACTTCAACTGCTTTCGGTCCCTGTATAGCGAGCTGGGCGGTACGGTCGGAAGAGTTTTCCAGTTCTGCTCCTACTGTGTTATGGCTAACGCACCAATCCCAGTCTTTTGCGATATTACCGGCATTTACTACCAGTAAATACTTTTCCGGTTCAAAATGGTAAACCAACAGGTCATCCACAATACCTCCTTTATCGTTCGGGAAGCAAGTATACTGTGCTTTGCCTAAAGGTAAAACAGATGCGTCGTTGGAAGTAATACTCTGGATAAAAGCCAAAGCGTTCGGACCTTTCACCCAAAATTCGCCCATGTGAGATACGTCGAATACACCTACGCCATTCACAACGGTCATGTGTTCATCAATGATGCCGGTATACTCGATTGGCATGTTATAGCCGGCAAATTCGTGCATTTTTGCTCCCAATGCGATATGCACATCGGTAAACGGAGTCGTCTTCATGTTATTAATTTCGTTTAAGATTTTTGAGCTGACAGCTCGGTTATTTTTATGATTGTTTGCATACTTTTTTCCAGCGAGTTGACCGGAAGGAACTCATAACGTCCGTGGAAGTTCAGACCGCCCGCAAATATATTCGGACAAGGCAATCCCATAAACGACAGACGTGCTCCGTCCGTACCGCCACGAATCGGTTTAACCAACGGTTTGACACCGACTGCTTCCATCGCTTCGAATGCCAGGTCCACGATATGCTTCTTCGGTTCAACCACTTCACGCATATTATAATACTGGTCACGCAGTTCCAGACTCGTACTGCCCGGATGAATTTCGTTCATACGTTTCACCCACATTTCCAGCTGTTTTTTCTTCTCTTCGAACAAGGTACGTACGTGATCACGGATAATATAAGATAAAGAAGCCTCTTCTACCGTGCCCGACATATTGGTCAGATGATAGAAACCTTCATATCCTTGCGTATGTTCTGGACGTTGTGAAGCAGGCAACCAGGAAGCGAACTCAATAGCCAGCAGTGAAGCATTCAGCATCTTGTTCTTTGCATAACCCGGATGGACATTCAGCCCTTTGAAAGTGATTTTGGCAACAGCAGCATTGAAGTTTTCATATTCCAGTTCACCGATCTGTCCGCCGTCAATCGTATAGGCCCATTCGCAACCGAACTTCTCTACATCAAAATGATTGGCACCCTCTCCTATCTCTTCATCGGGAGTAAAGCCGATGCGAATCTTTCCGTGCTCAATCTCCGGATGTTCTTTCAGATACTGGATTGCTCCGATAATGGCTGCTACTCCAGCTTTATCGTCTGCTCCCAACAGGGTTTTACCGTTGGTTACAATAATATCCTGGTCCTTATAATCATTCAGTTCAGGGAACATAAGCGGAGAAAGAACGACATTTTCTTCGGCACACAATACGATATCGCCGCCTTTATAATTAACGATACGCGGAGTCACATCCTTTCCCGACATATCCGGACTGGTATCCAAATGGGCTATAAAACCGATGGTCGGTATTTTTTTATCCGTATTGGCAGGAAGGGTGGCCATCAGATAACTATTGTCATCCAAAGAAATATCTTCCAGACCTAACTCTTCCAGTTCTTTTACTAATGCTTCTGCAAATACTCGCTGTCCCGGAGTACTCGGTGTTGTACGTGTCTCTTCGTCCGATTGGGTTTCGAACGTGACATACTTCAGAAATCTATCTAATACTGTCATAAGTTATACTTTTATATTTAAAGCATAAAAGTAGATAAAGAGCAACGAATAACAAAATAAATTGAATGTTACTTTTGGCTTGATCCAAAAGTAACCAAAAGATCAAGGCTACACCCGCGGAGGAAAAAGACGAAGCGGTTAAAAAAATCCGTTGTCTGAGCGCAGCGAGTTTCGGATTTTTCAGCATAGTCTTTCACCGTAACAGCGAAGTCGGTGCAGCCTTGATCTTTTGCCTACTTTTCCATCAAGGGAAAAGTAGTTAAAAACAACCATTACCATTATAGCAATGTGTACAAACACATTCCTTCGGCAAGCCGATCGAGGCGATCAAGTCTTCAACCGTATTGAATTTCAATGTTGTAATATTCAGCTTTTCACGGATACGTTCTACCAGCTGGTTATACTGTTCGGTTCCGGTTGTTGCATATTTATCCAAATCCTTTGCATCATCCCCTTCCAGTTCTTTGACAATCCGACGGGCAATCAGTTCGAGATGTGACTTGGAAGCAGAGAAACCGACAAACGGACAAGCATGCAGGATTGGAGGACATCCGATTCTCATATGTACCTCTTTCGCACCATATCCATACAATATATTCACATTATCGCGAAGCTGCGTCCCACGAACAATCGAGTCATCACAGAAAATAACACGCTTGCCATTCAAAAGATGACGATTCGGGATCAACTTCATCTTAGCTACCAAATCACGGACAGCCTGGTTGGCCGGAGTAAAACTACGTGGCCAGGTCGGTGTATATTTAACGATAGCACGACGGTAAGGAATGCCTTTTCCTTCAGCATATCCCAAAGCCATACCGATACCGGAATCAGGAATACCGGAAACAAAATCAGCATCCACTTCATCCTTTTTTGCCATCGCCAAACCACTTGCATAACGGGAAGCATCTACATTTACTCCCTCATACTCAGACACCGGATAACCGTAATAAACCCACAGGAACGAACAAACCTGCATCTTATCGTTCGGTTTACGCAACTGTGTCATCTTATCGGCAGTAAGCATTACGATCTCACCCGGTCCTACATTATATTCTATCTCGTAACCCAGGTTCGGGAAACTACAAGGTTCGCTAGATGCGGCATATGCCCCTTCCTTCTTTCCGATCAGCACCGGAGTACGTCCCCATTTATCACGTGCTGCAATAATACCTTCCTCTGTCAGGATAAGCATCGAACAGGAGCCTTTTATTTTTTCGAATACAATTTCTATACCTTCAACAAATGTCTTTCCCTGGGAAACAAGTAAGGATATCAACTCTGTCTGATTGATCTGTCCGGAACTCATTTCAGAGAAGTGACAACCTTTATCCAACAGTTCATTCTGCAGTTCTTCGAGGTTATTCACCTTAGCGACCGTTACAACTGCATATTTACCTAAATGAGAATTAATGAAGATAGGTTGAGGATCAGTATCACTAATGATACCTATACCGGAATTTCCCAAAAATTTTTCCAGTTCACTTTCAAAACGAGTACGGAAATAAGAATTTTCGAGGTTATGGATCGAACGTTTGAATACGCCTTCGTGAAGAGTTGCCATACCGCCTCGGCGGGTTCCCAAATGGGAATTATAGTCTGTGCCGTAAAATAAATCGGTGGCACAGGCTGAGTTAGAAATAGTTCCGAAAAAACCACCCATTGTCCTTAGTGTTTTTGATTTTTGAATTTGGGCACAAAGTTACAAGAATATTTATACATATACCAGAGTAGATCATAATCTATCAAAAAATATGACTGCCCCACGCTTTTTCGCAAGCCGGCAACCTTATCCTTTGCCTTCGTCAGGACTGTATTTTAACGATTTCGATTGACTACTTCGAGTCTACTATGTAAAAGCGGTTGACTTCGGTTCATGCTTAGGAATAAAAAGAGTTGTTCCTTCTGTTGTGTATTGATAAATCAGGTTTACTCTCAAATCATCTGCCAGCAAAAACAACAAAAGTCACATAAACATTTTTTAACCATACAGAAAACAAAAGGATTACAGCCACTTAGAAACAAATATCACTTACCAAAGAGGAAAACGCTTGTTTTGTAAAAAATAATATCTACTTTTGCACCCGGGTAAGTCCTACACGGCATGCTCCCTCGGAATCCCCCAGGGCTTGACCGCAGCAAGGGTACTTGGTTGTAGCGGCGCGATGTAGTAAGCTTACCCACCTGCCTCTTTAGCTCAGTTGGCCAGAGCACGTGATTTGTAATCTCGGGGTCGTTGGTTCGAATCCGACAAGAGGCTCAGAAATGAGGAAGTTTATTCAAATAAGCTTCCTCTTTTTTTATTGTTATACATTGTATATTATAACAAAAGGATTAATTTTGCTGATAGAAACTTTAAAACAGCAATATAATGGAAGAAAATAAAGGTCTACTATTAAAAAGCGCGATGACTTATGGATTAGCCATGGGAATTTTCTGGGTGATAAAATACTTGTTCTTTATTTTCAGTAACACGGTTCCTGCGCTAAACATTATATATATAGTGCTTACTCTGACAGTACCATTCATCGCTTACTATCTGACAAAACGATACAAACAGGATATCGGCGGAAAGATCAGTTTCTTTCATGCCTGGCGTTTCGGAACAATGCTGTATTTTTTCGCAGCCCTGATCGTAGCTTTGGAACATTTCGTATTTTTCCAGTTCATCGCACCTGCTGATTTTCTGGCAAACTCCGTGAGTCAGATGATGGATATCCTGAAAGATTCGCAGGTCAGTACCGAAGTAATGGAAACGATCGGAAAAACCAACTTCACTCCTATCCACATGGCTATTCAAGGTATTTTCAATAATATATTCTATGGAATCATACTATCGATACCGGTAGCAGCCATTTTGTGCAGGAACAATGAAACCGGTGCAATCAGACAAGAACAATAAGGAGAAACAATACAATAATGGATATATCAGTAGTTATTCCGTTGTACAACGAAGCCGAGTCTCTACCAGAATTGGAAGCATGGATAGAGCGGGTAATGAAAGAACATAACTTTACTTACGAAATTATATTTGTAAACGACGGCAGCACAGACAATTCATGGGAAGTGATCCAGGAGTTACAACAAAAGAACTCTTGTATCAGAGCGATCAAATTCCGCCGGAATTACGGCAAATCTCCCGGATTGCATTGCGGTTTCCAACGTGCAAAAGGAGATGTCGTCATCACCATGGATGCCGATCTGCAGGACAGTCCGGACGAGATACCCGAACTATACCGCATGATCAAGGAAGATGGATACGATCTTGTTTCCGGATGGAAGAAGAAACGCTACGACCCGCTATCCAAGACAATCCCGACCAAACTGTTCAATGCGACTGCGCGCAAATTCTCTGGCATAAACAACCTGCACGATTTCAACTGCGGACTGAAAGCCTACAAGAGTGTCGTAATAAAAAATATCGAGGTGTATAATGATATGCACCGGTATATTCCCTATCTGGCGAAGATTGCCGGATTCCATAAGATAGGCGAAAAAGTAGTACAGCACCAGGCACGCAAATACGGAACAACCAAATTCGGGCTGAACCGTTTTGTGAATGGTTATCTCGACCTGATCACCTTATGGTTCACTTCCAAATTCGGAAAGAAACCGATGCATTTCTTCGGACTATGGGGGAGCGTGATGTTCTTTATCGGTTTCATCGCGCTGGTTTTCGTATTGACCATGAAACTTATATCCATGTTCTCCGGTGATCTGCGCCCATTGGTAACTAATTCCCCGTATTTCTATATTTCGCTTACTGCAATGATCCTGGGAACCCAGATGTTCCTGGCAGGATTCATCGGTGAACTGATTTCCCGAAATTCGTCAAACAGAAACAATTATAAGATAGAATCAGAAATATGAACACACTACTCTTTTAATTTATGTCAATTATAGAAATAGTGTTACTAGCCATCGGACTGTCGATGGATAGTTTAGCCGTGTCTGTAACCGGAGGTGCCGTTATCCGAAACTGCACTGTTTGCAATATGGTGAAGATCGGTTCTTTTATGGGTATCACACAGGCCACAATGACGGTTTTAGGGTATTTAGCGGGTGTCGGATTCCAGAAATACATCACAGCCTTCGACCACTGGATCGCATTTATCCTGTTACTTTATCTGGGCGGTAAAATGATTTACGACAGCACGCAGGAAGAAGATGAAGATTGCAAAACGAATCCGCTTTGTAACAAGACACTGTTCGGACTATCCATAGCCACCAGCATCGATGCGTTGGCTATCGGTATCTCGCTGGCAATTCTGAAATCAGATATCATCATCCAGGCTTCACTGATCGGGATCGTCACATTCCTGATGTCGGTTTCCGGCGTTTATTTCGGGAGTCGCTTCGGGCGCAAAGTGGATTTAAAACTCGACCTGATCGGCGGATTGATCCTGATCGGTATCGGAGCAAAAATACTAATAGAACATCTGTTCTTCGGTTAATAAAGAAATATATGAAAAGTCAGGAATTACGTAAGCTGGCACCGGAGCTCGATTCACTTCGTCTCGGTAGCGGCTGGAGCATCGAAGAGCTCAGCAAACCACAGGTCATCGTTGAAAGCAGTTATGGACAGAGCCATCCCGGAAGTGCCCATCTGAACAAGCTGGTAGACGAAGTCGGTAAAGGCATCAACGATGCCGGCGGACGGCCTGCCAATTATTACGTTACTGACATTTGTGACGGTGAAGCGCAAGGGCATGACGGCATGAATTATTCACTGGTATCGCGTGACCTGATGGCAGCCATGATGGAGATACACGTCAAAGCAACCCCTTTCGATGCAGGAGTATTCATTACTAGTTGCGACAAATCGGTTCCTGCTCATCTGATGGCTATCGCACGCTTGAATATGCCGGCACTTCTCCTGCCCGGAGGTATAATGAAAGCCGGCCCCAACCTGCTGACATTGGAACAAATCGGAACATACAGTGCCCGGTATGAGCGAAAAGAAATTAGTGAAGAGCAATTCTTCGCCTACAAAAAAGACGCTTGCCCGACTTGCGGAGCCTGCTCGTTTATGGGAACCGCCTCTACCATGCAGGTCATGGCGGAAGCATTAGGTATCGCATTGCCGGGCTCTGCTTTGATCCCCACGCATATACATTATTTAAAAGAGATATCCCGAAATGCCGGTCAACGTTCCGTCGAACTGGCAAAAGAGGAATTAATGCCATCCGACATTCTGACAATCGACGCTTTCAGAAATGCAATTATGGTACATGCCGCCATTGCCGGTTCCAGTAACAGCCTGTTGCATTTACCGGCTGTTGCACATGAATTAGGCATCGAACTTCCTGCCGAACTATTCGACGAGATCCACAGAGAGATTCCATTTTTATTAAATATTCGCCCCAGCGGTTTCTGGCCCGGCGAATATTTCTGGTATGCCGGAGGTGTTCCAGCTATTATGGAGAAACTGAAAGGTGTACTAAACCTGGATGTCCGGACGGTAACCGGCAAATGCCTGGGAGAGAATCTGGAAACATTACAAAGAAATGGCTTTTATGAAGGATGTCACAAATACCTGTCCCCGTTGGGCGTAAAAGTCGGAGATATCATCAAGCCCTTTGATAAACCGATCCGGAAACAGGGAGCGATCGCCATATTAAAAGGGAATCTCGCACCGGAAGGGGCCGTAGTAAAACATGCAGCCATCTCTCCCAACCTGATGCAGGCAACTCTGACAGCCCGCGTATTCAACAGCGAAGAAGAGGCCTTACAAGCCGTATTACAAAAAAACATCCATCCGGGAGATGCCGTATTTATTCGTTATGAGGGTCCGAAAGGCAGTGGCATGCCCGAGATGTTCTATACGACGGAAGCCATCGCCTCCGATCCCGAACTGGCGGAAAGCATCGCCCTTATTACCGACGGACGTTTTTCCGGAGCTACACGCGGCCCTGCCATCGGACATGTCTCGCCGGAAGCCTATGAAGGCGGACCTATTGCACTGGTTGAAGACAACGACCTGATCCGTATCGATATACCCGCCCGCAAGCTTGAAATTATAGGAATAAACGGACAGCCATTGCTTCCGGAAGAAATTGACCGTGTTCTGTCTGAACGCCGCAAACGGTGGAAACAACCGGCATCCCGTCATACTCGCGGCATTTTGGATATTTTCACTCATAACTGCGCATCTCCCATGAAAGGCGCTTATATGGAAAACAAAAAAGGCTTAACCATTGACTTTAGTTGAATTACAATAAAATTTCGTATCTTTGCAGCGCTAAAAATTAAAGAGATGTGCAAGAAGATAAGTTTAGTGGCTTGCTTATGGATACTCATTTTCACAGCCTGTACAAAACAGAAACAATATTTTGAAGAAAGTGGTTCCGTTTTCCATACAATCTATCATATCAAATATGAAGGTTCTGAATTATTAACAGAGAAGATCGATGCTGAATTTCAAAAATTCAATCTTTCGTTGAATCCGTTCAACCCGAACTCTATCATTTCGAAAGTAAACCAAAATGAGCCTGTCGAGGTTGACGACTGGTTCATGGAGGTATTCAACAAAGCGAAAGACGTATCCGACCATTCGGAAGGAGTCTTCGATATCACCTGTGCCCCGCTCGTTAATCTTTGGGGATTCGGTTTCAGCAAAATGGACAGCGTAACACCTCAGATGATCGACAGCATCAAACAATTTGTCGGCTACCAGAAGGTCAGGCTGGACGGACGCAAGATCGTAAAAGATGATCCCCGTATCCTGTTGAACTGTTCAGCCATCGCCAAAGGCTACGCCAGCGATGTGATAGCACGTTTGCTTGAACGCGAAGGCATCGAAAACTATATGGTCGAAATTGGCGGCGAAGTCACAATGAAAGGCGTTAATCAAAATGGGAAATGTTGGCGTATAGGCATTAACAAACCGGAAGACGATTCAACCGGTATAAAGAATGATGTAGGAGAAGTGGTCGAATTATGCAAAAAAGGAGGTGTAGCGACTTCCGGTAATTATCGTAATTTTTATATCAAAGACGGTAAGAAGTATGCACACACCATTGATCCGCGAACCGGATATCCATCCGAACAAAGCATATTAAGCGCAACGATCGTAGCGGAAGACTGTATTACTGCAGATGCCTATGCTACAGCTTTTATGGCCATGGGACTTGAAAAGGCCCGCGAAGCCGCTAAAAACATTCCCGGAATCGAATACTATGTTATCTACACCGATGAAAACGGTAAACATCAGATAGAATACTCTGACGGCATGCTCCAATACCTTCCCAACAGGAAGATTGAGGCGATGCTCAATGAGTAGCAATTTTTTATGAAGAATTTTATTAATCAATTTGAGTGTAAAGAAGTAAAAGCCGGCGAAGTTGTATATGACACAGAACAAATGGGAAACATATTACTTTTTGTTACAGCCGGTAAACTTCTTATCTGTTCGATAGCAACAACTCCGGTAGTAGAAGTAAATGAAGGTTATTTCGTCTTGTTGCCGGCTGAAAAACGTCATATAATAACCGCTATCACAGATGCGCAAACGGTACTTATGCATGCAGGAACTTTATCTACGATGATTACAGAAGACCCGGAATGGAATCCGGAAAACCCGGTAGTTCTTCCTACCTTTCCATCATTGGCAAAAACACTTTTCCTGCTTGAATCCTATCAGAAAGAAAGAAGGTCTAATTTAAATTAGACCTTTATTTACTTTCCATATTATTTGTCAGAAACTTTTTATCAGGAATGACGGATTGATTCGGAAATAAATTCCTGCAGAGAAACTGGTCGCGCTACCGGATTTGCTCACCTCTCCTATGCCCGGTCCGAACTTATCCACAGATAAATGATGATACACATCCACATCTACCCCCATAGAAAATCCTTTCCCGAAGCTTTTTGAATATTCCAGCCCCAGATAAACCATATTTTGCCCGTCGAAAGTGATCCCGTCGTTGGACGTAGACACTGCTCCGTAAAACGGACTTCCAAACATAGAGATGAATTTATCACTATTCCAGTAAGATGTTTTCACCCTAAAGTCATAAATATCGGCAGAAGCCCGAACATAGAAACCGGAACCGCTGTCATAAGGCCACAACTTGCCAGCCTGCTGATAATACCCTGTCACGTCAAACTCCAGATTCACATTCCGAAAGATCGGATTACCTGTATTCCAGACTGTACCAACACCCACAGAACCATTCATCAACGTTTGTACCGAATTAGTATATATCGTATCAATTTCTCCGCCCCGATGTTGAGCCAGGCCTTGTACCGGCGCATAGAAATGGAAACGGGCTTCCGGATCATTCAATTTATAACGTCCCGACAGACCAACAGTAAAAGCTTCCTGATGCGTATCTTCATGAAAAATAAAACTTTCCCAGTTCACCCATACATCCAGATCAAACCGGCGGGAATCATATAATAGCTGAAGTCCGGCCTCCGGATCGGCAGTCAGGTTCAGTTCCGGATTATACAACGGCTCGATCAAATTATGATTTGCTCCGCCGTAAATGTCCCCCAGCACAATATTCACATGATCGGACAAGGCTATCTGTGCACGAAAAAAAGGAAGCACATGAAAGCCATGCTGAAACTGGTCACCTTTCCATTTGGCAATATCCTGATAGGCAAAAGCCGGATATTTTTTAGCTCCCCAATAACGCAACATATGCGCTCCCAGTTCAAGCTTGATATTACTTAAAGGATAAAAAACAGCTTTGGGCTGTATCCAAAAACCCGGTAATGAATATCCTTTCATTATAGAACCCGAATACTCATTATCTTTAAAAAAACTTATATTGTCCAGTTCGACAAACAACTGTCCTTTCTTTTCCGGATCGATATGATGATCCGACTTAAAAACCTGATCGGATATCTGGGCCCGTACCGGAGATAGAACAAACAAATTGACAAACAGAAAGCAGATGCCTGACAGAAGGAGGCGTGCAGGTTTCACAAGAAAAGTTTTCATTTATTTCAAAATTTGCAGCAAACGTAAGAAATTATCAGTAATAAAAAAAGGGACACAGATGTTTAATTCCTGTATCCCTTTCTTATGCTATTCGTTAAAACTATCTCAACGTCTCGGAGTAGCTTCTTTAACAACCATCTGACGACCTTCGTATTCAGCACCGTTCAGTTCGTTGATAGCATTTCTTCCTTCACTTTCGTTAGTAAATTCAGCAAATGCAAATCCTTTAGATCTGTTTGTGTCGCGATCAATGATCAACTTAACTGATTCTACAACGCCATACTCTTCCAAAACCTGCTGTAAGTCAGATTCTCTAACCCGATAGTTCAGGTTACCAATGTAAATATTCATACAAAAAATGATATAAAATAATTAATAAAAAAACTGTAACAAATAATCTTGGAAAGGTCGATTACTACAAAATAAATTCATTGTTGAATATTACATCGGAGATAAAAGAACTATTTCTGAAAACTATGTTGTTCACATGGCACAAAGGAAACTCTTTTTATTCGATAATCAACTATATTCATCCAAATTATTTGTCAATCGAATCTATTTTTATATTTTTGTAACAAATAACCGAAGCAAGAAATATTTTTTCATCCCTCAGAAGGCTCAAAAAACAAGCCTTTAGGACTAAATACGGAGGCTATTTACTTTAAAAATTGGCGAGTTATTGAAAATTATAGTATTTTTGACCAATTATATCGCATATTTCTCCTTTTTAATCTAATTAAGAAGGGCTAAATTTGCACAATTATTTTTTGAACTTAAATTGACATGGAAAAAATCGAAGTAAAAGAAGCTAAAGGTAAACTTGGCATTCTCGTTGTGGGTGTAGGTGGTGCAGTATCAACCACCATGATTACAGGTACTCTGGCAGCTCGTAAAGGGGTAGCGAAACCAATCGGCTCGATCGCACAGATGGCGACAATGCGTTTGGAGAACGGGGAAGAGAAAGCAATCAAAGACATTGTGCCTTTGGCTGATCTGAACGATATTGTATTCGGCGGCTGGGATATATTCCCCGATAATGCATACGAGGCTGCCATGTATGCTGAAGTACTGAAAGAAAAAGATTTGAACAACGTGAAAGAGGAATTGCAGGCTATCAAACCGATGCCGGCCGCATTCGATCACAATTGGGCAAAACGCTTAAACGGAACGCACGTCAAACAAGCTGCCACCCGTTGGGAAATGGTAGAACAACTGCGTCAGGACATCCGCGACTTTAAAGCCGCAAACAACTGCGAACGTATGGCAGTTCTGTGGGCTGCGAGCACGGAAATCTATATTCCGCTGTCAGAAGAACACATGTCGCTTGCAGCATTGGAAAAAGCAATGAAGGAAAACAACACCGAAGCTGTTTCTCCAAGTATGTGTTATGCTTACGCTGCTATCGCAGAAGGCGCTCCGTTCATCATGGGTGCTCCTAACCTGTGCGTAGATACGCCTGCTATGTGGGAATTCTCCAAACAGATGAACGTTCCTATCTCCGGTAAGGACTTCAAGAGCGGACAGACATTGATGAAGACCGTACTGGCTCCGATGTTCAAAACACGTATGCTGGGTGTAAGCGGTTGGTTCTCTACCAACATCTTAGGTAACCGCGACGGTGAAGTATTGGATGATCCTGCAAACTTCAAGACAAAAGAAGTTAGTAAACTGTCAGTGATCGACAACATCTTCGAACCTGAAAAATACCCGGATCTGTATGGTGAGGTATATCATAAGGTACGTATCAACTACTATCCACCCCGTAAAGACAATAAAGAAGCATGGGATAACATCGATATCTTCGGATGGATGGGTTACCCGATGGAAATCAAGGTAAACTTCCTTTGCCGCGACTCTATCCTTGCTGCTCCTATCGCTCTTGACCTGGTATTGTTCAGTGATCTTGCTATGCGTGCCGGTATGTCCGGTATCCAGACCTGGTTGTCATTCTTCTGCAAGAGCCCGATGCATGACTTCGAACACCAGCCTGTTCACGACCTGTTCCAGCAATGGAGAATGGTTAAACAGACACTGCGTGATATGATCGGAGAAAAAGCACCTAGCTATCTGGATTGATACACACATATAAAAGAAAGATTTCTTCTATCCGTTCAAATACAATTTCCACGGATAGAAGAAATTCTTGTTCATATATCAATCTTCTTTATTCAAATAGTTTCTGATAAAATATGGATTATGCAATCATTGCAGCAGGCGAGGGTTCCCGATTGGTGCAAGAAGGAGTAAAATGCCCCAAACCGCTGGTGCAATTAAACGGTATGACGCTAATAGACCGGTTGATCAATGTTTTTCTGAAAAACAATGCCACATCTATCAGCATTATCGTCAATGAAGAAATGACGGAAGTGCAGGAACACCTGCGAAAAACGGAACTACCGGTTCCTTTCTATCTGCTGGTTAAATCCACTCCCAGTTCGATGCATAGTTTTTACGAGCTAAGTCACCATCTGGACAGCGACAATATCTGCCTTACCACCGTCGACACCATCTTCAGGGAAGAAGAATTCGGCGGATACATCCAGAAGTTCCTGAAAGACAGCCGGCTGGACGGCTTGATGGCTGTAACAGATTTCATCGATGATGAAAAGCCGTTATATGTAGATACAGACAAAGATTTAATGATCCGCGGCTTTCTAGACAAACAGGGAGAACCGGCATGCACCTACATCTCCGGCGGAATATATTGCTTACGACGCTCCGGATTGAAAGTGCTGAACAATGCCATCGAACAAGGAATGTCGCGCATGCGTAATTACCAACGTCAGCTTATAGCCGAAGGATTAACGTTAAGGGCTTATCCGTTCAGTAAGATCGTAGACGTAGATCATGCAGAAGATATCAAAAAAGCCGAAGAGTTTTTAAAACAATAAGTAATGAGCAAACTAACTATAGCAGGTATTCGTCGGGAAAATCAGTTTTCCCCTAATCATATCGGAAACGATGCCGCCATCTTTTCCCTCACAGTTCAGCATTTGCGCAATTTGGGATGCGAAGTAAACGAATACATAGAATCAGACCTGATAGTCCGTGATTTTACCGAACCGGCTATTTTTAACATGGTAAGGAACTGGACTTCCATTCATAAGCTACAACAAATGGAAGACCAGGGTTATACGGTTATCAACTCCGGCTATGGAATTGAAAATTGTACACGCGAGAAAATGACTCGCCTGTTAATGTCAAACAATATCTCACATCCGGCCAGCCTGATCCTTCCGACCGATGAAGACCCGACCGAAGCGCTTGAAAAGGCCGGATTTTTTAATAGCTGGATCAAACGGGGTGACTTTCACGCTATCCACAGGGAAGACGTCACCTACGTCAGAAATCCGGAAGAAGCCAAAACGATACTGAAAGAATATGCTATCCGTGGCATCAAAACAGCCGTGATCAATGAACACCTCGTTGGTGACCTGGTTAAGTTTTACGGTGTGACCGGTACCGATTTCTTTTATTGGTTCTACCCGTCAAACCAACATCACAGTAAGTTCGGTTTAGAGCAAATAAACGGAACGGCCAAAGGCATTCCGTTTGACAGTCCAAAGCTGCAACAGCTTTGCAGCCAGGCCGCGGAAGTACTGAATATACATATTTACGGAGGCGACTGTATTATCTCCGACGACGGTTCGATCCGTCTGATAGACTTTAATGACTGGCCAAGCTTTGCTCCCTGTCGGGACGATGCTGCTCCCCACATTGCCCGCCGTATATATAATTTAATCAGCAAATAATGGAAGAAACAACAAAGAGACCCAATATAGAATCTACTCTCAAATCTTTGGACACCGAAGAGTTCATCGATATTCATTTCTATCGCCCGATCGGTTACCGTTGGGCATTATTCTTTAATAAACTGGGAGTATCACCCAATGCGATCACAGTCGCCAGCATCTTTATCGGTATTGCAGCCGGTATCTGTTTTTATTATCAGAGCCTGACTATTAATATCATAGGAATGCTGCTGCTTATTTGGGCAAACTCATACGACAGTGCTGACGGACAGCTGGCACGCATGACCGGCAAAAAGACTCCCCTGGGACGTATCCTGGATGGGACAGCCGGTGACTGTTGGTTTATCGCCATCTACGCAGCCATCTGTCTTCGACTGACACCGGAATGGGGTATCTGGATCTGGATACTGGCAGCCACCACGGGTTTTTTCCATAGCAAACAAGCAGCGATGGCGGATTATTACCGGAACATCCATCTGCTCTTTCTGAAAGGAAAGGCTGGCAGCGAACTCTCCCACTCCCCTGCCCTGAAAGAGAAATACAAAACAATGAGCTGGAAAAAGGATTTCATCTACAAGCTTTTTGAAACATTTTATATCAACTATACAGTCGGACAGGAATCGCTGTCACCGAAGTTTCAGAAGATGATGCATGTGATCCGGACCAAATATCACGACGAAGCACCGGAATGGTTCCGGAAAGCTTTCCGTGAAAAGAGCCTCCCGTTGATGAAGTATACCAATATGCTGTCATTCAATACACGTGTCATTGCTTTATTTGTCAGTCTTTTTATCGACATGCCGTGGTTATATTTCGTATTCGAAATGACGGTACTGAATATCATGCTGGCATATATGATCGTTACACACGAGCGCATCTGCACAGTATTCACCCAAGAGCTTGAATCAAAATAATAAATATATGTTCGAACTAGACAAGATAAAAGGAATCATATTCGATTACGGCGGCACCATCGACAGCAATGGCATGCATTGGGCCGAAGTAATCTGGATGGCTTACCAGGCGGAAGAAGTTCCGGTCAGTAAAGAAACCTTCCGGAATGCCTATGTGCACGGCGAACGGACGTTAGGTAAAAACCCTATCGTAAAGCCTCACCACACTTTCCTCGACATGCTGCGCCTGAAGACAGACATACAAATTGAATGGCTCAAAGCCGGCGACTTTATTCCGGAAGCTTACGCAACCTCCGGATTAAAACAACGGCTTGCCGACTGGTGTTATGCTTATGCACGAAAATCCATCGACACGGCACGTCCTATACTTGAAGCTTTATCACAAAAGTACCCGTTAATACTGGTTTCAAACTTCTATGGCAACATCGAATCGGTATTGAAGGACTTCCACCTGGACAGCTATTTCCAGTCGATTGTCGAATCGGCCGTAGTCGGTATCCGCAAACCCGATCCTGCCATATTCGGATTAGGAGTCAAAGAGTTATCGCTTCCTGCTGAAGAGATCGTCGTTATCGGCGATTCCTATGACAAAGATATTGTACCGGCCACTACTATCGGATGCAAAACAATCTGGTTGAAAAGCATCGGCTGGAGCGATTACGCGGGAAATGAGACAGCAGATATTGTTATTTCTGACTTCAAAGAACTGGAACAAGTATTCGCCCTATAGGTATTCTGACCATCAAAGGTTCAATCAGAACCTTTCAGAAAATAAAAGCCGCCCTATCTTTGCATATAAAAAAGATAGGGTTTTTATTATGTTAAAAAAATACGCATTATTACTGTTCGCAGTACTCACTTCGTGTAACCTGATAGACTACCATCCCTACGATGGCAGGTTGACCATTCCCGAACGTAACATCAATAATCAAAATATATCGCTAATCGAGACAACTACAAAAGAGAAAGACACCATACGTTTCGTATTGACAGGTGATACACAACGCAATTACGATGAAACTGAAGATTTTGTAAAACATATCAATGCCCAAAAAGATTACATTGATTTTATCATTCACGGAGGAGACTATACCGAATTCGGGATGAAAAAGGAATATGAATGGACTATTGATATCCTATCCAAACTCAATACCCCTTATGTCGGATTGATTGGAAACCATGATGTAATAGGCAATGGAGACCAGGTTTTCCATAAATTATTCGGGGAAGAAAACTTTTCCTTCATCGTAAGGGATGTCAAATTCGTTTGTCTCAACACCAATGCTATCGAATACGACTACTCCCATCCTGTCCCCGATTTCAAATTTCTTAAAAAAGAGCTACAGGATAGTTCGCGTCCGTATCGTCGTACAGTCGTAGCCATGCATGCGCGTCCAGGAAGTGAACAATTTGACAATAACGTAAAAGATGTATTCCAATTATACATCCGTGAATTTCCATCGTTAATGTTTTGCTTAAATGCACATGACCATAACCTACAAATAGAAGACCTGTTTAACGATGGAATTATCTATTATGGTTGCAGTAATATAGCTAAACGAAACTACCTATTATTTACCCTAACTCCTGACAACTACACGTATGAAGTTATCAATTTTTAAATGGATGATCCTGTTTCTCTCTTTGACAAGTACCCTACAAGCTCAAACGGAAAGAGAAATAGATGAGGTGCGATATAAAAAACGTGTAGAAAAATACATTTCCCGATGGAATAAGCTGATTCCACGCTACAGCAAACTCCAATATGCCGGTTCCATGGGAATGCTTTCACTCGGAACCGGTTGGAATTATTATCGCAATCACTGGGAAACAGATGTATATTTGGGAATAGTTCCCCGTAATTCAGACCGCCATGCAATGGCAACCCTTACGCTCAAACAGAATTATTACCCCTGGAATATCCATATCACCGACAAGTTGTCTTTCGAACCTCTTGCCTGCGGTATCTACATCAATACACTTTTGGATCAAGACTTTTGGGGTAAGCAACCGGACAAGTATCCACAAGGTTATTACTGGTTTTCGACACGCATCCGTACGCATGTGTTCATAGGAGAACGATTCACTTTAAAATTGAATACACAAAAGAGCTGGCATAAATCCATTTCGTTCTTTTACGAACTCAGCACTTGCGACCTGTACCTGATAAACAAAATCGGGAATCATTATCTGAAACCCAAAGACTACCTGAGTCTTTCGTTCGGCCTCAAACTGCAAATTCTATAAAGCGCAAAACAGGAGGTATATTCAAGATAACCTCCTGTTTTCTAATAAACTACATAAAACACTTAAAAGAACAAACTTCTATTTTAGAATGCAACACCGAAGCGTACGCCCCAGTTATTTATTCCGTCCATGGAATAAGTCAGGACTTTGCTTTTGTTTGTTGCATAGTTGTAATAAGCGGCTACGTGCAAACCGAATTTCTTTTCCGGAGTAAAGAAAATATTCATACCGATTTCAGGAGCTACATAGAAACCCCACTGGCGGTCGTATACTTTCATTACATTCATATAAGTCGACATTTCGCTGTATTCAGTACCCAATTTAGCTGATACATAAGGTTCGAACTGACCTTCACGGGTAAAGCTATAACGGAATGCTGCACCAAAAGGCAACTGGAACAATGAATGTTGCTGATCGGATGTGATAGCAGAAGTTTCGCCTACATTGAGTGTCTGACGGTCGATGTATTTATTATTCGTGTGATAAGAAATAAATGCACCTACTGCAAAATTAGGAACTACATAATAACCGGCTTCACCGTGAGCACCCCAACCGCTTGTCTTGTCGGCAAAGCTATTGCCGAACGGAGTGTTAATATCCCAGTCGATATTGAAATACATATTGTTTACAACCTGGGCGCCAGCCAGTGAAGGAATCGCTAAACAGGCGATAAGTAAAGCGACTAATTTTATTGATTTATTTATCTTTTTCATAAGACTCAAATTTTACTGATTCGCGTTTAATTATTTCCTGAGGTAGGGTGATTGAACAAATGCCTGATCGATTGCACGGATTGACAACTGAGTGTCGACCTTATCAGAACCGGACAATAATCCAGCCATGTAAGCAGTCCAGACAACCGGTAGTTTAGTATCTGCTTTTGGAGTCGGAGCTTTCAGATCAACCATTTCAGCAAGCAGTGAACCTACGCTATAGCTGTAAACCACCGGGTACGGATAATACCAATCGTGCCAGTCGTATCCCCATGTCGGCCCCCATCCTGGTCTCCAGTAATTCGGTGTCCAATAACCAGGGTAACCCCACCACCAGTAGTTGTTATTATAATCATTATACCAGTTTGTAAAATAATTTACATTTTCTACAAAAGAAACCTGCAGACCCAGATCTGCGTCTTCTTTATCCATTGTGCGTGTATAACCACGACTTTCCATATTGCCGATCACTGTAGAAATAATATTGTCAGCTTCTGATGCTGTCCAGTACTGAGGATCTTTACTACTACCGATTACCAGCACACTGTCAGGTACATAGAATGTAGTGAATGATTTAAAATCCGTTTTGCTATCATGGTTTGTGTACACCACGAAATCATTATCCAGCTTTGACATATCCGGATCTTTCTGACAGGATGCCAGTAAAAGGATCAACAAGAAAAAAGGAATAATCTTTTTCATCTCATTTTAACGTTTAAAACAGTTTATACTATTATTTGTGCTTATATATAAGTTATCCATGAAACAGCAAATACTAAAAAAAGGTTCTCTTTGATGTTATTTTGGCTGTGTTAATTAACTTCTTGTAAGACTTCAAAATGCTTATAAACGATAGTTAAACGAGATAGTTTTTTTACGGAAAAGAAAAGATCAGGTAAGGAACGCAGACGACGCAGAAAACGCAGACTTTCGCAGACTTTTTAATTATTTATCTGCGTGAATCTGCGTTATCTGCGTCGTCTGCGTACGGTAATAGCGTGTTTCAGCTTACCTTAAAGTACCCTGCTGTGCATCCTGTATCATCTTTTCGTTGGCAAGGATCAGGATTTCTACGCGACGGTTCAGTGCACGTCCTTCCGGCGTATCGTTGCTGGCAACAGGATCATGAACGCCTTTACCTTCATATTCCATACGACGTCCGCTTACACCCTGGTCGACCATCATATAGTCGTATACGCTTTTGGCACGTTTTTCAGACAAGGTCTGATTATAGTCTACCTTACCCGTATTGTCGGTATAGCCAACGATCTTGATGTCGGTATCCGGATTTTCATTCAAGCTGACAGCCAGTTTACGCAATGCACTGCGTGAAGCGTCACTCAATGTACTTGAGTTGGTTGCAAACAAAATACCTGAATCGAAAGTCACTTTCAGAGCCTCACCGTTATTGATTGTTTCAACAGTGGTTTCGGGTGGCAAAGTAGCTTCCAGTTCTTTCTTCTGTTTGTCCATCTTCTTACCGATCAAGGCTCCGGCTGTACCGCCTACGGCAGCTCCGATAACAGCACCTAATGCCGTGTTACCTGCCAACGCACCGATACCGGCTCCGGCAGCAGCACCGCCACCTACACCTATCGCAGTTCCCTTTGCTGTGTTATTCCATGTTCCACAACTCGTAAATACTACCGCCATACATAACAGTATGGATAATAACTTAAAATGTTTCATCTTTTTGCTCTTTTATAAACTTTATATGAATATAACAGTTTATCAATCGAACATGTTGATAGAATCGCAATATTCAAGTTCTCCCTGCACAATAAAACCGATTGCTTCGGGATCGAATTTACCGACACCATCCTTTTGCGCATTCTTCACTACATATTCAATCAATTCATCTTCATCTATTTCCACATCGACATCATCGTCTGCATCATCGTTCAGATAACCGCGTGATTCATAGAAATCGTAGATCAGGTCTACAATATAGTTAATATCGTCATTACTGAATTTGCCTTTCAATTCCTGGGGAAGATAGTTCTGAATAAATTTTACAGATTCGTCTTCATCGTAAATTAAATCGTCTTTGTCGCTCATAACTTTTTCAGTTTAATTGGTTACATACTCATGCAAAGATAAGTATCTTTTATTTATTTGTAAAACGAATAAATTATTTAAATACAGATCTTACCGCATTATCTCCTTCTTTCAGGATGTTGTCGATGATGCCGTGCTTTGTCTGGATCGTCAGATAAATGGCTTTCAACTTCGTAATGCCGATCATCTCATCCGTAGATAGTTCGGAACTGTACTTCTCATATTTTGTTTCTGCGAATTCGACATACTTCTTTTCCAACTCTTTCCAGTCATCTTTCGAATACTTATCTTCATTCGCCTGTACTTTCTCTACGAATTTTGTAAAGTCCTTTATATATGAATCTTTCGATTCCCCACAACTGCTCATGACAAAAAGAGCCGTCGCTGCAAACATCATCATTAAAAACCTTTTCATATCTTTTCCTTTTTAGATTAATTCCAACAAAAGTAAACAAAAAAAGAGGATCTGCACTGTCCGGCAGAATGAAACTGCCGGGCAGGTATTAATCGGCTGTAGCTACGATCCGGTCTGCCGTCCAACTATCAACTACTATCTGTATCCGGTCTGCGGGTAAAGAAGAGGTAAAACTGATCGTTAAAGTACAATGATCATCCGGCATAAGCGTGATATAGTTATCCGAATAATGTACGGGAAGGATACGCTTGCCGGTTTCCTTATCCAGTACTTTGATACGGTTGAAAAAAGAAATATTCGTTTTCGAATGGAGCGATACCATACCGGAATAGGTTGTTCCTTCCCTTTGCAGCGATACTTTCACCTCCGGCTTTGCTTCGGGCAAACGGGATAAGCCGGAATAATCTTTCGGAAGCGTGGTCAGCCAATAGATATTCGGGGCATCCGGTAATGCGACGGCTACGTTGGAAGGCCGGGCAGGATCAGCCGGTTGCATAGACAGGCGGAGGAAGTAGACTCCTTGTATCTCTTCCGGAACGGGAACATCAAACAAGGGCGCTACCGTATTGGCTTTGGCATCCGACTTTATTTCTTTTTCCCAACGGATCTTACCGCTGGTGTCGTAGATGCGGGCATTTACGATCAGATCCGGGTAATCGGACAGGGATGTATTCAACAGTTCTACCTGTCGGGTGACGGGATTGTAAAACGGATGCAGGGGTTCGCAACCTTTACGTGTTCCGTACAGGGAAGCGTTTACATCGAGGAACCAATCGTACATCTGTCCGCGCAGGGAAGTCCACGGGTTCTGGGTTTTCCAGATCAGTATGCCTGTGTACCAGTCCCAAAGATGCGAGCCCCAGCCCTCCATAAAACTACGGTATTGATCGTAATTCACGACCTGAGCATATTTACAATAGGTTTCGATATCCTTAACCTCTCCATAACGTTCCAAATGATCCTGATATCCCAGATCCCGATGATAACGCCAGGTGGCATTACGGGTAAAACCTTTTCTCGGGAATCCTGCCAGGTCTTTCTCCGTCATCATTTCCCGCATACTTTCCACCTCCGGCGAACCGACGGAGCCTGCCTCCGGATTAAACGGATGCGAACGGAAAGTAAAGAACCATTCCGGCTCCTGAATACCGTAAGGACCGTCGCCGTTATCGCCCAGCAGGTTGCAGGTAAAGAGGGAATCGGTCGAATAGCTGACGAACAGGCGTTCGGGATCAAGCTCGGGGAAGACTTTTTCTTTCAGTTGTTTGTCGATGTTTTTTGCCAACGGCCATTCGTTAGCTCCACACCAAAGACAAAGGCTAGGATGGTTACGTATCATTTTGACCTGGTCTTTTACCGAGGCGATAAAGAGATCGTGGTTATCGGGATATTCCCAACGACGTTCGCGGGAGTCCATTTTCATCGGGTCTTCCCAAGCACCGTTACAATCGCCGCTACCCCATAAGTCCTGGAAGACCAGTATTCCGTATTCATCACAAGCATTATAAAACTCCGGACGTTCGAGCAGGGCACCTCCCCATACGCGGATCATACGCAAATTCATTTCGGCATGGAAGCGGACTTCATCGCGGTAACGTTCAGGGGAAAGACGCAGTAACCAGTCAGAAGAGATATAATTACCTCCGGTTACATAAATCTTCTGGCCGTTCACGTAGAAGCGACGGCCTCCGTTGTCCGGACATTTATCTGTTGTGATCTCACGGATTCCGTATTTGAGTTGCTGGCTGTCGCTGATCCGGTTATCTGCTTCAAAGTAAATATGCATATCGTATAGAGGTTGTTCCCCTACTCCGTTGGGCCACCACAACTGCGGATTTTTTATTTTCATCGGGTCGAAATGAACTTCCCTTTTTTCGTATGGAGACAAGGTGAGACGCTGCGTTAAACGGATACCGTTTGTTTCGCAGACTAACAGACCTTTACGTGGTGTATCGGTGACATTCTCTACCTCAACAGAGGTCTTTACCAAAGCATCCTCCTGCGTTTTCTTCTCCGGAGAGCGGACACCCGGCACTTTCGTTACGACGTATGGCGACTGGACGGTAACAGCACCGGTAGTAGTAACCGATACCTCATCCCAGATACCGGTATTACGATCCCTGATGGGTTGAACCCAGTCCCAGCCGGGCGTATATTGCATGGTGTTATTACGGGCGATCTGTCCGTCACCGCCTTGTCCGCCATTCGGATCGCCGGGGTATGTCGGAGGATATACGAGGACAGCCAAAACATTCGTTCCTTTCTTTTGAAGATGTTCCGTTATATTAAACGATTTCCGCAGGAACATTCCTTCATGGGCGGTATTATTAAGCCGTTTGCCGTTCAGGAACAGTTCTGCTTTATAGTTTATTCCCCGGAAGTTCAGCCAGACAATCCGATCATCCGGTACTGTCGGCGTTTCAAACTGGCAAACGAACCAGAATGTATAAAAATCATTGCCGACTTCATAAATATCGGGGATTAGGTTATTGTTCATTCCGAACTCCGGTGCAGGGTACAGACCGTTTTCCAGTAAAGTGGTCAGTACCGTCCCCGGGACACGGGCAGGTATCCAGCCTGTTGTTTCCAGAGGTGTAGAGCTTAAAAGGTTTCCGTCTGTCTTTATCTCACTGGCTCTCCGTGCCATCCAGCCGGAATTAAGCAAAGTCTTTTCTCCGGGATCAGGGATTGTTATTGTATTTTCCTGTGCAAAGGCAGAGAATACTCCGCTCGCTATCAACAGCAAAACAATAAAAGAAAGAGTTGTATGTTTCATAATGTATTCTATTTAATAGGCGTAATATACAATAAAAAGATAAAAGGCCTCCCCCGAAAATGGGAGAAGCCTTCCTCTTTAAATATTATTAATGTTGCCGGGATAGATTCGGACTATTTAGAATCAATTCTTAAATACCAGCCCATCCCCTTCCCGATCGATAATGATCGGACGGTTCTTATCGATCTTCATACCCAGTATCTCCTTCGACAGTTCGTTAAGGACATATTTCTGGATAGCACGCTTCACCGGACGGGCACCGAACTGGGAATCGTAACCTGCATCCGAGATAAAATCGACGGCAGCATCCGTAAAGTTCAAGGCGACACCGTTGTTAGCCAACATCTTCTTCACGCTGTTCAACTGCAAGGTAACGATCTTACGGATCTCTTCCTCATTCAGCGGGGTGAACATGATGATCTCGTCGATACGGTTTAGGAATTCCGGACGAATGGATTTCTTCAGTAATTCCAGTACCTGTATACGGGTTTCATCGATCACTTTTTCGCGGTTGTCGGGCGTGATCTTCTCGAAGCTTTCACGAATCAGGGATGACCCCATATTGCTGGTCATGATGATGATCGAGTTCTTGAAATTCACAACGCGTCCCTTGTTGTCCGTCAGACGACCGTCGTCCAATACCTGCAACAGGATATTGAATACGTCCGGATGCGCCTTTTCGATCTCGTCGAACAGGACGACAGAATAAGGTTTACGGCGAATTGCTTCCGTCAACTGTCCACCTTCATCGTAACCGACATATCCCGGAGGTGCACCGATCAGACGAGTCGCACTGAATTTCTCCTGATACTCGCTCATATCGATACGGGTCATGCTGTTCTCATCGTCAAACAGGTATTCAGCCAACGCTTTGGCAAGCTCTGTCTTACCCACACCGGTCGTACCGAGGAAAATGAACGAACCGATCGGACGTTTCGGATCTTGCAATCCGGCACGGCTACGACGCACGGCATCCGCTATGGCTGTAATAGCCTCTTCCTGACCGATCACACGGGTGTGCAATTCGTCTTCCAGGCGGAGCAGTTTGTCGCGTTCGCTCTGCATCATTTTGTTAACGGGAATACCGGTCCAACGGGATACCACATCGGCAATGTCTTCGCTGTCGACTTCCTCTTTAATCATGGCGGCAGCACCCTGCATGGTGTGCAGCTTGGCCTGTATTTCCTTGATCTCTTCTTCTTTCGCCTTCAGTTTGCCGTAACGGATCTCGGCTACCTTGCCGTAATCACCTTCACGTTCTGCCTTATCGGCTTCAAACTTCAGGTTCTCGATGTCGATCTTATTTTGCTGTATCTTGTTGATCTGTTCCTTTTCGCTTTCCCACTGGGCTTTCTGTTTCTTTTCTTCTTCCTTGAGGTTGGCGATTTCCTTGTTCAACTGTTCCAGTTTCGTCTTATCGTTTTCACGTTTGATGGCTTCACGTTCGATCTCCAGCTGTTTGATACGGCGGGAAACTTCATCCAATGATTCGGGCACTGAATCCACCTGCAAACGTAGACGGGCAGCAGCCTCATCCATCAGGTCGATCGCCTTATCCGGCAGGAAACGGTCGGTAATATACCGTGTCGAAAGCTGGACGGCAGCGATAATGGCATCGTCTTTGATACGTACCTTATGATGGTTTTCGTACTTCTCTTTCAGACCACGCAGGATAGAAATAGTATCCAGTTCATCCGGTTCTTCGACCATCACAACCTGGAAACGACGTTCCAGCGCCTTATCTTTTTCAAAATATTTCTGATATTCATCCAGTGTCGTCGCACCGATAGAACGCAATTCACCACGTGCCAACGCCGGTTTCAGGATATTGGCGGCATCCATAGCCCCGTCGCTCTTACCGGCTCCTACCAATGTATGGATCTCATCGATGAAAAGGATGATCTCGCCTTCCGACTTGGTCACCTCGTTGACTACGGATTTCAACCGTTCCTCAAATTCTCCTTTATATTTGGCACCGGCAATCAATGCCCCCATATCCAGAGAGTAAATCTGTTTTGATTTCAGATTCTCCGGAACGTCGCCACGAACGATACGGTGTGCCAAGCCTTCGGCGATAGCTGTTTTACCGACACCCGGTTCACCGATCAGGATCGGGTTGTTCTTTGTACGACGGCTCAGGATCTGAAGTACACGACGGATCTCGTCATCACGGCCGATCACCGGGTCGAGCTTGCCGCTACGGGCACGTTCGTTCAGGTTGATGGCGTATTTATTCAGAGAGTCGTATGTGTCTTCTGCCGACTGGCTCGTTACTTTATTTCCCTTACGTAATTCCTCGATCGCTTTCTCCAGTTCTTTTTCCGTAACACCGGCATCTTTCAATATCTGCGAAGCCGTACTTTTTACGGTGAACAAAGCGAGAATGATATGTTCCAGAGAAACATACTGGTCACCCATCTTACCGGAATAATCGATTGCTTTCTGCAAAACGGCATTCGATTCGCTCGACAGGTAAGGTTCGCCACCGGATACTTTCGGATAGGATTCTATCTGACGATCCAGCACCATGTTCAGATTTTGGATATTCACACCCAGTTTCTGGAAGAGGAAGTTCGTGATGCTTTCGCCCGTCATAATGACAGCCTTCAGCAAATGAACAGGTTCGATCACCTGTTGGTTATTCTTCTGAACCAACTGCACCGCCTGTTGAACAGCCTCTTGTGATTTAATTGTAAAATTGTTTAAATTCATACCTTATATTACTTTTTTGTTATCTTCTTTATTTTAAACTTTCACTGATAACTCTACAAAATAAATACCAGATCGAAAACAAGTCATTTTGTCAGCATTATTTAATTATAAGAGAAAGATGTTATGCCGATCAGTCGGGATTAACGACATATTTTCTACTTTCGGTAAGAAAACAACAGGGAAGCAAAAAAGGTTTACTTTTGCCGAAGATGTGTGACTTTTTCACACACCGGGGTACTAATCCAATACAAACTAAAAGAGAAATGAATATGGTAAAAGGTGAAGCAGACTTCCTTTCTGCGCTGGAATCGAACATAAGCATACTGATCAAGATCGCCCGGGTGTATGCTTATACCACGCACGACAGGAAAGACCTGATCAATGACATCATCCTCGAATTGTGGAAGTCGTACCCGAAGTTTAAAGGCGACTCCAAAATATCGACCTGGATCTATCGCGTCTCGCTCAACGTGGCATTGAATGTCAAACGAAAGCGAGACAACAACAAAGTATTGTTTTTCGATGAGTTGAAGGTAACGGACGGCAGTGATATCCTCGAAGTCCCGACCGACAACTCCTCTGAAATCGGCCAACTCTATCGGTGCATCGAAAGTTTATCGGAACAGAACAAGGCTATTATCCTTTTGTACCTGGATGATAAATCGTACGAAGAGATCTCCCAAATCCTCGGTCTGTCCAAGACGAACGTCAGTACACGTTTGAACCGGATAAAAGAGCAATTAAAAAAACAAATGAACCCCAATAAATGAATCGTTATGGAACTCGATAATATAAAAAACAGCTGGAAACAGGAAAACCAGCAAATTGTAGCGAATGTACATCTGAATAGAACAGCCCTGATGAAAAAGATCTCGGCAGAAACAAACCGCATGAAAAGAAAGAATCTGTTACTTTTGTTGTTCAGAATCCCTTTTCCGGTAGTTATACTTGCTATATTATTTTCACACCTTCATATCCATAACATGGTTAATTTCTATATTGGAATAGTGTTGTTTCTGGCTTTTGCCTGCTTTGCTTCATGGGGACTGATAAAATATTATCTGAATCTGAGAAAGCTGGACATAACAGATTCATATCTTGAAAATAAAAAGACTATACGGGAACTGGAGTTATATAAACTGAATGTGACGAAAAGGAATTACTATTGCAGCCCGGTGGGAATAGCCGGTATTTTCCTGATGATCAATGCGCCTCTGTTTACTACTACCGAAGGGGCTGTCATGTTGTTACTTATCATGGCTGTCATGGCCGCATCCATATTCATAAATCTGAAATATGTCTTACCAGCACAGTTCAAACGGTTGAACAAGGAGATGGAAGAGATTCGGAGGATGGAAGAGGAATAGGCAAACTCAAAATCATTTGTGTGTTCGAAATATAGCGGCAGATCATATCTGTCGCTATATAACTTATATCGAATTAACGATGTATAATCCTGTTGGTTTTTGAAATAAAAGAATATCTTTGTGCATCAAGGTTTTCACATTGAAAAGCTTAGTCTAATATCGGCAGCATGACTAGAAAAAACATATTCGGTTTATTATTTGCTATTCTCTGTATATCAGGATGTATATCGTGTAATAAATATCTCCTGAATGAGAAAGACAAAGTGAAAGAGAAGGAGGATGTTCCTATTGAAACATTTGAAGCTATTTCAAATATTGACCTGTCTGCCCGAAAGAATTGGATACTGATAATGAACTTCGATTGTATATACAATTATACCATAGATAAAAATATAATTAAAGCTACTCCTAAAGATACCCTCAGCTATATATATGGTCCATACATAACAGAAAATGAGGATGGGCAGGATTGGATTATCTCGGGATTAGGTCCGTATCTTCACTTTGCATCTCATAGTTTCTACTCTAATTTCATATCCGGAACCGACACTACATTACAAATGAACTTTGATCAAACAACTGAAGAGAAGTTATTTGCCGCTGACTGTTTGTCTTGCCAATATTCAGGAAAAGTATCGACCTATCTTTCCGGTATTTTAGTTCATTACAATTCTTTTCTAGATTTTAAGTTGAAGAATGTTCCCGAATCTGCAACCGTCATGATAAAAAGCCGGATGCCTATCCAACCATTCAGAGAGAAGACGAATCCGCAGCATTATAAGGCGATCGTCTTTTCTTATTGTGGAGATGGTTATGCAGACCTTTATATTACTATGACTAATAAAATTTATTGTATCAAATTAACCCCCAAAATAAACGTCTCTGAGCCCAATAGTGATCTATACCTAAACTCACGTCACTACACAAACCCAGACACTTACTACAAATTCACTTTGTCTTATGACAAAGAAATAGACAACTTTTCAATCGAAGATATAGAGAACAAGGTGTGGAGTCAGATGCCATAAAGGTATCGATATTTGTCGTGTCATAATGTTTACTATAAAAAAAGTTAGCCTACTAATAATTGCTTCACTATCTCCTGAAATTTCCGTGGTATCCGTTTGAATACTTCCGACCGGATTCCGTCCGGTACGCCATAAAAAGCCTCGGCTATCCCTCCGGTGATACAGGCTAGCGTATCGCTATCGCCACCCAAAGAGACAGCCAGGCGGATGGCATTTTCAAAATCTGTACTATCCAGGAAGGCGATGATTGCTTCGGGAACGGTGCCCTGGCAACTTTCATTGAAATGATAGGTCGGACGTATCTCGTCACAGGTACGGTTCAGATCGTAGGAAAAAGTAGTTTCTATATATTGTTTGATTTCTTGCTTGCTTTTTCCGGTTCGTGCCAGATAAATCGCAGCTGCAGTAGCTTGGGCGCCTTTTATTCCTTCGGGATGGTTGTGAGAGACAAGCGCTGTTTCCCTGGCAACATCCAAAGTCTCCTCCAACGAATCGAATTTCCATCCGACAGCACTTACCCGCATCGCCGAACCATTTCCCCAGCTGTTATACGGTTGTGGATCCTTTTCCCGAAGCCAACCACTGAAACGACCGCCGTAACCTCCCATCGGACATGGATATTTACGTCCGTATTCCTGCATGACACGGGGCAGATCTCCCCCATTAAGCAGCCAGTCTGCAACGGCAACCGTCATGATCGTGTCGTCCGTATAATCACTTTCACTTGTAAACAGCGGAAAGTCCGTCGTCTTTATATTATCGAATTCATAAACGGAGCCGATAATGTCTCCTGCTATTGCACCTATCATAGTATGTTAATTAATATTCTTCGGTTGCATAAATATAATAAATATATTCAAACCTTACTCGCTTGTACTAAAAAAACTATATAAATCATCGGATTCCTATATCCTTCAGATATATTTGTGTACTTATTCAAATTCAAAACAGTATTTAATATGAAAAAGATGATTACGTGTGGCTTCCTATTACCTATCGCCACACTGGCATTGATTGCTTGCAGCGGAAATAATGATCTTACAAACCAATTAAAAGGTTCCTGGGTCGCTCCTATCAACGGTATGCCCGAACAGATGGAAGGTTTCGAACTGAAAGACAATGGACTTGCCTCTTCCATCAATATGGCAACATTGGTTTATGAGAAGTGGGAAACTATAAAACTGGACAAAGCGGATGCCCTGGTACTTCAGGGGAAAAGTATCGGCAACGGGCAAACACTCTCCTTCTCCGACACACTAAAGATTGACAAGATATCTGAAAACTCCCTGACGCTCACCCAAGACAGTTACACCAGAACATATACAAAAAAGTAAAAGAAAGCCACTGTCTGTAATACGGATTCCGTCTTACAGACAGTGCTGATCTTCAATCATGTAATCCTGTCCGAGCAATACTTCTTCCGCTTACATGTCTTGCAAGGAATCCCCATCCAAAGCTCATCGAACTGTTCGACGGCTTCCGTCACCAGCTCTTCTACGGAGGTGAAGATTCCCGCTTCGAAGTTACGGTTGTCTTTTCCTTTCATGCCTAACGCGGCTCCCGTCAAGTTTGCCGATCCGATATAGACCTGCTTCAGGTCGAATATCAATAACTTGAAATGGACACGCGGACAAAGTACACGCTCCATCCGACTCCAAAGCAAAGGATACTTGTCAAAGTCATCGCGGAAGTTCTGTCCCGGTTCTTTAGCATGGATCAGACGTACTTCGACACCTTCCTTCACCTTTTGCTCCAACAGCTTCAGGAGGGGCACAGCGTCTTTTCCTTCTTTGATATAAAGGTCTTTTATATCAGCCGTACCGATCCATACCGTCCGCTTCGCCTGCCGGATAGCCTCGATAAGGGAAGAGTAATGTTGTTCGTTTTTAATGTATTGGAGCATAATTCAACTTTAATCCTTCTTTAACAGCATTCAATAGTTTATTATATAAAAGTTCTTTTGAATATCTTCTTTGTTGTGGATGATAAAAGCTAACTAACAAAGGCCCATTCTTTATCTGATATGTCCAAACTCCACCAAATTTATGGCCTTGGCCAGGTTGATATTTATAACCATATAAATCCTCAAATAAAATAACAAACAATGGAGTTATAACACTACCACAACAGATTATTATCTCGACACCTTCATACAAACTCAACTGCATTGGCAAGTATTTTCTATCTTTTTCATGAAAGGTCTCTTTCAACTTTCTATTTTTAGACACTGAACCACCAGGCTCTTTGTTGATGTTGACAATACATAAGTTCCTCAATATATCTTTACGGTCAATTTTTCCAAACACCTCAACAACCTCTCTAAACGACAGATTCTCTTCTAAATGTAACAGACCATACGCCCATTCTGATAAAACTTGCCAAGTTTCTTGTCTGCCACCTTTGTTCAACTCATGTCTTAAATCAAAACGATTTCCAGCATTCGCTTCTTTCAGCACAAACAAGATCTTTCGGTTTACAGCATTCCAGCATTCTTCATTAACCAATCCGTCCATAACAAAAGGAGCAATATACGAAGAGCTCCAGTCATCAAACAACTTATTTTCCAAATCCCTTATCGACATATTTAATGCATTTATTTTATTCTTCCTTCAAATCTTCATTACGCATCCCCTTCAACCAGTTCTCGCGCAACACATAATACTTCTGCTTCCCTCTCCCCAGCCAGGTCAGCTTGCCCTGCTCGTTCAGCTTTTTCAAATCCTTCAGTGCCTGGTAACGGCTGCAATGGTTGAACAACATACAATCGGTGGAAGAGACCAGTCGCTCCTTTTTTAATTTGGACAGGATGTTATCCAGCCGTTCTTTTTCTGCGATCTCTTTGCGTTTCGGAAGGACGGCACGGACAAGAGGCATCACTTTCAACTTATGTTTCAAGTCCGGAGAAGTACGGTAGACAACATTGTTGAAACTGATCGATTCGGCACGGATTTGTTTAGGGTCAGTGATACCTTTCGGGGTCTTTAGTGTCACAGAGAAGTTACCGACGCCTTCGATATCAACCGTCTCACCCTCACGCAGATGGTAATGCAACTGTTCGGACAAAGCCCTGATAACCCCTTTTACGTCACCTGAAGTGAATGTCGACCGTCCGGCTATCTCTTCAGCCAACTGGTCGGTCGTGATCTTACCACCGGAGACGACTTTGGCATACAGCGAACCTGTTTCTCCCGTTTCCCGGTTCGGTGGATTCTTATAAAACGTATATTTAGCACACATATACAGTAGATTTAAGTTTTAAGTCCTTATTATTTAGTTCGAAAGATAGCAATAATTTTTCTTTTTCACAAGCATAAAATCAATTTTGAGCTAGCTAAAAATCAAATTCGAGCATGCTGAAAATTAATTTCGAGCTTGCTCAAAAGTAAAAAAATAAGGGAGAAAAATAATAGTTATTCGTATGTTTTGAGTTAGAATATAGGGAAGAAAACACTAAATTTACCCGGTAAACCAGAAACAATATATAAATATGCTAATTATATTAACCTCGGCCAAGACAATGACCGGCACTTCCAAGATAAAAGCGCCCGCAGGGACAACACCCCGTTTCACACAGGAAGCGACGGAAATAGCCCTGAATATGGCACAGTTCTCTGCCGATGAACTGAAAAAGATATTGAAGCTCAACCCCAAGCTGGCGCTGGAGAATTACAACCGGTTCCAGGAATTCCATACGGAAGAAGTGCATCCGCTACAGGCGTTGCTGGCATACACGGGCGTTGTTTTCAAGAATATCAACCCGAAGGACTTTTCGGAAGAAGATTTTCTGTACGCCAACGGCCATCTGCGGGTCGCTTCCATCTGCTACGGCCTGCTCCGTCCGCTCGACCTGATCAAGCCTTACCGGATGGAATATGAAGTGAAACTGCCGGAACTGGGCGAAGGGAATATGTATAATTACTGGCGTCCGCGTCAGACCCAGCTGCTGATCGATGAAGTGAAAAAGAACGGTAATATCCTGATGAACCTTGCCAGCCAGGAGATACAGGGAGCCTACAACTGGAAAGAGGTGGAAAAAGCCGTCCGCATCATCACGCCGGAGTTCAAGGTATGGAAAGACGGAAAAGCACAGACAATTGTCATTTACACGAAAATGGCCCGCGGACAAATGACCCGGTATATGCTGAAAAACCGGATCACTGACCCTGAAGAGCTCAAACAATTCTCCTGGGAAGGGTTTACTTATGACGAGAGCTTGTCAGATGGGGATAATTGGGTTTTCCTACAAAGCTAAATACAAAAGATCGCCCTTCCACTCAATAATTCAGGAAGAGAAACGTTATATTTACGTTCCTTTTTAAACGAATCATGAAATGAAAAAGACCTGTTTACTATTACTCTTGCTCGTCGGGATAATCTATATAAATGAAGGTTACCGGATTATCAGCGACGATATGCCGGTGAAAAGTACCACCAAAGGTTCCCTATCGGACATTGCCGACGAGGTGATAGCCATTCCGCTGGAAACGAAATCGGACTGCCGGCTGAAATATGCCACACAGATCAAACGCGACAGGAATGAATTGTTCCTGGTTAGCAACGGGCAGCTTTATCATTTCGACTGCTCCGGCAAGTTCGTCAACCGCATTACCAGCAACCAGCATTTCCCCGTTGCCGATTACGTCATCAATCCGCTCGAAAGACAACTGATCGTCATGGATAACGAGGAAAATGTTTATTACTACGATTACGACGGAACGTTGCTGGAAAGGAAAAGCCTTGCCGGAATCAATCCGCTGAAAGCCCCTACCCGCCTGATGTATTACGACCGCCATATCTGGCTGACGGCACAAGCATTGTCACCCTCCAAAGAAGATGCCGGCACACAATGTATGGACCAGTGGCTTTACAAATTCGATACGACACTCAACCTGCAGGACGCACGTAAACTGACGGCTGCCGACCTGGGACGTTTCTATCTCGGCGCCTGTTTCTCCACGGAGCTTTCTGTTGCCGACGGTAATGTGTATGCCTATTCACCCTCCACGCAACCGAACGAATTACTGGCCGATACACTTTATCTGATCAGCCGGAACCAGCTGAATATCCATAATGATTATTCCTCGATCCTGCCGTTGTGCATTGCCGGACGTTACCTGGTTTCCACTTATTCGAATGCAGCTGACGAAGAAGAGAATTACACGTTCTGTTACGACCGCCGCGAAGAATATGCTTATAATGTAACAGGCGGTTTCGAAGATAATTTCTATCATACGGGAAGAGTACCCGATCTGAAGGCGTTGGATGTTTACAACAGTTCTTTCTGTTACTGCCGATCGGGGGAAGAAGTGAAAAACGCATTTCCGGATCGTACGGAAGAAGATAATCCGGTTCTGTTTATCGTCCGGATGAAGGCATAATGAAAGACCGGGCATTTACCTTCCTAAAATGAATGATGAAGGCAAATACCTGGTCAAAATTTATTCAGGATCAGAATAATCTGCCGCAGAAGCGTACTTTCATGACCGGATAAACAGTCAGTTTATCCATAATCTTTGTAAAGCTATCATCTCCATCCGTAAAAGCGTCACCCAAGTCACCGGCACTTGAATAAAGTTTAGGTGAACCGTGGAACTGTACACCCAGTTCAAACTGCACACCGATACGATTTTTAGGTACAGCACGCCCGAAGCCCACACCGACATAAGGACGGAATCCATTCACTTTCAGCCCACCGGATACATTACCATTCTTATCCACCGGAATAGTCTGGTCGCCGATAACGATTCCGGCAAAACCTTCATGCTGCACGTACTCAGCCAGTTCATCACTATGTCCGTCTATCTTCAGCAACTTAGAACCACCGAAATAAGCACCGGCAGTCACAAAGAAAGAGGAAGCATTAGGGAACGGATAAAAATTGACCAGCAATTCACCGGAAGCACGCTTTGTGCTACCTGTCATATCAAGAGAACGCACCTCAGGTTTCGAATTAACACCTTCATCCACAGCAACCAGGTCTACATCCACATCTGTATTAATGTGAATACCCGGCATGATTGAAACACCTCCGCGAATAGCAAAATAAGGCGTGACAGGAGTTGCCACATCGACACCGATACCTGTCGTACCGGCACTTACACCTACCGAAAGAGAGTTGAAAATTCCCAGTTCCTTCTGAGCGGAAACGGGATTAAACAATACGTTCAGGCATACGAATGCCCAAAGGAAAATCACCTTTTTCATACTAATAGAGTTTAATATTGTATACTAGTTCTGAGTTTACTGCTATATACCAGTCAGTCCGCGAAAGTACGAAAAAAGGAAATGACATAAAAAAAGTGGTGCATGAATTACTCCTGCACCACTTCCTTTTAACATATCGGATAGAATTTTATTCTTCACCTTCGCTTTCGTCTTCCTTCATATTATGGAAAACATTCTGAACGTCATCGTCTTCTTCCAGCTTTTCGATCAGCTTATCCAGTGCTTCACGCTGTTCGGCAGTCACTTCTTTCAAGTCGTTCGGGATACGGACAAACTCGCTGCTTGTGATCTCAAAACCGTTCTCCTCCAAATATTTCTGAATAGCCGAGTTCTGCGCAAACTCGCCGTAGATAACCACTTCTTCTTCGTCCTCATCTACTTCATCCACACCATAGTCGATCAGTTCGAGTTCCAGGTCTTCCAGTGAAATGCCTTCCTTCTTCGCAATATGGAATACGCACTTATGGTCGAACAGAAATTCAAGGCTACCGCTTGTACCCAGCGAACCACCGTGTTTGTTGAAATAACTACGCACGTTTGCAACCGTACGGGTAGTGTTATCAGTCGCTGTTTCCACGAAGATAGCGATACCATACGGGCCGTATCCTTCATAGTTCATTTCCTTATAACCGGTGAAGTCTTTTTCTACAGCACGTTTAATGGCACGTTCAACATTGTCCTTCGGCATGTTCTCCTTCTTCGCGTTCTGCATCAATGCACGCAAGTGGGGATTGTTTTCCGGATCAGGACCGCCCGCTTTCGCTGCAATAGTGATTTCCTTACCCAGTTTCGTGAATACGCGGGCCATATTGCCCCAACGTTTAAATTTTCTTGCTTTACGGAACTCAAACGCTCTTCCCATATTATATGAATGTTTTTATTGTTATAAATGAATCATTATCTCAATGATGCGCCCAGTTTGTCTTCCAGGTTCTTCCGGATCTTCTGCATGATCGCATCGATTTGTTTGTCGTTCAATGTCTTTGTCTCATCCTGCAGGAAGAAACTTACGGCATACGATTTCTTTCCTGCCGGCAGGTTCTTGCCTTCGTAAACGTCGAACAGGGAGATATCCTTCAGAAGCTTACGCTCACTGTCGCGGGCAATCTTCTCGATTTCGGCAAATTGTACCGACTTGTCAAGCAACAACGCCAGGTCACGTTTTACTGCCGGGAACTTAGATATCTCAGAGAAAGTAACCTTGCTCTTCTTCGTTTCTTTCATCAGCAATGTCCAGGATAATTCAGCAAAATATACGTCAAAGTCGATATCCATCGCCTTGCATATCTTACGGCTGACAATACCGAAAGTACCCAGCTCGCGTCCTGAACCGGTCGTGATGCTGATACCTGACGAATAGATATCATTGCTCAGGTTTCCGAAGATCACTTTCTTTCTGTCGACACCCAGGCGTGCCAGGATGTTTTCAACATAAGCCTTCAGTTCGTATACGCTGGATTTCTCGTCGGCATGTGCCCAACTATTCTCTACACGGTTACCGCAAACCCATAATCCCAGACGATAGTCTTCCGAGAACTCAGCTAAAGTTGCGTCTTCGCGTTTCTTTTCAACATTATAATCGTAGCAGTTTCCAAATTCGAAGAAACGGATATTGCCGTTCTTACGTTTCGCATTGTGTTCGATGCTTTCCAAACCGCCGAACAACAACGTCTGACGCATACCGTTCAGGTCTGCACTTAACGGGTTCATCAGCATGACGCAATGAGAAACCGGATAAGTAGTCAGTTCGTCGTAATAAGCGGAACGAGTCAGCGAATTGTTCATGATTTCATTGAAACCCGAACCGCAAAGCTGTTCAGAGATCAGGTTCTGCAACTGGTAACCACGGTCGGTAGCTGTCTTGTAGCTCAGATTCGATTTTACATTTTCACTGAACTCTACATTATTATATCCGTAGATACGGAGAATATCTTCAATGACATCGACATCACGCTGTACGTCGATACGGTAAACCGGAACATGGATAGTCAGACCTTCTTCAGTCTCTGAAACGATTTCCATTTCCAAACTTTCCAGAATGCTCTTAACCGTTTCCACCGGAATATCCTTACCGATCAGGGCATTGATCTTATTATAAGTCAGTTCTACCGTATAAGGCAGCATCGGACTCGGATAGACATCCTGAATAGCACCGGTGATCTTACCGCCAGCTACTTCCTGGATCAACAGAGCGGCACGCTTCAAGACATAAATGGTATTGTTAGCATCCAGCCCACGTTCGAAACGGAAAGAGGCATCGGTATTCAAGCCGAAACGACGAGCTGTCTTACGGATCCATGTCGGATGGAAACAAGCTGATTCCAGGAACACATCCGTAGTCTGTTCCGTCACACCTGAATCGAGACCACCGAACACACCACCGATACACATCGCTTCTTCCGTGTTGCAGATCATCAGGTCGCGATCGGTCAACGTACGTTCAACACCGTCCAAAGTAACGAATTTCGTTCCTTCCGGCTGTGTCTTCACGATCACTTTGTTTCCTTTCACTTTACCTGCATCGAACGAGTGCAGAGGCTGCCCCATTTCGTGCAACACATAGTTGGTCACGTCCACTACATTATTAATAGGACGCAGACCGATTATAGTCAAACGGTTCTTCAACCATTCCGGACTTTCTTTTACCGTTACGCCTTTGATCGTCACACCGGAGTAACGCGGACAGGCTTCCGTATTTTCAACGATCACTTCGATAGCCGGAGTTTCATCGTCGATCTTGAACGCGTCTACCGACGGGCGTTTCAAAGCTGCCGGCTTACCGTTTTGTTTCAGATAAGCAGCCAGGTCGCGGGCTACACCGAAATGAGAGGTTCCGTCCACACGGTTCGGAGTGATATCCACTTCGAGTACGTAGTCGCTCTTTACATTATAATACTCTTTCGCCGGAGTTCCTACAACTGCGTCAGCCGGCAGTACGATAATACCCGCATGGTCTGTTCCGATACCGATCTCGTCTTCCGCACAGATCATACCGTTCGATTCAACACCACGAATCTTCGAGCGTTTGATCGTAAAGACTTCATCACCGTCATACAGTTTCGTACCGTTCACAGCAACGACCACTTTCTGGCCTGCTGCCACATTAGGTGCGCCACAAACGATCTGTAAAGGTTCTTCACCGCCTACATTTACAGTGGTAATATGCAGGTGATCAGAGTTCGGGTGTTCCACACAGGTAAGAACTTCACCGATAACCAATCCTTCCAGTCCACCTTTGATTGTTTGAACTTCTTCAACTCCGCCGGTTTCCAAACCGATAGAGGTTAGTGCTGCTGATACTTCTTCAGGCTGCAAGTCGAAATCAAGATACTCTTTCAGCCAGTTGTAAGATATATTCATTGTTCTAAAATTTATTCAATCAAGTTACTATGCGTCTGCGGTATTTCCCGCTTACGGCAATTTGACTGGCAAAAGTACAAATAATAGAACTATTATTCAAAACGTGCACTGACTTTATTCTCACATTGCCGGAAAAATCTTATAAATCAATGAATAATATCGACAATTCATTTCGATATTCCTTGCCTAATACAAAAAATCACTCTACCTTAGATGCGTATTTTCAACCGATAAGATTAGCTTGAATACTAAGAAAGCGTTTTGAAAATCAAATCTAACATTCTAAAACACTAGTATTCTTTATTATAACGATATGTCTGGCAAATATTTATCGGTACAATTCATACTTTTCCCGTTGTTGGCTCTCCTGCTTTTCAACTCCTGTTCGCAGGCCGCAAAGAAAAAACATATATTGATCATTCAATCGTATGAATCCAGTTTTCCTGCCTATAAGGAAATGAAAAAGATCCTGGCAGCCCGATTACAGGAAAAAGACATACAAGCAGAAGTCTATTCCTACTATCTGGACTGTGAACAGAATCTAGAGAAAAAGCAAAAAATAAATCTTTTCGGGAAGCTGAACGAACTGTGCCCCTGGAAGCCTGACATCATCCTGACTTTCGACGACCAGGCATTGAATATTCTACTAAGTTGCGGCCATCCGTGCATAGCCACGATTCCGGTTGTTTTCACCGGAGTGAATTATCCCAATGCTTCTTTTATTCAAAAATATCCCAATATTACCGGCTTCCACGACAAGCCGGATTATAAAACAAATATCAAACTGATCGAACAGCTGATCGGAAAATGTATCGTAGTCAGGGTTACCGACGGAGAGTACATCGATCAACTTATCTTAAAAGACATGAACGAGCAGATCAAAAACATCTGCAAAATGAACGACCTTTACTCGCCTGACAGGATACGCATCTCCGGAAAGAACGGCATTTCGCTGAACGGAGAAAAGAAAATAGAACCGGATACCATGTATGTCAGTACGATCAACGGCAAGTCCACGCGATCGCTGGTCAAAGGATTAGGCGAAAATTATTACAATAAAGCCTACCTTGCTACCAAAAGGGATTATCTGACTCTTTCATTGGGACGTTTCAGTTCGTTTCCGGGCTTTTCCGTCATTTATGAAATGATCGGAAGCAACAATGGAGTGGTTGGCGGTTTCGTTTCGCCACTCGAAGATTTGACGATTCTCGCAGCAAACCGTATTGCCAGCATACTGAAAGGAGCTTCTCCCAGTGATTTTTCACAGATCACAGAAACCAGCAAAGCCTATATCTTCGATTATAAAGTACTGGAGCAATGGGACATCAGCAGAAGCAAATTACCCGCCGGTTCCCTGTTCGTAAACATGCCTTTTTATATACAGTATAAAATATATATCATATTCTTGCTTATTTTGGTCGGGATCTCATTCGTCATCATTATCACTTATCAACGGATACTCTATAAGAGAGAGAATGCGCGTAAAATAGAAATACAGGAGAACCTAAGGCAGGAAAAGGAATTTCTCTCATTCGCCCTGGAAAGCGGTAACATTTTTACTTTCCGTTACAAAAATGGTACATTCCTATTCGACAAAGAGTTTTATCATTATCTGGATATGCCGGAAGAGCCAATCAGCGCAGACCGTTTCCAACAGGCCATTCATCCAAGCGAACAGGCTGACTTTCTATTAAACCGCTATAAGCTGGATCATGGCTTCACTTCCCGTCAGATTACCAGAAGACGATACGACTTTAACAAAAAGGGATACCTTTGGTGGGAATTTCGTTATGCACAAAACACCAGTCAAAACACCCAGAGTGCAGGCAATCAAGTCGAAGTAAACGGTCTATGCTTGAATATCCAGCATACAAAAGATACAGAACAGGAACTGATCGATGCCCGCAAAAAAGCAGAAGAATCGGATCAGATGAAATCTGTGTTCCTGGCTAATATGAGCCATGAAATACGTACGCCGCTGAATGCGATAGTCGGTTTCTCCCAGCTGATAGCTTCCGAAGAGATGCAGCTGGAAGACGAAGAAAAAAAAGAGTTTATCAGTCTGATCAATAAGAACAGCGATCAATTGCTTAAACTGATCAACGACATACTCGATTTGTCACGTATAGAATCCGGTCATATTTCATTCGCCTACGAAATATGTAATCTGAGCGAACTGATGGATGATGTCTATAATACGCACCGGCTACTGATGCCTGACGGAGTGGAGTTACGAAAGAAAGTACCTGAAAAACCAGCGATCATTAATACCGACCGCATCCGCTTAACCCAGGTTCTTACAAACTTCATCAATAATGCCACAAAATTTACGGAAGAAGGATATATCGAAATCAAGTATGAATACAGCGACGATAACCGGTTCATCCTGCTTTCTGTCAAAGATACGGGGAAAGGCATTCCCCAGGAAAAGATAAAGCAAGTATTCGAACGCTTTCAGAAACTGGATGAGTTTGCCAAAGGTACGGGTTTGGGACTTGCGATCAGCCAAAGTATCATCAGGACTTTCAAAGGGACGATCCAGCTGGAATCCGAAGAAGGGAAAGGCAGCAAATTTATAGTATCACTGCCTTATGAACCATCCTCACTCGGTCAGTAATTTATTCGCTTTGGCTTCTTCACGCCACTGAGGTACCACTGTTTTCAGGAATATCTCCTTGGCTTCATTTTCGGCTTTCATATCAAGGCCGATATATCTTTGGGCTTTCTCTTTCGTGGAGATATCCGGCATAGGAACATCGCCTGAATATCCCAGTTTGAAAAGAACTTTCATTATATCCATCTGTGCCTGCAGGGTTTTATCGATACCGTTTCCCATTATACGCAACACTTCCTGCGATGCATGAAAAGACGCTCCGTGAGATGCAACACAAAAGTCCCAACGCCATTGTGCCTGCCGGATTAATTTCAATATATTTTTCATTTGCTCTTCCGTTGCTCCCCGATCCCATGCAAACTTAGCCTCGATATGGGTTTTCGCTAATTCTGTTTCCAACCGTTCACGTATTTCAGCCACTCTGATCTGACGGGTATATACATCCTGCCGTAAAGTTTCTTCCGTCTCACGATGGCAGGTCTGACAGGTCCGGTCGATCATAGCCAGAGGACTTTGTATATGGTGATCGTTATAGCCTTCCTGATTTTCGCCCACATACGGCATGTGGCATTCTCCGCAAGAGACTCCCCGGCGGGCATGAATACCCATCTGTGCCAGTTCATAATCGGGATGCTGTGCTTTCAACAAAGGGGCTCTGCTCAATTTATGAATATAATCGGAGAAGTCCATCCGGTCATAATATTCCTCGATATCTTCTACCGAATATCCATTATCCCAAGGTATGACTACCCGTTTATCTTCCTTTGAAAAATAATATTCACAATGACACTGAGCACAGACCAGCGAACGCATTTCCTGTTCCGAGACATTATCGATGTTCATTCCTTTCCGTGTACAGGCTTCCGTCAGAAATAAACGAGGTATGTGCAACTCCATACTCTCCGGATCATGGCAATCTGCACAAGCGACCGGATTCACGATCTCACTGCCCCAGCCTGCCCATTTCCTTTTATAAAAAGCTTCCCGGCCTACTTGCTCGATCAGGCGTGGAGCATCCGAGCTTTTACAAGCCCAACAAGCAGCCGGTTGAGGACCATCCTCTTTTCCTTTTGGAGCACCGGTCCTTAAACTGAGATCCATATCTTCGATTGCATACATATGCCCTCTCGGTGTACTATAACTTTTAGAAAATGCATATCCGGCCCACAGAATAACCAGGTTTGGACGTTCTGCCAAAAGGTCTACCGCTTGATTTCCATTAAACAGACTGGTAAAACTCGTATCCGTCGTATTTTTCCAGCTCCGGTATTCATTTGAATTACGTAGTTCGAGCTTATCCGTTGATAAATTCTCATTTATTCCCTGATTTCCTGTATTTACATCATCGATAAAAGTAATGTTATCCTCCCCGGTAAAACAATATACGACAAACGCAACCAAGCTTCCCAGTATGATTCCTCCTAATAGTAAATAATGATATTTTATATTTAGTTTTTTATTCATCCAAATCAATTTGTTCATTCAACCCTACGCCATTCAAAAAGCTTTGATTTTCCAAAGTTTCAGACCACGACACAAATTTAGTAAAAAGATATAACGAGCCAAGATTTATCACCTATTTATAACAGAAAAAGATTAAATGCCACTCTGCATATCCTCCGTTCCCGAACGATTCTTATACCTATTTGCATACGCATCCCAAATAATATCGTATTTTTGCATCGTTTTATCAGATAAAAATATCCAACGAGAGATTCCTATTATGCGTATCGACATACTTACCGTACTTCCTGAGATGATTGATGGAATGATTAATTGCTCCATCGTAAAGCGGGCACAGGACAAGGGCCTGGCTGAAATCCATTTACATAACCTGCGTGACTACACCACTAACAAATGGAGACGCGTCGACGATTATCCTTTTGGCGGCGAAGCCGGAATGGTGATGCAGATCGAACCGATCGACCGGGCTATCTCTGCCTTAAAAAGCGAACGGGAGTACGACGAAGTGATTTATACTTCGCCCGATGGTGAGACATTCAACCAACCGATGGCGAACAGTATGTCATTATTAAATAATATGATCATCTTATGCGGTCATTATAAGGGTATAGACTATCGCATCCGGGAACATCTGATCACCAAAGAGATATCGGTAGGCGATTATGTACTGACGGGCGGCGAACTGGCGGCTGCCATCATTACCGATGCGGTCGTACGGCTGATACCCGGTGCCATCGGTGACGAACAAAGTGCCCTTTCCGATTCTTTCCAGGATGATTTGCTGGCTCCGCCGGTTTATTCACGACCGGCAGAATATAAGGGATGGAAAGTTCCCGATGTCCTCCTTTCCGGACACCAGCGGAAAATAGACGAATGGCGTTTGCAGCAGGCACACGAACGGACTGCACGATTACGTCCGGACTTATTGAAAGAGAAATGATTATATACGAAAGGCGCAGAATGAATATCGTTCTACGCCTTTTCTCTGTTAACTACCTATTTTATTAAAATACACAAATGACTCTTTTTCTGTCGTGCCATCAATTGGGCTATATATAATGAACGGGGGAATATATTGATCTCATTCTGTCCCTCCCAGATGCCATACGGGCGGTCCGTAAAATGACCGGGATACTTCTCCCCTTTCAGTCCGATACAATAATTCTTCCCGGAAGTCCACGGATTCTGTACAGCAGCACGTTTTACCCGGCAATTCCATAATACCTGTGTCACGCCTGCCCAACCATGTCCGCTCCCCATCTGACCGCGATCTTGCACATTTATTTCCCCATCGGTTACAATATTATCATACAAAGTTCCGACAGACCAGCGATGATGGGGGCCTATATCAGCAAATGTCTGGGAAGCTGTACAATTATAGAACACATTCGGCCCGCATACCTGAGCACCGGTCACATAATCATGACGACCTTCCGTAGCCTGGCAGTTCATAAAAAGATTCTGCTGTCCCCAGTTATTGAAAGAATAGCGGTATCCGCCAGTTATCAGAGATTTCGATTCCAGGCAACGACAGTCTATCACAGAAACATTTTTGGCAAAACGTTCGCAACTGACAGCGGAGTAACCGAAATAACGGGCAGTAATATTCTTTACCCAGCAGTTCTCCACCTTATCCAGTTCCACAGCGATCCAGCCATGCTCCAAATCTTCGTAATCTTCAAACTCTGATTCGAAACAGATATCAGATACACCGACTTCACCGATACGACCGTCAAAACGGTATTTATAGATTTCACCCCCGCCATACTTTTTATCCATTTGCATAACGACAGGATTATCGATGAAAATACGGTTCCCTTCTATTTGGGTAATTTCCCGTTCAAACGCCAGATTATATTCCTGCGGTGTCCATTGGCGCGTACCTTTTCGCTCTACGATCTGATCCATCTTTATATCATGTATCCACTCCTGCGTTCCGGGGCGGTAAACGATCACACGGTCACCCACTTTAAACCCTTCGGTTGAAGAGACACGGAAAGAATGGCTGCCAACCGGTACAAAATCATCTGTGATCTTCACTCTTGTACCCGGAACTTCCTCCATAGTACCGTTACCTTTCACCTGTATCAGTGAACGTCTTTCTTTTCCGGTAGCGATTAAGCAGGTTTCATTGACGTTATCCCCCTCTCCTTTCAGGATAATACCGCCTGTACGAATCGTAATCGTACCGCCAATCTCGTAAACTCCGCGCTTCAATAAAATGGTACCCCGATGTCCGTTCTCATCCGGACTTCTGCGTGAAACTTCATCGATAGCCTGCTGTATCAATGCTCCGCTATCTCCCTCTTTTGCAGGAAGAACCTCTTTCACAACCGGATATGCAGGAATGCTTCTATCTCCATGATGATAACCGACCCGGCTGAAATCCGGAATCGTATTTCCTTCTTCATCCGGGATATATGTCAAAGTGCCCATATCACTGATCCTGACAAAAGAAGATTGCCATGCCGGAGGTAACTTCGTTTGTGCATTACAAACGAATGTTACCCCGACTGCCAATCCAATTATTACATATTTAAATGCGCCCACTTTATACTCAATCTTCTATGATCACACGGAAACCTACATTATGTACTTTCTGCCAGGGCAGATAAGATTTACGATAGTATGCTGTCGATGTTTTCGGATGGTCGGTCCATGAACCGCCACGAACCACTTTCTCCACTCCGTTACCCTGTCCTTTCTCGTTGTACGGGTAAGGCAGATAATCCGAGCGGGTCCATTCGGCAATGTTACCCTGCATATCATACAATCCCCATGGGTTTGCCTGATAACCGCCACCTTTTACCATCAGCATATTGCCGTCGTCTACATTATTATCCTTCGGCTGATAAGTATAATATTTATACCAGGAGTCATTAGGATTCATCGGCTGGGGATTTACACCTCTTACCGCCAGTTTATTCAACTGTTTGTCACCCATATTTTCAAACCGGGAGAAATCGGTATTCAATGCACCGTACCAGAAATCGTCTCCGCTACCGGCACGACATGCCCATTCCCATTGTACCTCTGTCGGTAATGTCACTTTCAGCCCTGTTTTTTCGCTTAACTTCTCACAGAATGCCATTGCTTCTTCCCAGCTGACACGGATAGCAGGCTGTTCCGGATTATTTGCCGGATAACCTTCATGCACATGGTCTTTCCAAAGTTGGTTGACGAAACGGCTGTTATGATCCGGGAAGATCGTACGGAACTGCTCGTTACTTACTTCGATCTCAGCCATCCAAAAACCTTTTTTCACTTCCTGCTTGTTTGCCGGTGAATAATCGGAATGCTTCCGGTTAGTCCCCATGACGAATTTACCTGCCGGGATACGGACAAAGTTCATGACGATACCCGGAGCCAGCTCGATACTTTTCTTCGTTTCCTGTTCTTTTGCCAACATCGCTTTTGCAGCATCCGCATCAAACGGCCAGCCTTTTACTTTCACGTCTTTATCCTTATATTCCTGACGTTCAGGTTTTACGGGAGACGGCTTCGGCTGCTTGCTCAGATAGTCTGCATAGCTGCGAATCTCTGCCTGCCAGTCAACGCCCGAACCTGCATATTTATCGGTCAGTTCTATACGACGGCTGATCTGTTCGATGCCATTAAACAGGTTAGCTTTAAACGTACCGTGATAAGGAGCATTAAAGTCAATCCAGTTATAAAGCGTTTTCCATTCCTTATCTGTCAACTCCACACCATGATGACCGGTCTTCAACATCTTGACCAACTGGCTGGTAGATACATGATATTCGTAAGGATTCAGAACTTCAATCTCAGCTTCCGGTCCCTGACGGTGAACATACGGATGCAGGTTCAGATAGCTTTTACCATATCCGGAAAATTCATCGATAGTACCACCGGTGAAATCGGCTAATTTATTGGAACCGTCATGACAGGCGATACAAGCACGGTCCAGGATCGGCTGAACCTCCAGATCAAATTTAAACGGTCGTTGTCCTCCTTCCGGCAAAGTGATTGCATGCGGTTTAATCGTCGAAGCGACCACACGTTTCGGAATAGGTATCTGATTTTGGTCTTCATGACAGCCGATGCAGGAAACGGTTTCACCCGGCATACCGGTCAGCCAGCTTCTCATCCATTGCACGGCACGCCCGCATGAATCGAGCGGCTGAAGCGAGATAGGCGTATTCGCCGGTATGGAGAACAAAGCCGAACCGTCTTCTTCTACCGGAACAGTACCCAGCAGGCGTTTTATATCCCATCCGCTTTGTATGCCCTGTGCCCAATGGTCGGACGGTGTTTTGTTATAAGCATATTCGTAAGCAAGTACACGGAAAGCTTTCACCGTACCGCGTGGTACACCTTTCAAACCTTCACCTTCATAAATATCCTGAATAAAGACAGTTGCTTCTTTCGTTCCGGGTTTTGTACGATCCGGAATAACAGGAGGAACCTGCGTTTTCCGTACCGGTATCGGATGGATCAGTCCTTCACCCTCGTATTCTGCAATCAACGTCAGGTTGTCGAATACATCTACCAAATAGATACCCCACAATGCATTCGGATTCAATTTGGCTGTTACCAGGAAATATTTATCGTTCAGAGGATAAGGTTTGATGAACTGGGGCCATACATCATCCACCAAACGGTCTTTTACAATCGGTTCGATCTTCCGGTCACGGAAAGGTAACTCTTGAACCATTCCCAATGTCGATTTACGTCCTTTGGACGGATCGAACAGGATCAGACGACCTGAACGGGCAACGCCATGATGTCCGGAGATAATTCCGATAAAGCCGGATGCCTGGCCCGGGATCGGTTTCGCATCGAAAGTACTGTTCGGGAAATAGGCGCCGCTGCCGTAAAGGGCTTTCTGTTCCGTTCCGTCGGGATTCATATGCATGACGAAGCGGGAGAAATAATGGGTAAGGTCGGTATATTCCCAGCGGGTATACATCACCTTTCCGTTATTCATCACTACCGGCGACCAGTTTGCGTCCTGGTCGAATGTCAGACGGCGCAAGGATTTATCTTCCGGATTATATAAAACCATATTACCGACTTCGGAGTTCCCGTTCACGCAGGGCACACCGTTGTAACCGATATTGGATACAGCCATGATCTTTCCGGAAGGTAACCAGGTCGCATCAAAAAACTCCAAATCTTTCTCGGGAGATTCGATCAGTTTTTTCAAACCTTTCCCATCCATCCCGACTTCGAAAACCTGCCAGCGGTTGTCGGTATCGACCATCGAAAACATCACACGGTCTGCATTCCAATGCAATTTCAGGTCAGGTACGGACGATCCGTTATCCGGTTTGAAAATGGTACGCGACTGAACATCACCACGCAGATTCGACAATTCGACGATTTCTGCATTAAACCCACGACGAGATGCGTTACTTTGATTCGACCAGTTATTATTTTGTGTCCCTAATGCCGGCGGATTGATTTTCCGTGCAGCCGTCCCTATATGATAACGGCCGACGATCAATTTATCCATATCCAGTTCCGGATTTGCCAGCAGGATATCACGTTTCAACTGCAAGGCTTGTTTTGCCTCCTTTATAGTAGTCGCATCATTTGAGTAGATACCGTCAAATCCTTTATTTACCAATGCTTTCAATGTAGAAAGCCTGGATTGGTTGGCAGCCTGGTCAAATGACTTGTTACGTTTCATATCATTAAAAGCCTCTTCGATGGCCCGCACATTCAGCCAACTCAAAGACTCCTGCAATTCGTATACCTGCATAGCATCCCGTGCTATGTCCAGATAAGCGATCACCTGTTTATCCAACTCTTTTTCCTGATCGGCTGCAGCAATACGAGTTGCAAAATAGCTTTTATCCGCCAGCAAGTCTGCGACCGATTGAGCTATATGTTTTTCTATGTCAGCTGTGTAGGTTGTGACCAGTGCTTTCATGTCACCTCCGGCAAACGGAAGGAATTGTGCCGATTCACCCGGAAATCCGGCAATAATCTCTTCGGATAACTCTTTTCCGGTTATCCCCTGTAAGCGGAAAATAACTGTTCCTGTAGAAGAACGGCTTTCCAGTCCGATCTCAGCTTCAAAGCGGACATATTTCTTATCCAAAGGCACGACGATCTGTGCATTGGCATTCGCCATAATCGTCCGCTCATAGGTTTTCCCAGCCATAACGACCGGGACATCTTTCGCATTGGCATTAAAGACCAGACGGCCTGTGCCGGTATCTTTAAATGTATCTTTCAGGTCATTCAGCCAAACTGATGAACCGTCGGTTGCGATCAGCCGGGCATTTGCCCATACTGCCTGGTCGTCGGCTGTACCGTCGACAGTCCCCCAGGTGTAAAGAACCATTTCATCCAGCCCTGTTACATCGGCTGTAAACTTTTCAGCAGCTTTCCTAGCCTTGATCACTTTGGATGCGACCGGAAGAGAGCTTTTCTTCATTTGCTCATAGGCATTCTGTTTGGCTACGGCAATTCTTTCCGGCCAGGAAGCAGGTGTATTCACTTGCTTTTTCTGCTTTTGGGAAAAGGCAGAAAGTGAAAAAGCCATGCAGGCTGATAAAATAATTAATCTCTTTTCCATGATATCTATCTCCTATATTCAGCGAAGGAAGCCCCGCCAATAACAGCGAGGCTCCTCACCCATATTAATTATTAGCGAACGATTAATAGTTCGGATTCTGGATCAAGACTCCGTTAGAGAAGTCGATCTGACTCTGTGGCAACGGGAAATATTCGTGGGCTTTCGACCAAGCCGTTACATGTCCGGCCAATAACGGATCGAGTTCAAGACCATTCAGCTTATCCATGATCTTCCAACGTTTCATATCATAATAACGAATCAACTCAAATGGTGTCTCAACGCGACGTTCATGTCGGATGGCCTCACGCATCTGATCCTGAGTCAGATTAGCTGCCAAATCGTCTAATCCGGCACGCTTACGTACCTGATTTACCATATCGGCGACACCAGTAATACCCAGTTCATTAGCTGCTTCAGCTTTCAACAATAACAATTCACCCCAACGCAAGAAAACCCAATCTTGTTCACTACGAGTACTAGCCTGCCACATATCGCCATCTTTCATCAATGGGGTCAACCATTTCACCATAGCTTTCTTTAAGTCACTTCTATTCAAAGAAACAACTTCACCGCCCGGCCATTGGTACTTATCATCGAAAGCAACGATCTGTCCTAAACGATTATCACCTTCTTCATACTCATTCGTCAGGTTTGCAACCGGACGAACTCCGGAATAATTACCATATATATGGTCAAAATTATTATAGTTATTCGGAGCCAAGAACTTAATAGAGAAAAGGATTTCCGGACTAGATTCTTGTGTATCATAAGTGAAGTTATCAGCATAACGATCAGCCAAAGAGTACCCTTTGATTTCGTCCAACAAATTATAAGCTTCCTGAACCTCATCACGATTAGCCACTTTTCCGTCTTCTCCAAAAGCATGGAACATAAGTACACGAGCTTTCAGTGCTTTTGCTGCACCTTTTGTTACATGTCCGCCGGATCCCTTATAAGTTTTATCATCCAATTTATCAATCGCAGTCTGTAAATCGGCAATCAAATTCTTATATACATTATCAAGCGTTTCTTTCGGCATATTTTGTGTCGTAAGATCCAACGGCATCGTTGGATACGGAACTTCACCATAACACAGATAAAGCAGATAGTAGCAATAAGAACGCAGGAACATAATTTCACCTTCATATTGGTTACGAACATTACTCATGTCTCCCCCCTGATAATTTTTCAACTGATGTAGAAAGATATTCATACGAGTAATAGCCTCATATGCTTCCTTATAAAGATCCGGAACAAATCCCTGCATGGAAGGGTCTATATTATCAGCCTGAATCAAGTCCGTTTTATATACATAACTGGAACCGGAGCTACCATAACCATTGTCTGTCAAACAATCATAAACAACCATTCCATAAGATAATGTTTTAGCTTGCATACCTTGATAACAGCCGGTCAAAGCCGAATCAAAATCAGATTTTGATTGCCAGAAAATACTTTCTGACGGAGAAGTTGTCGGAGGAGTATCCAAAATATCAGAACAGGAAGACACTGTCATCATACCGGCAACCAATAGTGAAATATATGATAGTTTATTCATTTTCATAATTATTTTACATTTTAATTAGAATTCAAGATTTACACCGAATGAAATAATACGGTTCTGAGGATAATAAACCAAACGTGTACCCTTCGTAGAGTTATAATTACGTTCCGGGTCACCACCCTGCGGGAATTTGGTAATCGTTAACAAGTTATCACCCGAGAAATAGAAACGCAGACGTTCAATTTTCGCTTTACTTGTCAATGCTTTCGGCAATGTATAACCGAATGTCAAGTTCTTCAAACGGAAATAAGAAGCATTATACAACCAGTAAGTACTTTCACGCTGGTTCTTTGCTCCGCCTAAATCTGCGAAATATAAACGTGGATATTTAGCGTCTTTGTGATCTTCTGTCCACATATTATCAATATAATCCTGTGAAATTGGCGTTCCTTGATAGAACGGACGCAATCCCCAACCGCTGGCATAATGTTTGGCACCCTGTACGCCTTGTCCCATTAAAGAGAGGTCGAAACCTTTCCAGTTGGCACCCAGATTAATTGTATATTCGAAATTCGGTAAACGCCCGTCAAGAACTTTACGGTCATTTTCATCAACAATACCATCCGGAACTCCGTTCGGACCACTGATATCTGCATACTTGATATCCCCCGGCAACGTTTTGTCATTAAACTGTTTAGGAGAATTAGCCACATCCTCTTCATCTCTGAAAATACCAATTGCTTCATAACCATAATATGACTCATAAGGCAAACCTTCCTTATAGATCAAGCCTTTAGAAGAGTCTATAAAATCTGCACCGTATTTCGTCAATTCGTTTCTCGTACGATCAAAAAATACACCGGCATTATAATTTAACCCCTTAAATACACCTTCTTTGATATATCCATTATAAGCTAACGATACTTCAATACCTTTATTTACCATTTCACCGGCATTGATATACGGAGACTTCAAACCTAACAATGAATTACTCTGTGCTTCACGAAGAATATCGTATGTTCTCTTCTTATACCAGTCAAAAGTAATATTGAAACCGTTGAAAGCTGTAATATCGATACCAAAGTCACCTATAGAAGTTGATTCCCATTTCAGATCACGGTTAGTAAGAGCTGTCTGTGCCACACCTGCATCCAAATTTGAGTTGTCAAAGCTATAATCTTTACCTGTTGTAACTAAAGCATAGTAAGAATAAAGATCAATATTCTGATTACCCAAAATACCCCATGAACCACGTAATTTCAGGCTATTCAACCATTCCCAGTTCAGTTCTTTCATCCACTCTTCTTCGCTTACACGCCATCCCAAAGAGAAAGATGGGAAGATACCCCAGCGAGAATCCGAAGAAATGCGGGAAGAACCATCGTACCGAGCATTCACTTCTAACAGATAACGTTGTTTGAATGCATAGTTAGCACGGAAAAAAGCAGACATAATACCCCATTCTTCTGAATACCCCTTATTGGTCTGTACCGAAGAAATACCAGTATTCAGTTCATGCAACGGGAAGTCAAAATTTTGGCGATAACCTTCCAGATTATCTAATTTATAATATTCCAGGTTATAACCAGCCATTACAGAGAAATCATGTTCTTGATTAGGAGTTGCCCAATCATATTTCAAATAAGTATATAAGTTGTAGTAAGAGCTATTATCCATTTTACTAGTTAAACCTGTACCATTTGTATTCAAAGTACCATTCTGAACACCGTCATGATAATAATAAACTGGTGTAGGCAATGCACCCCAATCTTTTGTATGCTGTTGTTTATAACGCATAGCACCCTTAGTATACCAGCTTAGACCTTTGATAGGACTAACTTCCAACCAAGCCTGCGCATTGACATCTGTATTTATATAGTTTTTAAAGTTCTCTGTTTCAGTGATAGCAACCATGTTTTTATTATTACTTTCAAAAGTAAAAGCTTTCATTGTGTAACGCTTAACACCCGTTCCATCATCCGGTAACCAAGGCATATAAGTCGGGGCCTGTGAAATAGTAGACAAATAAGCATCGGTATCACCCTGGCGTGTTTCCTGACGATCACTGCGGCTACCCGTAAAATACATACCGAATCTGATCCAATCATTTACCTGTGAAGTCAGGTCCAATGTTGCATTGTAACGTTTGAACTTCTGTCCTTTCATTGTACCAGGCTGATTGACCATACTTAAAGAAGCATTATAAGAAGTTTTACCAGTCGTACCGGCAACACTCAAGTTGTGCTGCTGAACGAAAGCAGGATCAAACATATAATCCAGCCAGTTGAAACTCGGATACTTAGTCGGATCGGATGGATTCGTGTAATTCGCAATCATTTCATCCGAGTAACGGTCTGTTGCCGGAGCACCGGAATTGTCTTTTGCCATATTGAAATATTTCATATATGTAGGAGAATCCCAAATCACATCCAGCAAGTTTGTCGGATTGTGAACAGCAAAGTTTCCATTGTAACGAACTGAAATACGGTCTTTTGTTTCCGAACCATTTTTAGTAGTAATCAAAATTACACCGTTTGCGGCACGCGAACCATAGATAGACGCCGAAGCTGCATCCTTCAATACTGAAACACTTTCAATAATGTTTGGATCGAGGGAGGCCAAGTCTCCCTCGACTCCATTAATCAGGATTAATGGGTTGGAGCCTGTTCCCGAGTATGTACCCTGTCCACGTACACGGATCTGAACATTTTCATTACCCGGCTGCCCTTTGTCGGAAGTGATGCGCAGACCCGGCATCTGTCCTTGTAACATTGTCGAAGTGTTTGCTACCGGTCGTTTAGCTATTTCTTCACCCGTCACAGCAGCAACGGCACCTGTCAGGTTTACTTTCTTCTGCGTACCGTAACCTACTACAACTACTTCATCCAAATTCTGAGTATCTTCCTGGAGAGTAATTTTCAGACGACCATTACCGGTAATTTTTATTTCCTGGTCTTTGTAACCAAGATACTTTACCAATAAGACATCGCCATTTTTTGCCGACACGGTAAAGTTACCGTCTACATCTGTAATGATACCTGTGGTTGTTCCTTTTACTAGTACAGACACTCCGATCATCGGTTCCCCGAATTCATCCAGAACGATTCCGGAGACAGACTGTGTTTGCGCGAACAAACTTAGACTTGAGTTAAATGCCACCATTAATAATAATAATCGCCAAAACGATACAGTGACCTTCTTAATTCTCTTTTTCATTTAATCATGGATTTAATTAGACTTAAAATTTCAACAAATTCAATAACACAAAGAAACATATTCTCTTTTTCACAAAAGAAAACATACTTCCCAATTTAGTATTAAATTATTCTATATAAATAGTTTGAGACAAAAGTAACAGGAAACTGATACAAATTTATCAGTTTCCCTGTTCCAGCTTTCCTTTAGATTGCACAAACTCGGTCGGAGTACAACCATAAAAAGTCTTAAAAGAGTTGGAGAAATAAGAGTGGCTATTAAAACCAAGGTGTGAGGCAATTTCAGATACATTCATTTCCGAATCTTGTAATAGTTTCGCCGCCATCTCCAATCGTTTATTACGGATCAGCTCCATAGGCGAAAGTTCGGTAATAGATTTGAGTTTGCGGTAGAGGTTGGCACGACTGATACCAATCTCCGTACATAAGAGTTCCACATCCAGTTTATCGTTGGAGATGTTCTGCTCAATTACGGCAAATAATTTCTGAGAGAAACGTTCATCCGCCGATTTAACTTCTATTCCCAGTACATCCGGAGAGAAACGCTTTCCATATAACTTTTTTAACTGTTCCCTCGAAGCCAGCAGGCTACGGATACGGGTTTGCAACACGTCCATATTGAACGGCTTGACGATATAATCGTCAGCTCCCGCCTGGAACCCTTCTTTTATGTGCACAACCATAGAACGTGCCGTCATCAAAATCACAGGGATATGTCCTATTCGCAGATCGTTTTTAATCATTGTACAAAGTTCCAGTCCGTCACGCTTCGGCATCATGATATCGCTAAGCACCAAATCCGGGAAATCCTGAATTGCTTTTTCGTAGGCCCGTACTCCGTCACCCGCTTCAATAACGGTATATTCAGCTTCCAGACTCTTTTTCAAATAACTACGCACATCCTTGTCATCCTCAACCAGCAGAATTTTATATTTCGTTCCTTCAGCCTTTTCCGGTGCAGGAAGTGAAGCTGAAATATCATCAGTATTGGCTACTTCCGAAATTTTATCTAATTCTACACTTTCAATCTGATCGTCAGAGAACGCAGATCGGGAAATCGGAAGGATGACAACAAAACAAGCACCTGCCTGTTCTGTATTATCCACATCGCAATAAATAACACCGCGATGAAGCTGAACAATCGTATAGACAAGACTCAGCCCAATACCTGTTCCCGACAAGTTGATACCGGATGTCTCCGGAATCTGATAGAAAGGAGTGAATATTTTATCCACCTCTCCCTCTTCTATACCCTTACCGGAATCTTTTACACGCAATACAAGATAATTCGCATTCTCATCTTTATATAGTCTGTCTATATGTTTCGGATTCAGTCCGTTCCATGAGGTTTCCGAAACCTCCATGGTGATGGATTCTCCGGAGGGTGTATATTTGAAAGCATTTGACAAGAGATTGAATACAACTTTTTCTAAAAGTGACTTATCAAACCAGGCATCGATCGTTTTAGGCGTACAGTTCAATGAAAACTTAATCTCATTAGTGAGAGCAATCTGATTAAAGGCATAATATATTTCCTTTATATATTCGCAAATATCCCCTTCACTGACTTTCAGTTCCAAACTACCCGCCTGGTTCTTATGTAAATCCATCAGCTGATTGACCAAAAGCAGTAGTTTTTGAGCATTCTTATAAATAATAGAAAGTTTATCATGCAATTCAGCAGGAATGTCTACCCGCTTGACCAACTCTTCGAACGGGGTTATGATCAGCATCAAAGGTGTACGCAACTCGTGGGAGAAGTTGGTGAACAGACGGATCTTTGCTTCGTGAAACTCCTCCTGTTTCTGTTTTTCCATTTGCTTAAGTTTTAGCCCGGCTTCCAGATTTCGCTTAATTGTCGCGTAATGAAGAATCGCATAACTGATGGCAGCCAATGCAATTATATAGAATAAATAAGCGTACCAGGTTCTCCATAAAGGCGGTTGTACGATAATGACCAGCGAACGACCCTGTTCATTCCATACACCGTCATTGTTGGAACCTTTTACATGGAAAATATATTTGCCCGGACTCAGATTCGTATAGAAAGCCGAGTTTCGTCCGCCGACCTGGTTCCAGTTGTCATCGTAGCCCTCCAGTTTGTAGGCATACTGATTCTGCGTAGAATAAATATAATTCAATGCCTGATAGGTAATTGAGAAATTATTCTCATTATAGAGCAGGCGAATCGTATCCGTGCTGTCCAATACTTTATCCAAAATACCCGACTGGTCTCCTACTTCAATCGGCTGGTTGTTGACGGATAATTGTTCCAGTACTACCGACGGTATATTTTCGTTCTTATCCATCTCGGCAGCCTGGAAAGTAACAAAACCGTTACTGCCGGAAAAACAAAGAGACCCGTCCGGAAGAGCAATCCCGCTATGCAACGTAAACTCCCGGATATCAATTCCGTTATGACGATGATAGTTCCTAACTTCACCTCCTACGGGATCAACCATAATCAACCCGTTCACCGTACTCATCCACAACTTCTGATCGCTGCTTTCTACCAACGAACAGATATTATTGTCCAGCAATCCTTCACGGGTGGTCATCACCCGCTTTACATGCTCTGTTTTATCAAACTGAAATATACCGCCTCCGTAGGTCGATACCCATATTTCACCTGATTTCGTACGGATAATGGAAGAGATATAGTTATTAGGAATACGGTAACTATCAACTGTTGCCTCATTGGAATATTTTGTCATCCGTTTTTTATTCGTGTCGAAACGAAGCAATCCGTCAGACGTACTACCCAACAATAATATACCGTCTTCTTCTTCCAGAATAGAACGGACGTTCGAAATTATAAAAGGTTCATCCACGTTATTGGTAAAGTTCATGACCAACTGGTCATGAACAAAACAAGTCAGACCGAATTCCGTCGATGCCCCTCCTATCCATAACCGGCCTTTATTGTCACGCAAAATAGAATAGATGGAATATTCCTGCGGATATTTATGATAAAGAGTAAACCTTTTTGTCCGGATATCAAATTTATATATTTCCCCCTTCGTCGTTCCACACCAGACAGTTCCGTCTTCATAAAAGACAGACTTGATAATATTCGTATTAAAAGTAAAACGCGCGGACGGATCGATCAGATAATAGCGTGATTCATTAGTCTGATTATTGTAATTCAACAATCCGTAACCCTCTGTCGCGATCCATAAATTGGAAGGGGATTCATAGGTTATTGCACCGTAAATACCTGTCCGGATATTCAGTTCGTCTTCCGGACGATGAAGCACAAATCGGTTGGTAAATTTATTCAGATAATTGATACCGCCTGCAAATGTCCCGACCCACAATGTATGATCCTTGTCCACGCAAAATGAATAAACGGAATAATGGCTTAAAGAATGATTTATATCGTCATATCCAGCCACTTTCGTTATCTTTCCGGATTCCGGAGTCAAAGCAAATATACCGTCAAAAGTTCCGATCAACAGCTTTCCCTGCCATTCGATCAAACAACGGATGGTATTATTACTCAACTGACTATTTTTACTTGTAAATGACTGAACCTCATTATCACGCAAATTAATCTTATTCAATCCATATTTACTACCGATCCATATCTGTTTATGCGAATCTTCATATATACTGGTAATATTATTATTATTCAATGGCATATTTCTGGATTGACTTGTAAAATGGCTTATAATATTCAGTTGTTTATCACACAAATAAACACCCTTTGCCACTGTTCCGATCCACAACCGATCTGCGCTATCTTCAAATAAAACGGATATGGAAGTATCATTCAATTCATTATCCAAAAGAATCTGTTCAAAGCAATCTTCTTCCCTGTTATAACGATTTAATCCACCCCATGTTCCAACCCAGAGACAACCGGAAGCATCGGTATATACTTTAGTAATTCCCCCAGGCATCAAGCCATGCAGTCCTGAACCATATCGCTTAACCTGATTCGTATTTAAATTGATCCGGTTCAATCCGTTATAGGTCCCGACCCACAAATAGCCTTCATGATCTTCAGTGACGGAGGAGATCGAATTACTAGACAAACTCTGTTCATTTCCATCCTCGTGGCGATAGATTACATATTCCTTGCCGTTAAAACGATTCAGCCCGTTCTTGGTGGCAAACCAAAGGTAACCTTTCGAATCCTGATATATATCCATGACAGACAGCTGAGAGATACCTTCGTTCAGGTCAGAGTTAAAGGAATACAGATAGTTAGCCTTCTCTGCATGTAGAGCAGATAAAAAAAGGGCTAGAAACAATATAAACGAAAATCTCCTTTCCATGGCAGTCGAATCTGATTAGATAAAGCAAAAATAGTAAAAGTTTCGGTTAGTGGTAACAGATATGTATTTATCCGTTACCACCTGTCGCTATTTTCATCATTATTTCAATTCAATAAAAGCAGTCGGTATGCCTTTCGCCTTAACAGCAACAAGACTCTTGCCTTTATTCAGATTCACTTTGATGCATGCCCGTCCATTATATGCCTGGACCTTCCGGCTACCGGTAGATGTTCCCTGATTTTGTATCAGTGATCCGTCACCGGCTATTTCAAATTCAATATATTTCTTCGAATCAAGACAACGGATACCGTCCTTATCCAAAAGCTGAACTTCCAGTAAAACAGTATCGCCTTCACGCGAAACGATTGATACAGCAGCAGCTGATTCTTTGCCCCACTTGGCAGTCTGATATTCCTGGCTGATTTCATCTGTCACCTTTGTTTTTCCCTGTATGGCAACGGCACGTATCTCGTTCTTTCCTTCCTCGTATACACAGTTCCAGCGCAATCCGGCAGCCGGATAATCCTGGCTGTTACGCTTCTTTACTCCCTGGCTGATGCCATTGACGAACAGTTCTACGGTTTCGCAGTTCGAGTAGACCAAAACTTCCTTACGGTCGCCTTTGTTTCCCCAGCGTACAGGCCAGCTATGACCATAAATATGTACCATCGGCTCAGTCGTCCAGTAAGATTGGAAGACATAATAGCTTTCCTTGGGAGTGAAATCACGTTCGATAACGCCTTTTTGGTTTACGTAGGGAACCGGATTTTCAGGACGGACAGGTGTTGAGAAGTCCTTGAATGGCCAATAGGCGGCACCTGTCAGCCAAGGCATCGTTTCCTGTTCTTTCAGATGCCAGTCGATCAGGCGGACAATATAACTTTCCGACCAGTCGCCATCTTTGGATGCACGGGCGGCACCTCCGTAAAGGGAAGCATCCCCGTCGCGCTCATCAGCACCTTTTCCCGATTCAATTCCTTTCAGATTGGCAAAAACATTCTCCGAATGACGACGGGCATGGCTGTCGCCTCCCCATTCCACATGCAGGAAATGTTTGACTTTCTTCATCTCTTCTTCGGATACGGATTTATAATCAGTGAATACACCACGATACCAGCCTGCCCAGATGGAGGGGGAATAGACATCGACGATGTCGCTGCAAAATTCACAACGGCGGATAGCGGTCATACGGGTATCGTCCAGGCGATGTGCCAGATCATGTTGTTCTTTCATAAAAGCACGGATGGCACCTTTATCGAACGTACTGAAATCGTTCGGCCAGTCGTTTTCATTTCCTAATCCCCAAATAATAATGGAAGGATGGTTATGATGTTGATTGATCATATTTGTCAGCATACGGCGTGCTTGATTCTTGTAGGTCTCTCCACCCAAACCACCACGACACCAAGGGATTTCCTCCCATACAAGAATACCTAGCTCGTCACATAATTGGAGGATGATATCCGATTGCTGATAATGTCCGAGACGGATAAAGTTGACACCCATGTCTTTCATCATCTGCATCTCGGTACGCATCATCTCTTCCGTCATAGCCTGTGCTACGCCTGCATGGTCTTCATGACGATGTGTTCCGCGAAGCAGAAGGCGGCGGCCATTCAGATAAAACGGGCCTTTTTCCTTAAATTCTGCCTGGCGGAAACCGAAGCGCTCACTGGCTGTCAGGGTTTGACCGTCAGCTTTGATAGTCAGCTCGCAGGTATATAGATTCGGAGAATCGACATCCCACAAGGCTGGATTCTTGATCTTGGTTTCTACCAGGAACTGGTCACCCAAAGGGAGGATATTCTCTACTGTCTGAGAATATATTTGCTGATGCCCGGCATCATAGATAGTGACAGTCACGTCGGCCTTACGGATATCTTCCGGATTATAGAAAGAGGCTTTTACTTTGACTGTCCCCTCTTTCCGGTTGGCAGAAAGCTCCGGTTCCAAACGTATCTGTTCAAAAGAAGCTTTCGGCAAATAGACCAAATTCAGATAACGGTAAAGGCCGCCATAAAGATTGAAGTCGGACAGGTCGGACGGGATCATCTCTACATCGCGCGAGTTGTCACAACGGATAGACAAAGGGACTTTACCTTTGAAGCGTTTCATTAACTTATCATCAGCCATAAAGTTCTTTACAGCTTCGGTTATATCGACACTCCACTCATCGTAACCTCCTACGTGTTCACCGACCAGTGTTGTGTAGATATAGACTTTCGTCTTCTGTCCGGCACCTTCAAAGTCAAGTACGACACGACCGCCGGCGTACGGATTGTCGATCGTCAACTGCGTTTTGTACCAGCCCGGTCCTTGATAATAATTGATATCCGGATCTACTGCGTCTTCAGCATTAAAGCAATGAGGTAAAGTGACTTTCTGCCAGATGGGGACAGATTCCGGATTTCCTGGCGAGAATGGACGTACGGCTTCCCAGATTCCTCCCAGGTCACCTTTCAGGTATTCCCAGTTTTCTGTTAACCGTTGTTTTTGTTTTGTCGGTACTTTTCCCGCCATCGAAAAACAACAGAACAGGAAAAGACAGGTGTAAAGAATGTTTTTCATTATGTTTGTTTTTATATTTATAATATGGCTGTTCCTTCGTTCTCTAGTTTTTGTTTTCGAAGGAGGGCTTCCAAATAATAATAATCGGCATAGACGATAGGTACATCTACTTCTACATTATGCATTTTAGAACCTGTGCTGTGTAATAACAGAAAACCTCTGTCCTTGCCGGGTGTTGTACGGTAGCTTTTGGATAGATTCTCCAAAATGGTATTTGCTTTCGTTATATAATCCTTGCCGTTGACAGGGTCGTACATGCTCAGTTCATACAAAGCAGAAGCCGTTACCGTTGCAGCCGACACGTCACGAGGTTCGGCTGGTATCCCCGGCGCATTGAAATCCCAGTAAGGAATCAGATCTTCAGGCAGATTCGGATGAGTAAAGATATAATTCTCTATATGTTCAGCTTGTTCCAGAAATTCAGGTAAACCAGTTTCACGATAACACAGGGTGTATCCATAAAGTCCCCATGCCTGACCACGTGCCCATGCCGACTCATGTGAATACCCCTGATGTGTCTGTTTCTTTAGCACAGCTCCGGTAATCGTATCATAATCGATCACATGATAAGAACTATAATCTTTACGAAAATGATTCTTCATCGTAGTACGGGCGTGATTCACAGCTACATCATAGAACAAAGAATCACCACTCGTCCTGAATGCCCAAAAAAGAAGCTCCAGATTCATCATATTATCGATAATGACCGGGCAATCCCATTTGTCACGACTGTGATCCCATGAACGGATCACTCCTGCTTTCTCCTTGTAACGCGTAGTCAAAGTATAAGCAGCCTGCAGCAATACATCTTTATAGGCAGCATCACCCGTCAGACGATAACCGTTCCCAAAACTACAATAAACCTTGAAGCCCATATCATGTGTCCCGCCATTCATCTTCTCACGCTCAATCAAAGCCGTTTGTTTCTGAGCCTTTTCTTTCCAAAAATCATCCTTGGTATATTCATACATATACCAAAGTTCGCCCGGGAAGAATCCGCTGGTCCAGTCACGGGAAATGACCATATGCAACGTACCGTCGGCTTCCACATTACGCGGACTGGCTAATGGCCCGAGATTCTGTTTATCGCGCAAAGCCTGCTTTTCTCTGGGTTCTGCGGAACGTACAGCATCCATTTCAACAAAAGCCTGCTTCAATTGCGTCGAAGCAAAAGAGAAATTATCCTGAACAAGATCAGGCTGATCGGTTCCGCAAGAAGTGAAGGCAACCAATAAAAGTAAAAGAGGTGTTTTAAAATCCATAGTTTTTTAACGAATAAAATATAGTTTATTGTCCTATAAAACATTGTTTTTTTACAACCATAACAACGGATGACGGATAGGCAAATTCCTTACCACTTCATCATTGACAGGAAAATGTTCCAGCATTGTCCAAAGAGATACATAGTCTCCGTTAGGTGTATCACAGGCACTGAACAGCAAAGCCGGATGGGCAACAGGCCATTCATCCCAATACATCACGTCTTTATTAAACGGCCATACGGATTTATCCTTTATATAAGGATACAACCATGCAACTCCTTTCTGCATATTCCGTCCGTCTTCCGTTGTATATTGCCATAAATTATGATTTTCATCCGAAAGGATATGGCAGACTGTTGCCATTGCATCCAGGTTAAAAAGAGAATATCCATACGGCTTTGTCCGGTTCAATTCCAATGGAAAGCTGCCGTCCGTATCCATCTGATCCGGCAATAATACATTCCGGTAACGTTCTCTGCAAAACTCCAGTACTTCGGTATTCCCTGTATATTTAGCAAACAAAGCTGCCTGCATCACCCAACAGGTCCCGTGGTTATTCTTCGCATTCATTTCATCTTTCCCATACGGATGATTGGTCAGCCAATGCAGATATTTCGAAAACCAGTCTTTTGTCGCAACCGCCTCTTCCGCTGATAGCAAACCATTCTGTTCCATTACGATCAGAGACTGCACGACTTCCATCAGATGGATCGTATCGATAATCCCTATTCCCCGCCCTGTCACAATACCTTTGATAGCCTGGGCATACTGAAGGTCCGGATTCATACTTGTTTCAGGGTCAATGAACCAGGCATGAACATGTTTCAGGGCTTGTTCGATGTATTTGGTATCTTTAGTAACGATCCAGGCAGAAGTAAGATCGCCTACGACGGTGCTGAAACGGATCATTGCATGGCGATGGGCCACAAAATTATCGGGATTCGTTTCGCCGTCACGACGGATATAGGCACTATCCGGACTTAGCGGATTCGGCCACCAGTAATCGCCTTCAGAATAAAAATCATGAATTCCCCCGGCACTCCGTTCTGCCACAAAAGAGGTTATTGTAACAGGTTCCTCTCCTAATGCATCATCTCCCCGGAGGATAATTTCGGGGCGTAGCAAGTCTGACACTTGTTGCTTTAATTCTGTTTTGACAGAACAAGAACAAAAAATAAATGCTGTTATTGAAATTAATAATAAAAACTTCGTATTCATGGCATAGACAGATTTTTCTTGCTCAAAAATACAGTTTGTCCCCCTTTCTCGTTTTTAATATTATCGCAAAAGCTTGTAGATTTATTGCAAAAGAGGAAATTTGTGAGATATTTATACAATACCGACAGATAGTCATATCCTAAAAAGAAAAGAATCATCCTATTGACTTGTGGATAGTTATCGGCAGGCCTGCTCACAATTGTCGACAAGCAAAAAGTTCGTTTTTCGGAAAAGAAGTTACTATATATAGTATAATGTATTCTTATTTTGAATAAATAAACGTATATTCATACGTATTCACCTCTGCTATTTTATCGGTAGAACTAATCTGTTCCCGAATTGTCAAACCTGTAATATAATCGCCGGTAGTAGTAAAATGATACGTATAACTTGCAGTCGTATCATCATCTCCAGACAGGCTGTAGGAATTGGCTGATTCAGGCAAATTTCTGCTCTGATTTCCATAAAGCAGATTTATAGGAGAAAAAGCGTCGAATCCCACCGGATTAAAAGATGGGATTACACGCCACGGGAAGTTACGCGGAGTCAGAGCCGTGCTGCTATATTTATATTCTATTCTTTTCTTATCCTGGGTAAACAGAGTGACATTACCATTCTCCCATATATAAGCTTCTTCCTTATCAAATTTCTGCGATTCATAGCCGCTCTCACCTTCTTTCGGCCACTTCATTGTCAGAGATGCACTAGTCAGACTGGCTCCGTTATACAGGTAGTTATATTCATCGCTCGTATATACTTCCTTGTTAAAAGGATTATTTTTATTAACGGATTTCTTAATAATAACATTTCCATTCATAAGATATTCAATACGTTCGATATCTTCATCCGGATTAACCATCGTGATTTTATCTCCTACATATATGAAAGGAACATTCTTACCATTAACAAAATCCATAGAAGCGATCTTACCGTCATCGGTATAATTGATATATGCAAAATAGAGCACATCCGTACCTTTAGCACAAACGACTTTAGTTAACTTGTCCAATTCCGGTATAACAGGTTTATCATCATCCCCACATGATAATAAACCTAAAGTCATTACCACTAATAAAAAAACATACTTCTTCATTTTCATCTCTCCTATATTAACTATTCAACGTCACAAAAGTAGAACATTTGGCAAAATAAAGAACGAAGTAACTTATTTTAAGTAATAACTAAATTTTAATAACACCTTTTTTATTCTACACAAACCTCGTCTACAAACAAGAAAGCATCAGCTCCCGGCCACATATGCCATGCAGGAAGTTTCGGAGTCACCTTTGCCACTATACGTACATAACGAGATTCCGTTTCCGGAAAACTTAGTGAATAAGGATAAATACCATCTTTATCATCTTTGTTCAGTATCGGATAAGACTGGGAAGCAACAGTATGAAAATCCGTACCATTATCGGAAAGCCGGATTTCAAATCCGACAGGGCCCATCACTGCCGCCCCTTTGGATATATTCGCAGTAAACGATACGATCCTGACCGGAGTCTTTTCCTTCAGATCAATTATCAAGTCCATATCCGTAAGAAAACCGAGCCAGCGTCCAGTATTATAATTCGTATTTCCTGTGAGACCATCAATCAAAGTAGAGACTCCACTAAACGTATAGTTAGAATGAGGAGGAGTTACTAATCGACAAGGCTTAAATGTAGCTTTATTTACCCGGATAGTTTCAGAAAACAGTTCGCTTGTATCCTTATCCAAAATGACCCGCGCTTGCAAAACCGCATCTTTATCGATTCGGACAGGTTCTGTATAGAGAGACGAATGTGTATCCGGTATACTTCCATCCATCGTATAATAAACCGGACGATTCCCTATGGTAGACAGTGAAACTGCTAAATTACCCTTTACCGTATCCGGATCAAATGATTCCGTTATTTGAAAAACATGTTTCGAATAGACATAACCTTTCTGATCATACAACTTGATCAGACGATAAAGTCTTGTCATAAAATCATCAAAATCATGTGTTTCAGGAGCAGACCATGCTAACTCACTCAAAGCGGCAATACGGGGAAGAATCAGATACTCTGCCCGTTCCGGCTTTTCAATACGTTCCGACCAAAGGCAACCTTGAACACCGATAATATGCTTCTGCACATCTGCCAGCAATGAATCCGGAGTAGGGTCGAAATCATAGACTCGTTTGACACCACGATTTCCGCCAAGTTCCAGCAGTTGCTTACTACTAAAATAAAGGATTCCGGCTGGTGTCATAATCACATCATGATGTTGTTGTGCCGCTTTAATTCCATTTTCCGTGCCACGCCATGACATGACAGTTGCATTCGGGGCAAGACCACCTTCCAATATTTCATCCCAACCGATTATCCGGCGACCTTTGCTGTTCACAAACTCTTCGATACGGGTCATGAAATAGCTTTGTAGCTTATCTTCCACTTTATGTTCTTTCGTTTCTTTCCAGCCCATCTTACGAATTAACTGCTGGCATTTAGGACAAACACTCCAGCGGTCTCGGGGACATTCATCACCACCAACATGGATATAATGTGACGGGAACAGGTCAATAATTTCCGATAAAACATCCTCCACAAAATGAAGAGACTGTTCATTTCCAATACATAAAACGTCTTTATGAACACCATACGTCGTAGCGACCTCGTACGGTCCTCCTGTACACCCTAGTTCCGAATAAGCTGCCAGTGCTGATGTTATATGGCCCGGCAAATCAATTTCCGGAATAACCGTTATATAACGGTCTGCTGCATATTTTACAATCTCACGAACTTCATCCTGTGTATAAAACCCACCGTAAGGAGTTCCGTCAAACTTACCGGAACCATCGTTCAGTAGCGACTCTTTACGCAGTGAACCGATCTCCGTCAGGCGGGGATATTTCTTAATCTCAATCCGCCATCCCTGATCTTCCGTCAAATGCCAGTGAAAGGTATTAAAGTTATGTAAAGCTAGAATATCAATATATTGTTTGATAAAATCTGTTGAAAAAAAATGCCGTCCTACATCCAGGTGCATCCCTCTGTATGGAAACCGGGGACGATCTTTTATCTGAACTGCCGGAAGAATTATTTTTTTATTCCCAACTTCTGACACTAACGATTTACGCAGGGTTTGTATTCCATAAAAAAGTCCGGCTTCACTTTTAGCTGTAATGGAAACTGTTTTATCATTCACTTCTAACCAATAAGCTTCCGGAGAGTTTTCAGAAATATCCTCTAACAACAGATTTATTCCGTTAGAAAATACTGCTCCTTCCACTATTTCCGGTTGAAATCCGGTTGCCTCTTTTATATATCCGGAAAGGAAAGAAGCCAACTGTTTCGCTTTTTCATTACCAGTGAAATATCCGATACGCGTTGTTCCGGAAAGAATGAATGAGGAAGTTCCGGCTTCTTCTATTTTTACCGGTTGAGGTATGACATGATAATCAGCCGACAGTTTTTTATCACCGTTTGTACATGACAAAAACAAAACTGCCAGCATTACTGCTACTATCTGTTTGAATGTTCTTTTCATTGTACTTATAATTTAGCTTGTAAAGAACGGAAAACAGTTCCCAGATTTATTTTTGATTGTTGACGGATGGTTCCTTTCAAACGGATATCTTTGCAGGAGCGTCCTATCATAATACGAAAATCGCCGGGTTCTACTACACGGTTTAAATCTTTATCCAACATCGACAAGTCTTCTTCTGTTATCAGAAAGCTCACTTTCCGGGCTTCGTTCGGAGCCAACGACACCGGTTTAAAATGGATCAACCGGGTAATAGGCTGTGTGACAGAGACAACTTTATCAAGTAAATAAAACTGTACGACTTCATTTGCCGGATACTTTCCCGTATTCTTTACCCAAAATGAGACTGTATAAGAAGAGGTATTCCCCGGAGCAGGTTCTATATTTAGATCTTTGTAATCAAATTCCGAATAACTCAATCCGTAACCAAACGGAAATAAAGGTTCTCCTGTCAAATTCAGATAATCATCGCTGCGCCCAGTCGGTTTATGGCTATAGTTCAATGGCAGCTGGGCTTCATCGATAGGATATGTAATCGGAAGCTTTCCGGATGGATTATAATCGCCAAATAAGACATCGGCAACTGCATTTCCTCCTTCTTCACCTGGATACCAAGCATTTAATATGGACTGTACATTGTCTATCCATTCCGACATCACAACAGCGCTTCCTCCTATCAGTACAACAACTGTCGGCTTTCCGGTTGCAGCCACCCGATTGATCAATTCCTCCTGCCTTCCTGGTAAAGTCAGATAACCTCTATCGCGAAACTCTCCCTCTTCCAGGCCGACCACCACAACCGCCACATCCGACTGACGAGCCGCCTGTACCGCACGTTCAATACTATCATCTTCACTTTTAACTCCATAATCCCAAACCAAACGAATACGAGCATTACGAGTGTTCTCATAGAAACGGATCTTTATATCATAGACCTTTCCTTTTTCAAAACAGAATGGTACGAGAGAAGTTCCGAATGATGTTTTATAAGGTTTATCTATCAACTTGTTCCCGTCTATCCAAAGTTGGTAACCGTCATTGCCTTCCAGGCCGAATTGATACGTTCCGGAAACAGGTGACTGCATCTTTCCATTCCATTCAACGGAAAACCAGTCAACTGCCAAACAAGTATCCGGAGCAAAAAGCGTCCAGGAAAATTGGATCTGTTTATCGATCCGTTTCAGATCCGGTTGTCCGTCACAGGTTATATTATTAAAATAAGTTCCTTCCAATCCCGGTTTTCCATCCGGAGTGAAAAGAGAGCTACCTGGTACTGTTACGTAAGCAGGATTAACCCGTTTACACCCCATTTCACAAAAGATCTCTGTCTGATCGCCCAATTTATTCTTCAATCCCTCCAATATACTAACTTTCTTTACTCCAGGACCACTGTATCCTCCTAAGCGTGCAGCGGTAGCATCCTCACCTATTAGTGCAATACGACCGATCTGTTTGGATAAAGGCAATACCTGATCGTTGTTTTTCAGCAGGACCATCGATTTACAGGCAGCCTCACGAGTTAAAGCCCTGTGTTCTGCACAAGCATTCCACCGATCTGCTTCGGTTTCATCGGCATAAGGATGTTCGAATAGTCCCAGACGGAACTTAGCTTTCAATACTTGTCCGGCAGCCCGGTCGAGAGCCTCCTTTGTAACCCGACCATCCAAACAAGCCTGTAAAAAAGGAAGATGCTCATCATAAGTCGTCTGAAAAATAACATCCAGTCCACCATTAACAGCATCAGCACCGGCCTCTGCAAAATTATTAACAGTATGATGTAATTTATAAATGATACCGACCGCATCGGCATCGGCTATTGTAAAGCCGTCAAAGCCCCACTCACCCCGAAGTTTATCTATCAACAACCAGGGATTGGCCGTGCAGGGTGTTCCGTCCAGCATATTATAAGCAGTCATTACCGATTGTGAACCACCTTCCATAAAACAGGCTTTAAACGGTACGAAATGTGTTTCCTCCAAATAACGTTCGGTAAAATGGATTGGATTGCTGTCACGCCCGCCATCACCGGAATTGGCAACAAAATGCTTGGGAGTAGTTATCACACCCAATTCTTCAAAACTTTTCACAAAGTTTACCCCCATACAAGCCGATAAATAAGGATCTTCCCCATACGTCTCTTCCACACGTCCCCAACGTACATCCGTTGCCAGGTTGACAACTGGTGACAAAATCTGCCGAATACCACGTGTCTTTGTTTCCATAGCGATTGCATGAGATACTTTTTTCATTAAAGTAGTATCGAAACTGGCTGCCAACGCTATCGCCTGCGGGAAAGCAGTAGCTCCGCCACGCACCAATCCGTGTAAAGCCTCATCAAAAGCAATAATAGGAATTCCCAACCTGGTTTTTTCTACAAAAAAACGCTGAATTTCATTTATTTTCTTAACCGTCTCACGCGCTGTCAAAGTCGGATTATACTGTAAAAGTTGTTTCAGTTCAGGATTATCCGCCCCGACAGTCGACACCTGAAAACCAAAAATCCCATGGGAGAACTTTTCCTTTCCCAAATCCAAATCGCCCGGCATCATATAGATCTGCCAAAATTTTTCTTCAACCGTCATCCGATTTAACAAATCTTTCACCCGTTCTTCAACCGGCAATGTCGGATCCTTATAAGGCAAACGTTTTTCCGACTGGGTAAAGGAACACAGAAACAAAATCAAAATACAACAATAACCAAGTATTTTCATACATAATAATATAAGAGATGATTACACAATAATAAACAAAAAGTGGTCGTGCACATATAGCTTAGTATATATGTCACAACCACTTCCATGTGCAATATTCAAAAAAAATAACGAATAAAACAAATGGAAAAGAAGAAAAAAAGGGATATATTTGACCTCTGAAAACGAGTCTAAAGGAATATTTGATGAAAGACATCTCGCCAACAGAAAGAATCAAAAATGGAGATCGAAATGCTTTTGATGATCTTTATAAACAGCATTATTTTTCTGTCCGTTCATACGCCAGGTTATTGCTGGATGAAAGTGAAGCTGAGGATGTCGTTCAAGATGTCTTCTTCAATTTGTGGCTACATCGGGATACGTTGAATGAAACCCTTTCTTTACGTGGGTATTTACTCCGTTCTACTTACAACACTGCCTTAAATATACTGAAACGCAAAGGTTTACTAGACAATTATAGTAATATATATAAACAAGAGATTGAAGAAATCGGATATCAGTACTATAATCCCGATACGAATGATACATTACGGAATTTATATAATCAAGATCTCAGAATTGAATTGAATGCAGCTATTGAAAGCCTCCCACCCCGTTGTAGAGAAGCTTTCTCTTTAAGTTTCTTATATGATATGTCTGCTAAAGAGATCAGTACAAAGTTAGGAGTATCCCAAAGCACCGTAGAAAATCATATCTACAACGCTCTTAAAATTCTCCGGACAAAACTGAAATCCTATAAAGGAGGCTTACTGTTCATTCCGGTCTTGTTTAAAATTATAGAAATTATTTATAAAACGAATTAGGTATTTTTTCTTATAAAGTTGTATATAACAATAAGAGAGTTAGCAAATGGAAGAGGATATTATATACAGATATTTCACCTGTCAGACTACAGAAGAAGAGGATAAAGCTGTTTTGAACTGGATAAAGGCTTCAAAAGAGAATGAAGTTCTGTTCTTTGAATTAAAGACAATATGGCATACTTACTCCGAACAAAAAAAAGAAGATCCATGGTTTTTGAAGCATTCATTGAACAATTTAAACCAGCGCATCGACAATGTGGAAAAACAAGCAAACAAGCGTCTATTCTCCAGGAAATATCTGTATCTATGGAGTAGTGCCGCCGCTATCATAGCCATCTTCCTTATCTTCTCGGTTTTCTATACGATGAAACGACCAGTATCCTTGGCGATGCATACAATCACCAATGTCTTCACCGACTCAGTCATGCAAATAAAATTAACAGACGGCAGTACTGTCTGGCTAAATTCCGGAGCATCTCTAAGCTATCCTGATGAGTTTACAGCCGACACCAGATCTGTCAATCTGAAAGGAAATGCTTTCTTTGAAATAGCCAAAGACTCACTGCATCCTTTTATCGTTTCCACCGAACTATACCGTATCAAAGTACTGGGTACTATATTTAGCATCAACACCAGCAATACAGAAGATATGGGGGAAGCGGTATTGCTGGAAGGATCCATCCAATTGGAAAAAGCCAACGGAGAAAATCTGGTTGTTCTTCAACCGGGCCAGCAAGTGTTATTTACCAACGACTATTCGTCTGTCAAAGTAAACAAAATAGATGCACGTCAGCATACCTTATGGCGATTCGGACTGGTTTGTCTCTCCGACGTCTCTTTAGATGAAATACTTTCCAGCCTGGAAGAGATCTATCATGTAAAAATACAGATGGACATCCATCAATTATCTGATCGCCGTTATAACTTCTCATTCAAACAAACAAACAGCCTGGAAGACGCGCTACGGCACCTGTTCTATCTCACTGGTGTGCAAGCGACTGTCCTATCCGAATAAAAAAATAATTTTCCTTTAGGTATTTCTTTAAACAAAATTGTATTTATAATGTAACGAGTGGTAAAAGCGTAATGCTAACGCCATTCCTACATAATAAATACACCCGTTCGCCATATCATAAAGCGGGATTTCATGAGAACACGCATTATCAATATAATGTACTATAAATCAATTATGTTAAACTAAAAAGAGAAGCCTATGTGAAACACAAAAAAGAACCTCGGTTTTTTAACCCTGGACAGAAAAAGAGTAAATTGTTACCAGTTAATCTTAAGAAAACAAATAAAAAGAATGTATGAAAAGAAAAAGTAAAAACTTTATTGCAGTCAAAAGCCTCTGCATAGGACTTTCCTTATGCTGTATGGCAAGCGGAGCGCAAGCTGCATCTAACAGCGCATTTGAAAAGAAGTTTGATGTTCAGTTCTCTCTTAATCAAGTAACATTGAAGAATGTAGTAGATATGCTACAGGAGCAAACTGATATCGTATTCAGCTACGATCATGCGTTGGAATCAATCAAAGTAAACAACGTATCAGTTAAAGCTAAAAATGAAAGTATTGAATCTATACTAAAACAAGCCCTGAAAAATACGGGCGTTAACTACAAAATAGAAAATCACATCGTTGTACTTTATGCCGCAAACACTTCCAAAAATAATGCAAGAACAAGTATAACACAACAAACCAAAAAAGTAACAGGTATAGTTAAAGATGCAACCGGCGAACCTATCATCGGAGCTAATGTCATCGAGAAAGGAACGACTAACGGTGTCATGACCGGGCTGGACGGAGATTTCACACTGGAAGTACCAGCCAATGCCATACTGGAATTCAGTTATATCGGATACGCACCAGTCAGTATTCCCGTTAACGGACAGACTATTTTTAATGTTATTCTAAAAGAGGACACACAGACTCTGGATGAAGTTGTCGTAACAGCTTTAGGTATCAAACGTCAGAAAAGAGCACTAGGTTACTCTACCACAACCGTAGGAGGTGATGACTTTACGGTTGCCCGTGATCCAAACCTGGGTAATGCCTTGTCCGGAAAAATTGCCGGTGTTACAGTTGCCGGAAACTCTACAGGTAGCGGTGGTAGTAGCCGTGTTGTTATTCGTGGTAATGCTTCTTTAACAGGTAATAACCAGCCTTTGTATGTGGTGGATGGCGTACCTTTCGACAATTCGAATATGGGTAATGCCGGAACCTGGGGCGGTCTCGACCTCGGTGACGGTCTGTCAAACATCAACCCCGACGATATTGCAGATATTCAGGTTCTAAAAGGAGCTGCAGCGTCCGCATTATATGGTTATCGTGGAGGTAATGGAGCTATTCTGATCACAACAAAATCCGGTCAGAAAGGAAAACCCGTTAGCATCGATTTCAACAACAACCTGACATTCAATACCATCTATGACTACAGAGATTTCCAGAACGTATTCGGTCAAGGTTCGGAAGGACAACGTCCTCTAACTGCCGATGCAGCGAAAGCAACCGAAGTCTTGAGCTGGGGTGAACGTATGGATGGAGGCAAAGCAGTCAACTTTCTTGGAAGAGAATATGCTTATTCTCCGGTCGACAACTGGTCTAACTTCTATCGTACAGGCGTTAATAATGCGACTTCGCTAGCTATCAGCGGTGCCGGTGATAAAATCACCTATCGTTTTGGCGTTTCCAATACGTACGAAAAAGGTATCCTTCCTAATGCCAGCATCAGTCAGCAGGGTATCAACATGAATACCACTTATGATATCCTCAAAAACCTGCATTTGAGTGTAAATGCGAACTATGTATTTGAGAAAAACCAGGGCCGTTCCAACCTATCTGACGGAAATGGCAGTACCAACGCATCTTTGTTATATCGTGCCAACACATTCGATATTCGTTGGATGGAACGTGAAAACGAAGACTGTGACTGGGGTACAACGGCCAGTGGAAAAGAAATGATCGGCGGTACGAATGAATATTTCAATAACCCGTATTGGCTACAATACCGGAAAGTAAACACAACCAATAAGAACCGTCTGACAGGTGGTATCACATTGAAATATGATATCTTTGACTGGTTATATGCTCAGGGAGGCATAACCCGTGACGGTTTTAGCTTTGAATTCAGAAATGTGCAGCCTTATGGTGCAGCAGCTGATGCTGCCGGTTATTTGCAAGAATATGAAAAAAACTATTCTGAAATGAACCTGAACTACCTGATCGGTTTTAATAAAGAATTCGGAGATTGGAATATAGGCGCAACTATCGGAGGTAACCGTCAGCGTAATATAACCAAACAGTGGGGTACTGACGGCAACATCAAGAGCTTCCTGGTTCCAGGATTCGAATCTGCCAACAACATCAGCAATCGTACCTATTTAAAAGACTATACGGAATATCGCGTTAATTCGGTTTATGCAACTGCCGATATCGGATGGAAGAATCAGGTATTCTTAAACCTGACCGGACGTAACGACTGGTTCTCCACATTGAACCCGGATGATAATCATTATTTCTATCCTTCTGTAAGTTTATCCTGGGTGTTCAGTGATACTTTTGAAATGCCGGAATGGTTTACTTTCGGTAAGGTACGTGCTTCTTATGCTTCTGCATCAAACGGAACAAACCCTTATCAGAATTATCTGACCTACAAACTTCAGAACTATAAGATAAACGGTCAATCTGTAGCAACAGTCAATAACAGTACAGTTCCTAACAGTATGTTGAAACCGGTACGTATCTCAGAATGGGAAGCTGGTTTGAACTTATCGTTCCTTAATAATCGCCTGACTTTAGACGCTGCTTATTATGTGAAAAATACGAAAGATGATATTGCTCAGGTAACCACCAGTAATGCATCCGGTTTTTCATCTGCTATCCAGAATATCGGTGAGATCCAAAACAACGGTATAGAAATTATGGTGAATGCCGTACCGGTACAAACCAGTAAATTTCAATGGAGCACAACTTTCAATATCGCTCATAACAATAGCGAAGTTAAATATCTTGGAGAAGGTGTAAGCAGTCTGAGTATTGATGGTGCGAGCGCACGAAGTGGAAATGTGACCGTTAAGAATATCGTAGGAATGCCTTATGGTGAACTAGTGGGTTTCAAATATTTGAGAGACGACAAAGGTAACATTGTATTCAAAGATGGTATTGCACAAGCAACTTCAAAAACAGAAAATCTGGGAAGTGGTGTTTATAACCTGACCGGAGGCTGGCGTAATGAATTCACATATAAAGATTGGACATTGTCTTTCTTGATCGATTTCAAGGCTGGTGCTAAACTATTCTCGGGAACAAATTATGGTTTGTATAACGATGGTTTACATAAAAACACACTGGAAGGTCGTGGGGACAACGGTAAAGGTACTATCATAGGTCAAGGTGTTAAACTTGACGGTAACGGAAATTATGTAACTAATGATGTTGCTGTTTCTGCTCAAACATACTGGCAAGGTATCGTAAGTAACAACATAGCAGAAGAGTTTATTTACAATGCGAGCTTCATCAAGTTACGCGAATTATCCCTTGGTTATACATTCCCGAAATCATTGTTAGGCAGACAAAATATAGTGAAAGGGGCATCCATTTCATTAGTTGGACGTAACCTTTGGACTATTCTGAAACATACCGACAACATCGATCCTGAATCAGCGTATAACAATACAAACGGTCAAGGGTTAGAGTTGAACGGCTATCCGGCAACAAGAAGCATTGGTTTCAATGTGAATGTCAAATTTTAATTTAATGCATTGGTAATATGAAAAAAGCAATATTATATGCTGCGGCGGCATTTTCTTTAATGACAGGCGCAACAAGTTGTAGCGATTTTGGAGACGTAAACAACGATCCTGAACAGATGACCCCGTCTATCCTGGATTTTAAACTGGTATTTACACAAGTCATGTCACAAGCTTGCGGTTCAGACTGGGATGTCTGGCGTAACGGTATGATCTATAGTGCAAGTATGTTACAACATACTACCTCTGTAGACTGGGATTATGGTACATTCTATGCTTATTCGGATGGATATAATGCCGCTTACTGGGATGGATATTACAGCGGCGATAGAGCTGCTATCCGCAATGTCTATCTGGTAATGCAGGAATGGAAAGAAAGGCCTGAATATCAGAATGAATATCAAATGTGCCGTATCATACGTGCATTTATGTTCCATCGCATGACTGACTTGTATGGTGATGTTCCTTATTTCGATGCCTCCAAAGGAATAGAAGGTGTCGGATATCCTAAATACGATACACAGCAGGCGATTTACAATGATTTATTTAAAGAGTTAGACGAAGCCCAGGCAGCCTTAAGTACATCCGCAGCCACAACAGTAAAAAATGAAGATCTAGTTTATGGTGGAGATGTTACTAAATGGAAAAAATTTGCCAACTCTTTGATGTTACGTCTGGCCATGCGCTTAACAAAGGTAGACCCGGGGACAGCCGAAACATGGGTAAAAAAAGCTATTGCCAACGGCTTGTTTGAGAGTGCAGCTGATAATGCAATGGTAAAACATTCAGACGGCCTGGTTACTGACGATTCAGCCGAACCTTATGGAAAAGTGCTGAGTCATGAAGATCCACAAGCATTTTATCTGAGCGAATTCTTTATCAACATGTTGAAAAACTCTAATGACCCTCGTTTGCCGTTAATCGCAACAGTTTGTACTACTCCGTCTGAAAAATGGCAGGGTGATTTTGATTTCGGAGATAATGACCCGTCCAAACAGGTCGGTTTGCCGATTGGCTATGATGTAAAAGGAGAAAAATGGGATTTGTCTAATGCTCCTGGCTATCCGGGCACAAACTGGAGATCCTACTATTCTTTACCGAATCGTCAGACCTATGCACGGCCAGATGCTCCGACAATGTTGCTGACTTATACCGAAAATCTGCTATTACTGGCCGAAGCAGCTTACCGAGGCTGGATTTCTGGGAGTGCTAAAGATTATTATGAAGCAGGTGTAAGATCTGCCATGCAACAGTTCTCTTTCTACTCCGCTGCTGAAAGTTCTTACAATCGATATCTGAATGCCGAGGCTATCGATAAATATTTGGCTGATAATCCTTTTGATCAGTCCAAAGCTCTTGAGCAAATCAACACACAATATTATATCACGACTTTTTGTGATGAATATGAAACATTTGCTAATTGGCGTCGTTCGGGTTACCCGGTATTAACCCCAGTAAATAAAGGCTACTCAACCTGTGTAACGAACGGAACCATTCCGCGTCGTTTCCAGTACCCTGTAACAGAAAGCCAAAACAACGAGGCTAACTATCAGGAGGCTATCAGCCGTATGAATGGTGGAGACAAAATGACTTCACGCGTATGGTGGGATAAAGAATAAATAAAGTTCTTACAAATATTGAGGGGCAACCTGCTTTACGCTGGCTGCCCCTTTTCTTTCTTTTGGTATTCGTTATTCTCCTTTTATCATTTCCTCTATCTTACTCTTGTCGCCCACAACCCATACCAGATCATCCATTTCGAAAACCGTATCGTTATCCGGTGTTATCAGTGAGTCACCGTTACGTTCAAGACCTACGATCAGGCAATTATATCGACGTCCCACATTCGACTGTGTAATGCTTTGTCCGAGGAAAGGGAAACTCTCATCAACAATAAAGGAATTGACGGTAATCTCTTCCGGTTGATTGCCGCAACTATGCCCATTCTCCTGATCTTCCAGCTTCGCCTGAAACGCTTTCAGCTGTTCATCCGTTCCAACCACAACAACCTTATCTTGCGGATAGATATGATCTGTACCTCCGGGAATATAAATTTTATAATCACCCCGAATGATCTCGACAATACTCACTCCAAAGTCTTTTCTGAGAGGTAATTCCGCCAACGATTTTCCGGCATAGGGAGAACAAGGTGAAACCGGTACCACTGCCAAATGAATATCCTTATCACTCAACTGCTTATTAAAGCTGTTCTTCAAAGGGTTCCGTTTCCGGTCCACCTCTTCCCGACGATTCAGATTAGTCAGGAAATGGGCTTCCAGTTTTGCATATTGATTCAAATCGCGGCGGAACAGAACAATCAAGATCAGGACTCCCACCGCAATGATCGCACCGATACCATACTGCACATGATAATATTTGATCAATACAATCGAAACAAACAGAATAGCGACAAACACTCTAAACAGAACAAGCGCCACCAACTTCCCGTGGTTATATTTGTTATCTTTCCACAAACTCATAAACAACTTCGGAGAGTTGTTTTTATTGGCTACTAACCCGGAGAGAAAAGGAGTCATCAGGAGAAGCGTCAATACACTCATAATAATACTCCCCCACATCTCCATAGCCGGAAACTTTTCTACCAGCAACGGATGAATAACCTGGGTAGACAACAACAGAATAGCTGTCAATAAAACAGAATGGATCAATATCTTTCCGACATACAGCTTCAGTAGCTTCCGCCAATCACTCTCATGATTGATCGTCTTCGATCCGGAAGAATACCGGTCCAGAAAATCACGTGCCTTATCCGGTAATACCCTATACAACCATTCTGCAAACGGTCCCGACAGGCGGATAAAATAAGGAGTAGTAAAAGTTGTTATCACCGATACTGCAACAATGATGGGATATACAAAATCGTCGAGAACCTTCAGCGAGACACCCAAAGCTGCAATAATAAAAGCAAACTCGCCAATCTGTGCCAAACTAAACCCCGATTGTATGGATGTTTTCAACGGTTGACCGGACAATAAAACTCCAAATGAAGAAAAGAAAGCCTTTCCGACAATAGTAACCAGCGTTATCAGAATAACCGGCCAAGCATACTGCACCAGGATAGCCGGATCGACCAGCATGCCCACCGATACGAAAAAGATAGCTCCGAACAGGTCTTTGACCGGTTTGATAATATGCTCGATACGTTCCGCTTCAATTGTTTCTGCCAGGATAGATCCCATAATGAACGCACCAAGAGCTGCGGAGAAACCGGTTTTTGTTGCTACCACCACCATTCCCAGACACAAGCCCAATGCAATTACCAGCAATGTCTCATCATTCATCAGTTTTCTCACCTTTTTCAACAAAGCCGGAATAACGAAGATTCCTACCAAAAACCAAAGGATCAGGAAGAAAGCGACCTTCAGGATACTGCCAACCATCTCCTCTCCGGCAAACTCCTGGCTCACAGCCATAGTCGACAGCAGCACCATCATGATAATAGCTACCAGATCCTCCACCACCAACGTTCCAAATACAATCCCCGTAAATCGTTGATTTCGCAATCCCAGGTCATCGAAAGCCTTTATAATAATAGTCGTAGACGACATCGACAACATTCCGCCCAGAAATATAGAGTTCATAGTAGACCATCCCAATAAATGTCCGACCAGATACCCCACGATCAGCATCGTTATTACCTCTGTCATCGCTGTAATAAATGCCGTCGAACCCACATTCATCAGTTTTTTAAAACTAAACTCAAGCCCCAGGGCAAACAGTAAAAAGACAACTCCCATCTCCGCCCAAAGATTGATATTCTCCACATCGACAACAGTAGGAAATATATGAACGTATGGCCCGGCCAACAATCCGGCAACGATGTATCCTAATACGAGCGGTTGTTTCAGCCATTTAAATAATAAAGTTATTACACCTGCGGATATGAGTATTAAAGCGAGATCTGAAATTAAATCTGGTAAATGCGACATATATACAATTTGGATTAATCAGTTAGCTAACAAAAATAATATTTTTTCAGATTTTATCCGGTATAGACAATGCTTTTTCCTAACTTTGCTAGAAATAAACAAAAACATCTATCTATTTACTTAAATCTGTTTGCATATGAAAAACAAGATTATCCTCTTCCTTGTTTTATGTTTCTGCATTAATTTTGCAGGAATAGCTCAAAGTACAGTTCATGAATCTGTGAAGTTCCAGAGTAAAAAGTTGGGAAAAGAAGTCTCCTACTCCATTTACCTGCCTGATGGTTATGCCACTTCAGACCGCCATTATCCGGTACTTTACCTGTTACACGGCTATACCGATGATGAGACTATGTGGATACAAACCGGTCAAATGCAGGAAATAACCGATCGCGCCATCAAAAGCGATCAGGCTGTGCCTATGATCGTTGTCATGCCGAACGCCTGGGATACCTGGTATATCAATCAATATGACGGGAAAGCTCCTTATGAGGATATGTTTTTTGAAGAGTTAATCCCTTATATCGAAAAGACTTACCGTGCCCGAAGCAACAAAGAATTCCGTGCTATTGCCGGTCTTTCCATGGGCGGATACGGTTCATTCCTCTATTCTTTACATCATCCGGATATGTTCAGTGCCTGCGCACCACTTAGTGCAGCCATTTTCGATGACAGCGTTATGGAGCAACGCCAGGCCAAGTCACACAAAGACCTGTTCAACCGCCTGTTTGGTCCGGGACTCGACTACTGGCATAAAAACAGCGTATTGAAAATGCTTTCCGATCTGGATAAGGAGAATCTTCCGCGTATCCGTTATTATATCGACTGTGGTGACCAGGACGGTTTACTGGAAGGGAATTTCCAGGCTCACCAGATTATGCGCGAGAAAGGTATGAAACATGAATTTCGTGTTCGTGGCGGTGGCCATACATGGTTGTACTGGCGTACAGCTTTGCCGGAAGTACTGGAATTCGTAAGCGGAGCCTTCCGCAGAAATAACTAATATAATAAAAACTGCGTTCCCAACCGTATCACAACGGAAAAGAACGCAGTTTTTAAATATAAAGATAAACCAAAACAGTCTAACGATCCGGAGTGATCATATTCTCACCAATGCCGATCCTTTTCTCTATCGCCGATTTTCCTTTTTCCTTATACAAATAGCCTCGGAACATTCCGGTCGTATTGAACGGCATAGCGATATTCCCGTTTTTATCGACAGCTATAAGACCACCCTCACCAGCATTCACATTCAATTCCGTATGGATGATATAGTCTGCCGCCTGTTCAACAGGTTCCTTCAGGTATTTATAGCGTGCACAAAGATTGAAAGCCACGGCATGACGGATAAAATACTCGCCATGTCCGGTACAGGAAACGGCACAACTGTTATTATCAGCATAAGTGCCGGCTCCGATGACAGGTGAATCACCGATACGCCCCCATTTCTTTTTGAACGTTCCTCCGGTACTGGTCCCGGCAGTCAGATTCCCTTGTTTATCGAGAACAACACAACCGACAGTACCATTCTTACGACTTTCCTTCTTCAACTTTTCGATCCATTCCATGGTCTTCGGAGTTGCAAAATACATATTATCTACCAATTCTAACCCCTGGCTGGCAGCAAAAGCATCTGCTCCGGTTCCGGATAACATGACATGCGGAGTCTGTGTTTTAACGGCATATGCGGCATTGATCGGATTTTTAACAGTCTTTACTCCGGCAACGGCTCCGGCAGAAAGATCCTTACCTTCCATTATGGAAGCATCGAGTTCAAATGTACCTTCAGCCGTACAGGTCGCTCCTTTACCGGCATTGAATAACGGATTGTTTTCAAAATAATTGATTACCGCCATAACAGCCTGCGGACCTTCCCCTCCGGCAGAAAGGATTTGGTCGCCAATAGTCAGAGCCGAATCGAGCGCCGCATAATACTGAGCGGAACGTCCCGGATCGTTTTCCAGCTTGCCAACGTTTCCGGCACCACCGTGCACTACAATCACATATTCACGTTCTTCAGCCTGTAAGCTAGTGGCTGCACTAAATAGCAAAATAATCAAATAAGATAAATTCTTAAACATATCGTACAATAGATTAAATGATAGTTTCCGACAAAAATACAAATAAGCTGTAATCCGCACAATCGAATCATCATTTCCATAAAACAATAGCCCCCGAATCGCAGGACTCAGGGGCTATTTTCTTTCTATAAAAGATATTTATTTCTTATACCAAACCGGTCCCGGCTGGCTGCCCATTTCAAATTCAAGCGTTGCACCGCTCATGATCTGTTCGTGGGTGATATAACTCTTATCATAAGGTTTGCCGTTCAACTTAACCGATTGGATATAAATATTTTCTGCATCCACACCCGGAGCCAGGATTGTAAACACTTTACCATCTGCCAAATTCATTTTCACTTCCGGGAATAAAGGTGTACCGATCTCATACTGGCCGCTCACCGGATCGACCGGATAGAAGCCCATTGCGCTGAATACAAACCAGGCAGACATCTGTCCGCAATCTTCGTTACCACAGATACCATCCGGGGCATTCAGATACAGGTCGTGCAATACCTGAGCTACATATTTCTGAGTCTTCCAGGGCTGGTCTACCTTGTTATAGAGATAGATTACATGATGGCTCGGCTCATTACCATGTGCATACTGCCCGATCATACCCGTACTGAAGATTGGCAAATCTTCTTTTGCATCCGGTGCATAAGTGAACATGCTATCCAGCTTTTCTGTAAAACGTTCCTTGCTCCCCAGCAGGCCGATCAGACCATCCAAATCCTGCGGCACATACCAAAAATACTGCCAGGCATTACTCTCACAAATATCTTCCGTATATTCCTTGGCATCGAACGGAGTGACAAAGTTTCCTTTTTCATCACGAGGCTGCATAAAGGTCGTTTCCTTATTATAGACATTCCGGTAATTCTGCGCACGTTTGTAAAACTCATCGGCAATATCCTTCTTGCCCATCTTTTCTGCCATACGGGCGATACAATAATCGTCATAAGCATATTCAAGCGTTTTGGACAACGACCAGTTTTCCCATTTCTCCGGATCACTGAATGCCGGAACATAACCTAATTTCTTATACAATCCGATACCGCGGTAATCGTCCCGGTTCGCCGTTGCTATACAAGCCTGCAATGCCTTTTCCGGATTAAAATTACCGATTCCTTTCAGATAAGCATCCACGATAACAGGTACCGCATGGTAACCGATCATCATATTTGTTTCATGTCCATACAAATTCCACAAGGGAAGCGCACCGTTCTGATCAAAGAAATTCAGGAAACCCTGAACCATATCATTTACCCGTTCCGGGTCCGTATACGTATAAAGCGGATGAGCAGCACGGAAAGTATCCCATAAAGAGAATGTAGAGTAATTGTCGCCACCATTCGTCTTATGAATCTGGTTATCCGGTCCATAATAAGAGCCGTCCACATCACTGAAAATGGTCGGAGCAATCATAGTATGGTACATAGCCGTATAAAATTTAACCAAATCGTCCGTATTATTCCCATTGACTTCGATCTTCGACAGTTCCTTGTTCCAACGGGCAACCGCCTCTTTATGATACTTATCGAAATCATTCAGAGGAGCTTCTGCCTGCAGATTCTTAGCAGCACCTTCCATACTGACACCGGAAATGGCCGTATTCACCAGAATCTCTTCATCTTTCTCCGTATTAAAATCAAAACGTGCTATATACGCTGTGCCGATACGTCCCTTATCTTTGGTTATAATAGCCGTCGTATCCATATGATACCCTGCAAAAGGTTTAGAGAAACGGGTCTGGAAATAGACATGCTGGTCAGGCGACCAGCCCTGTGAAAAACGATATCCGCGGATCGTCACCGAGTCGACTACTTCTATATAAGAATCGAGTGTGAAATCCCAGTTCATCGCTTTTTTCAGATTCAGGAAAACGGAGGCTTCCGCCTTCGGAAAAGTATAACGCTGGATACCACATCGTTCGGTAGCTGTCAGCTCTACATTAATATTATAGTCTTTCAACAATACCCGGTAATACCCAGCAGAAGCAGCCTCATCATTATGAGAAAAAGTAGAATAAATGCCTAACGGCGCTTCAGCTTCTTTATACGGACGTGTCACCGGCATAAAAGAGATATCATACAAATCACCAGCTCCTGTACCGGAAAGATGCGTGTGACTAAAACCGGCTATGGTCGTATCCGGATAAAAATAACCGGAGATACGGTCCCATCCGGGTAATCCGTTATCAGGACTTAACTGCACCATACCGAAAGGAGCCTGTGCTCCCGGATAAGTATTTCCGGTAAAATCCGTACCGATCATAGGATTTACATACTGCGCATAATCAATCTCCTGTTGTTTCTCTGACGTGCAGGCCATTAAAGCCA